>DHKFC23501__coassemble_1132_pt1 | contig 30642 bp, 23 predicted proteins | sample DHKFC23501__metabat2_high_PE_052 | metagenome-assembled genome bin DHKFC23501 | reverse complement strand
AAAAAGGAGCTGGAAGCCGCCGAGAAGCGTATCAGCGAGTTATCCGCTATCTTCAAGCGGCTGTATGAGGACAGCGTGACCGGGCGCATTTCAGACGAGCGTTTCACGGAGCTGTCGGCAGACTATGAAGCCGAGCAGAAAGAACTGAAAGAGAGAGCCGCCGCTATCCGGGCAGAGCTTTCCAAAGCGCAGGAAGCCACGGTAAACGCAGAAAAGTTTATGAATGTTGTCCGCAAGTACACCAGCTTTGAAGAACTTACCCCTACCCTTTTGCGTGAGTTTGTGGAGAAAATCGTTGTGCATGAGTGCAGCTATGACGAGAACGGCACACGCAGACAGGACATTGATATTTATTACTCTTTCGTTGGCAAGGTAGACCTGCCCGAATGACCGCCCGACCTATCCGGCGCAATGCGCAAACGCCGGATAGGAACGGCAAAATTTTTTACACTTCTACTACTTCTTTATCACACATCAGCAAAATCGAAGCGCATGAAGCAGAGGGAGTCGGAGCTCTGCGCGCGCCTGTTTGTGGATTGGAACACGATAGGGGTGTGATGTGGCGGCGATCTACGCCGCCCGAGGGAATTTCAGGCATCTCGCGGCAAGCTTTCAAAAAAACTACGCCATTTCAGTACGTAAAATGAATTTGCTCGAGTAGACCGCTGTCTACGCACAAGAAAACCCCAGTTGGCAGCCATTCAAAAGTAGCGACTATACGCAAAAATCTGCAGTAGGTTCTGAAATGGCGTAGTTTTTTCTGGAGGACGTTTCATGAGGTGTTGAATCCTTGCAAAAAGGTCGCATCTACCCAAAGAGCTCGCGGGTTCTTCGTGCTAGGAGTTCGTCGACCTCGCGTTGCAGTTCACGATAGCCATTAAGCATGTGCTCGCCGTCTGCAGTGAGGGAGGAGCCGCGCGCGCCGTCGCGCAAAATGAGCTTGCATCCCAGGTGCGCTTCGGCTTCATTCACCAGGCGCCATGCCTTGGAGTACGCCATCCCCAATTCTTTGGCGGCTCGATTGAGCGAACCCAAGCGCACCACGCCCTCAAGCAGCTGAGCGCAGCCTTGTCCAAAGGCGCCAGGCAGCGAATCGTCTGCGCCGCGTATCACAACACGCGCTTTTGCGGCCAGATCCATTCGTGTGCTCCTTTGCGGTAAAGCATGTTCAGGGCGTTTGTTCGCATCATCAATAATCCGTGTGACGAGCCGACAATCTGCATTGTAGCAGCACAAACGAAGCGCCGAGTGCACTACAATAGCCTACCGACAAGCTGTCCTGCCATGACGGCTTGCACCATGCAACCGTGTGGCGCGTTCTGCGGCCGCTGTGCACAGAACAAGACCACACCCAACACGAGGAGGAGAAAACCCTATGGCAATGTTTTTCCCAGGCGAGTCCCACACATTCTCAGAGTATCTGCTGGTTCCTGGTTACTCTTCTTCCGAGTGCATCCCCGCCAACGTTTCGCTTCGCACGCCCATGACGCGCTTCCGCCGCGGCGAAGAGGCTGATATCTACCTCAACATCCCTATGGTTTCCGCCATCATGCAGTCTGTCTCGGGTGAAGAGATGGGCGTGGCGCTGGCCACCGAGGGCGGCATGTCCTTTATCTATGGCTCGCAGACTCCCGAGCAGGAAGCTGCGATGGTCAAGGCCGTGAAGGATCACAAGGCTGGTTTCGTGGTGTCCGATTCCACGTTGACGCCGGATATGACCATGCGCGAGGTTATGGACCTCAAGGATCGCACCGGCCACTCCACCATGCCTGTCACCGATGATGGCACGCCCCACGGCAAGCTTTTGGGCATCGTCACGTCGCGCGACTATCGTCCCAGCCGCGACGATCCGTCCATGAAGGTTGCGACCTTCATGACCCCGCGCGAGCAGCTGATTGTGGGCGACAAGGATATCACCCTCAAGCGCGCCAACGACGTCATCTGGGATAAGAAGCTCAACGCGCTGCCCATTGTTGACGAAAACGACCATCTGGTTGCAATCGTCTTCCGTAAGGACTACGACTCGCACAAGACCAACCCCAACGAGATGCTCGACTCCAACAAGCGCTACATGGTGGGCGCGGGCATCAACACGCGCGACTACGAGACGCGCGTCCCGCTGCTGGTTGAGGCTGGTGCCGATGCGCTGTGCATCGACTCCTCGGAGGGCTTCTCGGAGTGGCAGAAGCGCACCCTTGAGTGGATCCATGAGAACTATGGCGACACGGTGAAGGTGGGCGCCGGCAACGTGGTGGACGCTGAGGGCTTCCGCTTCCTCGCCGACTGCGGCGCCGACTTTATCAAGGTTGGTATCGGCGGCGGTTCTATCTGCATCACCCGTGAGACCAAGGGCATCGGTCGCGGCCAGGCAACGGCCCTCATCGATGTGTGCCGTGCGCGCGATGAGTACTATGAGGAGACGGGCATCTACGTGCCGGTTTGCTCCGACGGCGGCATCGTGTACGACTACCACATGACGCTCGCGCTTGCCATGGGCGCCGACTTCCTTATGCTCGGCCGCTACTTTGCACGCTTTGACGAGAGCCCTACGGCCCGCGTGAACGTGAACGGCCAGTACATGAAGGAGTACTGGGGCGAGGGCTCTGCCCGTGCGCGCAATTGGCAGCGCTACGACCTGGGCGGCGCGGCCAAACTCGCCTTCGAGGAGGGCGTGGACTCCTACGTGCCCTACGCCGGCTCGCTGAAAGATGGCGTCAACTCCACGCTGTACAAGATCAAGTCCACCATGTGCAACTGCGGCGCGCTCAACATCAAGGAGCTGCAGGAGAAGGCGCGGCTCACCCTGGTCTCGGCCACCTCGATTGTTGAGGGCGGTGCCCACGACGTAGTGGTCAAGGACCGCAACCACCAGACGGTGAGCTATCAGTAAACGCTCATCGGCATGCGTTGAAGCCGTACGGCTGCATGCGTGAGGGATAACATATTGAATGTGACGAGGCGGGTCAAAAGCCCGCCTCGTTTGGTATTCCGGCTGCCAGGGCGTTGTGCGAAATCGCGTGGTAACCATAGGCTGACAAGCATCAAGGGCTGCTGCTAGAATAAGGAACGCTGTACCTAGGTGAAAAGGAGACCCCTGTATGTGCGACTGCTCCGATCATTCGCATGACCATCATGAGATTCCCGTCTACGATGCTCAGGCAATCGAGACGAAGTGGATGAAGATCTGGGACGACGAGAACCTCTTTGCCGTCGATACCGATCCTGCTAAGCCGAAGAAATACGTGCTTGAGATGTTCCCGTATCCCTCGGGCGACCTGCACATGGGTCATGCACGCAACTACACCATCGGCGATGCCATGGCGCGCCAGGCGCGCATGCGCGGCTTTGACGTGCTGCATCCCATTGGCTTTGACGCCTTTGGCCTCCCGGCTGAGAACGCTGCTATCAAGCACAATACCCAGGCAGGGGAGTGGACCTACAAGAATATGGACCAGGCTCTTGCCACCATGCATCGTATGGGCTTTTCTTACGACATGGATCGTCTGGTTAAAACCTGCAGTCCCGATTATTACAAGTGGGGCCAGTGGATCTTTGAGAAGATGTGGGAGCGCGGGCTAGTTTACCGCAAGAAGAGCCCCGTCAACTGGTGCCCCGGCTGCAACACGGTGCTTGCCAACGAGCAGGTGACCGAGGGCAAGTGCTGGCGCTGCGGATCTGAGCCCGAGAAGCGCGAGCTTGAGCAGTGGTACTTCAAGATCACCGACTACGCGCAGGAGCTTCTGGACGACCTGGAGAAGCTGCCGGGTTGGCCCGAGCGCGTGAAGCAGATGCAGTCCAACTGGATTGGTCGCTCCGAGGGCGCCGAGGTGGACTTCACCCTTTGCGATGCCGATGGTAACCCCACCGACGAGAAGATCACCGTCTTCACCACGCGTGCCGACACGCTCTTTGGTTGCACGTTCTTCCTGTTGGCGCCTGAGTACAAGGGCCTTATTGAGCTGGTTGAGGGCACTGAGTACGAGCGTGACGTGCGCGCCGTTATCGCCGGAGCCGAGAAGGTCTCGGCTGTGGAGCGTGCCCAGGGTACGCTTGAGAAGCACGGTGCGTTCACGGGTCGTTATGTGGTGAACCCTGTTTCGGGTCAGAAGGTTCCCGTGTGGGTTGCCGACTACATCGTTTCTGACTACGGAACGGGTGCCGTCATGGCGGTTCCCTGCGGCGATCAGCGCGACTTTGAGTTTGCTCGCAAGTACGACCTGCCCATCGTCCCCATCATTCTTATGGACGATGAGCTGGCAGAGCTTGAGGCTGCAGGCGAGTCCATCGACACCTATCACGCCGAGACGGTCTACTGGGATAGCGCTCATGCTGCCGAGGGCACGCTCGTGCAGTCGGGTAAGTACACCGGCTTGCGCGGCGGCAAGCATTCCGAGGGAGAGGCTGCGATTGTGGCCGACCTCGAGGAGGCTGGAACGGGACGTCGCAAGGTTGAGTATCGCCTGCGCGACTGGCTCATCTCGCGCCAGCGTTACTGGGGCAACCCCATCCCGGCCATCCACTGCGAGCATTGCGGTATCGTGCCCGTTCCCGAAGATCAGCTGCCCGTGATGCTGCCCGATACACTCGACTTGGGCGCCGGCGAGACGCTCGCCGAGTGTGCCGATTTCTATGAGACCACGTGCCCCGTGTGCGGCCGCCCGGCCCGCCGCGAGACCGACACGATGGACACCTTCACGTGCTCGAGCTGGTACTTCCTGCGCTATTGCGATCCGCACAACACCGAGCTGCCCTTCTCCAAGGAGGAGGCCGAGCGCTGGATGCCGGTTGACAACTACATCGGCGGCATCGAGCATGCCATTCTGCACCTGCTCTACAGCCGCTTCTTCACCAAGGCGCTGCGCGATATGGGCATGCTCAATGTGGACGAGCCCTTCCAGAATCTCCTTTGCCAGGGCATGGTGAAGGACGCCAACGGTGAGACCATGTCTAAGTCGAAGGGCAACGTGGTGCCGCCGAGCTCGGTCATCGAGCCGTACGGTGCCGACACCATGCGCCTGACGATTCTCTTTATCGCGCCTCCTGAGAAGGATTTCGACTGGGACGAGGATGCCGTTGCGGGCGCCAACCGCTTCATCAAGCGCGCCTGGCGCATCGTGTGGCAGCTTGCCAACGGTGGCAACGCGGATGCCAAGCTTGTAAAGGCATCTCTTGGCGAGGCCGGCAAGACCCTCTACCGCGAGCGCCATCGCACCATCGCTAAGTGCACGGAGGACTTCGACCGTCAGCAGTTCAACACGGCAATCTCGGCCATCATGGAGCTCGTGAACGCTGCGAGCGCCTACCTCAATGCGTGCGAGAAGGGCGCCGAGGAGCTCGACCCTGCGCTTTCGTGGCTGGTGGCAACCGATATCGTGTCGCTGCTGGCGCCCATCTGCCCCTTCTGGGCCGACGAGCTGTGGCACGCCGCGCTTGGTCACACCGAGAGCGTCTATACCGCTCCATGGCCCACGTACGACCTGGCAGAGACGGCTACCGATACCGTTGAGATTGCAGTTCAAGTGTTGGGCAAGCTGCGCTGCCGCATCAACGTGTCTGCCAACGCCACGCAGGACGAGATGCGCGCCGCTGCCGTTGAGGCCGCACAAAAGTGGATTGGCGACAAGAACGTTGTCAAAGCCATCTGTGTTCCCGGCAAGCTCGTGAACCTCGTGGTGAAGTAGGCAGGCGCCCGCTTCAACTAAATCGACGCACGCTCAAGGCGGTGCCCCTCTTCAAAGGGGGCGCCGCCTTCGCTAGGTGGGCAGATGGGGACGTGTTCGTTTCGCCCCATTTTGCCCCATGCCGCTCCTGGGCGCCCAAATGTGAAGTCTTTGCGGAGGAATTTGGGGCGCTAGGCGGTCATGGACACGGTGGCAACGCTGTTTTGCCTGCGTGTGCTATAGTTGCGGAGTAATTGAAGCTGTAACGAAGGGAGTGCGGGTTCGCCCGCGCTTCCTTTCTTGTATGGGGAGGTGTTGCATGGTCAAGAGCAAGCTGGAGCAGCGCATCATCGATGAGCTCGAGAACGTTGCCGCCGACCACGATATCGACATCGTGGACGTGGAGATGGCGGGCGCCACCAAGGCACCGGTTGTGCGCGTGCGCCTGGAGCGCGCCGATGGTTCTGCGCTCGGCCTCGACGAGATTGCCGGCGAGACCGGTTGGGTGTCGAGTGTGGTTGAGGCCATCGATCCGGTGCCGAGTGCCTACACGCTTGAGGTCTCCAGCGCTGGCATGGCGCGTCCGCTGCGTCGCCCGCGTGACTTCATGCGCTTTGTGGGCTCGGATTGCGAGCTCACCAGCATGGCAACCGAAGGCCGCAAGCGCTATACCGGCCGCATTGAGCATGCAACCGAGGACTCTGTCACCCTCGTGGTGGACGACGAGACGTTCTCGTTTACCTACGACGACATTAAAAAGTGTGTCCTGAAGCCGGTCTACGACTTCAAGGGATCGAAGGAAGGGAAGAAGAACTAATGGCATCGCAGATGATGGAAGCGCTCATGGAGCTCTGCCAGGAGAAGCATATCGACCAGCTGTACCTCCTCGATCGCCTTGAGCAGTCGCTCGCCAAGAGCTACGCAGACATCCTTCATCTTCCGTTTGGCGCCGAGGTCACCATCGACCGCGCCTCCGGCAAGATTTACGTGTACGAGCTCATCCCTGTCGAGAGCTCCTACGACGAGGAGACCGATACGTACACCGAGTACGAGAAGCGCGACGTCACCCCGAAGGGCACCTCGCGCATCGCGGCACAGCACGCCAAGGCCGAGATCAACGCCATCGTGCGCAACTCCGCTCGTCAGCAGATCTACGAGGAGTTCTCGGGCCGCATCGGCGACATCATCACGGGTACCGTCCTGCAGTCCACGCCCGATTTCACCATCGTGAAGATCCGCGAGGGCGTTGAGGCCGAGCTTCCGCACTTTGACCTGCGCCGTTACGAGAACGAGCGCAACGAGCGTCCGCAGGGCGAGCGTTATCTGCACAATCAGCGTCTGAAGGCCGTCATCATCGACGTGCGCGATCCCAACTCCACGCTCCAGCCGGTTCGTGGCGAGCATTCGCGTCCGCCCATCGTTATCTCTCGTACCCACCCGGCGCTGCTTCGTCGCCTCTTTGAGCTTGAGGTTCCCGAGATCTATGAGGGCACCGTCGAGATCAAGTCGATCGCGCGCGAGCCGGGCCAGCGCTCGAAGGTGGCTGTGCACTCGCTCGACGATCGTCTGGATCCGGTGGGTGCCTGCGTGGGCCCCAAGGGCAGCCGTGTGCGCACCGTTGTGGGCGAGCTTCGCGGCGAGCGTGTGGACGTCATCCTCTGGGATGCGGATCCGGCGCGCTACGTTGCCAACGCACTTTCGCCCGCAAAGGTGAACCGCGTGCTCATCGACGAAGAGAAGAGCTACGCCGGCGTCATCGTGCCGGACGACCAGCTTTCGCTCGCTATTGGCAAGGAGGGCCAGAACGCCCGTCTCGCTGCACGTCTCACCGGTTGGCATATCGACATCAAGAGTGAGTCGCTTGCCGCCGACATTCTGAAGAACATCCCCAAGCGCGAAGAGCCTGTCGAGGATCTTATCGACGACGACGAGCCCACGCGTTGCCACTATGTGAGCGAAGACGGCATCCGCTGCCGCAACCAGGCTCGTCCCGGCTCGCTCTTCTGTGGCGTTCACGAGCATGACGCCCTCGATGACGCGGAGGACCTGATCTAGCCCCTCGAGGCAGCCGCGCCCGATCGCGGCACCGCTCGCGTTGGTTCGAATGGTGCACATGCTCGTGCCCGTAAGGTAGGTGAATGGTAAATGGCAAAAACCCGTGTTTCGAGCCTTGCCAAAGAATTTGGAATGACGTCCAAAGAGCTCATGGGGCACCTTGAGGAGATGAAGATCCCCGCCAAGTCTCCCTCGTCGGCGCTTGAGGACGCCTATGTGTCGATGGTTCGCAAAAAGCTAGCTCCGGTGCTTGAGGCCCGTGCTGCCGAGATTGAGGCGCAGCGCAAGGCCGAGGAGGAGGCTGCTGCCGCTGAAGAGGCGGAGCGCGCCCGCAGGGCTGAGGAGGAGCGTCTGGCTGCCGAGGCGCGCCGCGAGGAGGAGCGCCGTCTCTCCCTTGCCGCCCAGGCGGCCGAGGAGGCTGCCCGCGCAGCTCAGGCCGAGGCGGAACGTCAGGAGCGTGCCCGTGCGGCCGAGGCTGCGCGCCAGGCCGAGCTTGAGGCCAAGCGTCGCGCTGTTCCGGCGTCTGACTCGGGCTCGCGTTTCCGCTCGCTGCTCGACCAGATTGCTACGCAGGAGGTCGTGCTGAAGGAGCGCAAGGAGGCCGAGGAGGCCAAGAAGGCCCAACAGGCCGCCGAGCGTCCGCGCCGCAAGGGCGATCGCCGTCCTGCACGCGGCGGTGCCGCTTCTGGTCATGCTGCCGCATCGACCGAGGCCGCTTCGTCCCATCGCACACGTCGCAGCAACGCCGCGCCGTCGGTTCCCGCGGGTGTGGATTTCCCTGCTCCTGACAAGGGCGGCAAGGGCAAGCGTCGCAAGGGCACTCAGCATACCGAAGAGGATCGCTACAGCCGCATGGCGCGCGAGGCCGAGGAATACAGCCGCGAGCGCGTGCTCGAAGAAGCTCGTCAGGCTGTTGAGGAGGCGTCGCGCGAGTCGTCTGGTCGTCGTAAGAAGCGCAAGGAGAAGCGTGAGCGCGAGGCAGCTCAGGCGCGCGAGGAGAAGAAGATCGAGGAGGCACTCGCTCAGGGCATCAACCCCGAGGAGCTCGACGCCGTGCGCGTCTCCGAGGGTGTTACCGTGGCCGAGCTTGCCGATGCGCTTGAGGTTCCTGCAAACGACATCATCAAGCGCCTCTTCTTGCTGGGCACCCCGCTTACCATGACGCAGTCCATGTCGAACGACCTTGTAGAGCTCGTGGCCGACGACCTGGGCCGCAAGATTCGCATCATCTCGCCGGAGGAGGAGAATTCCTTCACCTTCTACGACGATCCCAAGGACCTCAAGCCCCGTCCGCCGGTGGTTACCGTTATGGGTCACGTCGACCACGGCAAGACGAGCTTGCTCGACGCTATCCGTCACACCGGTATCGCCGCGCACGAGGCCGGTGGCATCACGCAGCACATTGGTGCTTCGCAGGTAGAGATTAACGGCCGTCAAATCACCTTCGTCGACACCCCGGGCCACGAGGCGTTCACTGCCATGCGTGCCCGCGGCGCCAAGGTGACGGACGTTGTTGTGCTGGTGGTTGCTGCCGACGACGGCGTCATGCCGCAGACGGTTGAGGCCATCAACCACTCCAAGGCGGCGGGCGTGCCCATCGTCGTGGCGGTGAACAAGTGCGACAAGGCCGACGCCAACCCCGACCGCGTGCGTCAGGAGCTCGTGGAGTACGGCGTTATCCCCGAGGAGTGGGGCGGCCAGAACATGTTCGTCAATGTTTCGGCCCGTCAGAAGACCGGCATCGACGACCTGCTCGAGACCATCCTGCTTCAAGCCGACGTGCTTGAGCTCAAGGCCAACCCCGACACCTTCGCTTCGGGCTATATCCTCGAAGGCAAGCTCGATCGCGGCCGCGGCCCCGTGGCGACGGTGATTATCAACCGCGGTACGCTCCACGTGGGTGACGCCATCGTGGCCGGTACCAGCTACGGTCGTGTCCGCGCCATGCTCGACCAGCACGGCGAGAACAAGGACGCCGCACGTCCTTCCGACGCAGTGGAGATCCTCGGCCTCGACTCGGTGCCCAACGCCGGCGACGAGTTCCGTGTGTTCGAGGATGAACGCGATGCCCGCGACCTCGCCGAGCAGCGCGCCCTCAAGGCTCGCATCGAGGAGCAGAACAAGGTTAAGCACGTCACGCTCGAGACGCTCTTCGATGAGATGAGCGAAAACGAGCTGCGCGAGCTCAACCTCGTGGTCAAGGCCGACGTTCAGGGTTCCATCGAGGCTCTGGCCGACGCGCTGGGCAAGATGGATCAGTCCGAGGTGCGCATCAACATCATCCACTCCGCGGTGGGTGCCATCTCCGAGACCGACGTCATCCTCGCTGCTGCATCGAACGCCATCATCGTCGGCTTTGGTGTGCGCCCTCAGGCCAAGGCTCGCGACCTTGCTGAGCGCGAGAACGTGCAGATTAAGACCTACTCGATCATCTACAAGGCTATCGAGGACATCGATGCCGCTCGCATTGGTATGCTCAAGCCCACCGAGGAAGAGGTGCAGACCGGCATTGCCGAGGTGCGCGACACCTTCCGCGTGCCCAAGGTTGGCCTCATCGCGGGCTGCATGGTTACCGAAGGCGAGATCGAGCGCAACGATCGCGTGCGTGTTGTGCGCGACGGCGTGGTGGTCTTCGACGGTACCTTCGCCTCGATGCGCCGCTTCAAGGACGACGTCAAGAGCGTCAAGAGCGGTTATGAGTGCGGCTTGGGCATTGAGAAGTTCCAGGACATCAAGGTGGGCGATATGCTCGAGGCCTATAAGGTCGTCGAGGTCGCACGTACCGAGTAAGGGGTTACGGTGAAGCAAAACAACGCGACGCGTCGTCTTGCCGAGCAGCTGCGCGAGAAGCTCGGGTACATCCTGCTCTTCGAGATCTCGGATCCCCGGCTCGATCTGATCACCATCACCGGCGTTGAGGTCTCCATCGATCGCTCCTATGCACGCATCTTCGTTTCGTGCGAAGGTGAGCGCTACGAGGAGGTCATGGAGGCCCTCGGTGCCGCTCGTGGGCGTATCCGCAGTCTTCTGGCCCGTGCGCTCGATTGGCGCATTGTGCCCGAGCTCGACTTCAAGATTGACCGCTCCACCGATGAGGCGGAGCGCATCACGCGTGCCTTGGAGAATGTGCCTGCCACGCTTGCTATTGAAAAGGATGAAGAAGGCTATCCCATCGTTGCTGAAAGCGATGCTGATGATGCCGGCGATGCTTCCGACGATGGTGCTGCCGAGGAGGTAGACCAGGATGCATAGCGCATCGAGCAAGAGCGCCTTCGACTATTCGGAGGAGTTCGCGCATGTGCTGGCGCTCATCGAAGATGCCCAGAGCATCGCGCTTTCGGGCCATACCTCGCCCGATGGCGATGCTCTGGGCTCGGTGCTGGGCCTGGGGCTTGCTATCCAAAAGCGTTATCCCGAGAAGCAAGTCGCGTTCCTCTTGGCCGATGACGCGCCGGTTCCGCGCATCTATCGCTTCTTGGCGGGCTCCGATTCCCTGGTACCGGCGTGCCGCTATACCGACACGCCCGACCTCTTCATCTCGGTGGATTGCCCGGTGCTCGATCGCCTAGCCGATGCCGCTGAGGTGGCAAAGCGTGCGCACACCTCGGTGTGCTTCGACCATCACCCGGCGCGCACCGAGTTTGCTGACGTGGTGGTTCGCTGCGTTGGTGCTGCGGCCGTGGCGGTGCTCATCGGCACCTTTTTGGCCGAGCTGCAATTTGATATCTCGCCCGAGATTGGAACCTGCCTGCTCTGCGGCATTGTGACCGATACCGGACGCTTCCAGTATCAAAACGCCAATGCCGACGCCTTCTATGTGGCCTCGTACCTCGTAGGATGCGGGGCAGATCCGGCGCAGATTGCGCTTGAGGTCTACCAGAGCCAGCGCCTGGAGTACCTGCGGCTTGAGAGTCTGGTTATGGGCCGCATCCGTACGGCGGCGCATGGTCGCGTGGCCTATAGCTATGCCCGCGCCGAGGATCTTGAGAGCCTGGGTGTGACGCCGGACGAGTGCGATGGCCTGGTAGACGTGGTGCGCGCGGTCATGGGCGTCGAGGTGTGTCTTTTCCTGAAGGACGTGCCGGGCGAGCCCTTGGTGCGTGGCAATTTGCGCTCCAAAGGTGCGCTTGATGTCTCGGATATCGCCGCGCAGTTTGGCGGTGGCGGCCATGCGGCTGCTGCCGGCTTTACCTACCGCGGTACCGTTGAGGACACACTTGAGGCTATTTTGCCCATGCTTGTAGCGCTTGTGGGGGAGGACCCCACCGGCGTTCATGCGTCGTTGTAACTAAGAGGCGAGGAATGGCCCGACGTAGTGTAACTAATGTGAATATTCTGCTCGCCATCGATAAGCCTGCGGGTTGCACGTCGCACGATGTGGTGGCGCGCGTGCGCCGCTCCCTGGGCGAGCGTCGTGTGGGCCACGCGGGAACGCTGGATCCCATGGCAACGGGCGTGATGGTGGTGGGCGTGGGCCAAGGCACACGCCTACTGGGCCGACTTACACTTGATACCAAGGCCTACCTTGCCGATATCGCCTTTGGTGCCGAGACCAACACCGACGATGCCGAGGGCGAGGTCACGCGCACGGTTGAGCTTGATGAGCGGTTGCTTGACGCCGCCTTCGCCGCGCAGGCGGTGGAGGCGCTCGTGGGTCCGCAGCAACAGGTGCCCCCTGCGTTCTCGGCCATCTCGGTGGGCGGGGTACGTTCTTACAAGCGCGCTCGCGCAGGGGAGGACGTGGAGCTTCCCGCCCGCGCCATCGAGGTGCTCTCGGCGCAGCTCATCGACTGCCGCGCGCTTGATAGCGGCGCCTACGTGTGGACGGTTGCCTTTACGGTAAGCAAGGGCACCTACATCCGCGCTTTGGCTCGCGACTTGGGCCGCTCGCTCAACTCAGCGGCACACCTTGTGGGGTTGCGACGCTTGGCCTCGGGCTCCATTGCGCTTAAAGACTGCGTGACGCTCGACGAGCTCGACCCCGATGTGGCCCGTGCTCGCGCCTTGGATCCGGTGGCGGCGTTGGGGCTTCCCGCCCTTGCCATTACGGATGAGACGGAAGAGCACGTGCTCTGTGGTAGGCGGCTCTCGCCGGCGCTCATTACGCACCGGGTTGACCTGCGTGTGCCGGGTGCTCGTTTTTGTTTGCTGGCTCATAATGAGCTGCGCGCTATTGCTCAGTTTGACGGGCGTGCCATACGTATGGAAGATGTGTTTCCGCAGCCTGTGGGAGGTGTTCGCCAATGATGCCTGATCGCGCTGCGCTTCGTCGCGATTTCTTGGTGCCCGCTACGCAGGCACCCGTCTATCGTCAGGGGAGCGATCGCCCCGCCCTGGGTCCTGCTTGCATTGCCATCGGCGTGTTTGACGGCCTACATGCCGGTCACCGCACGCTCATCCGCTGCATGGTTGAGGATGCGCATCGCCGCGGTGTTGCTGCTGTGGTGGTCACCTTTGATCCCGATCCCGAGTACGTGTTGAGTCCGCATCCTAAGCCCCTGCTTATGGCGCCTAAGGATCGCGTGCGCATGCTCGCCTCCCTAGATGTAGACGCCGTGCTGGTGGTGCCCTTTACGCACGAGCTCGCGCGTCTTGACCACGTGCAGTTCTTCAACGATGTCATCTTCCCGCTGGCCCAGGTGCTCGCGATTCACGTGGGCAGCGATTTTCGCCTGGGCGCAGGTGGTTCTTCGGATGTTGCGGTCATCCGCGCCTGGGGTAAGGAACTGGGCATTGCTGTTGAGGGCCATGAGCTGGTAACCGATGAGGGAGCTCCCATCTCGGCCACACGTATCCGCGAGCATCTGGCTGCGGCGCGGATTGACGATGCCTGCCGTGAACTGGGCCGTCGCTACATGGTGCGCGGCCGTGTGCACACCGGGCGCGGCGAGGGCACCGGGATGGGCTTCCCCACGGCCGACATCCGTGTGGACGAGCATATCCAAACGCCTGCTGATGGCGTGTACGCCGGCCTTGCCTTGGTGGACGATACCGTTTGGCCCGCGGCCATCAACGTTGGCCTGCCTCCCACCTTTAAGGACAAGCCAAACGCAGCTCACCTTGAGGCCAACCTCATCGGTTTCTCGGGCGATTTGTACGGCAAAGATATCGCGCTTGCCTTTGAACAGTTCTTGCGCCCGTCGCGCGCCTTCGCCAACACCGACGAGCTCATACAGACGGTGCTCGGCAATATTCGCACCGTTACCGATACCTATGGTGAGCAAGGGGCGTCAATCGCATGATTAGTGACGAGGACAAAGATCGCGTTCGTGCCGCCACCGATCTGGTGCAATTGGTGCAGGAGACTGTGCAGCTGCAACAGCGCGGTCAGGAGTTTTGGGGTTGCTGCCCCTTTCATGGCGAAAAGACGCCTTCGTTTCACATCATCCCTGCTACGCAGGTGTGGCACTGCTTTGGCTGCGGTGAAGGTGGCGACTGCTTCACCTACGTTATGAAGCGGGAGAATCTCTCGTTTCCTGAGGCCATTCGCTACCTTGCCGACCGCGCTGGCATCGAGATTCATGACGACTACGCGGGTAAGCGTTCGGGTACGAAGCGCTCGCGCCTCATTGACGTGTGTGAGGAGACGGCCTCGTTTTACCACACGCTGCTCATGCGTGGCAAAGACGACCGTCCGCGTACGTATTTTGCGTCGCGCGGTATGGGCGGGGCAGTGTGTCGCACGTACCGGCTGGGTTTTGCGCCGGGGCGTGGGGCGCTTGTGGCGCATCTCAGCAAGAAGGGTTTCACCGCTCAGGAGATGATTGATGCCAACGTGGCGCTCCGTCGCGATCGCGGTGGCTTGGCTGATCGCTTTTTTGACCGCGTGATCTTTCCCATCTTCGACGAGCAGGGGCGCTGTATCGCCTTTGGTGGTCGCATTATGGGCACGGGTGAGCCCAAGTATCTCAACACGGCTGAAACGCCGCTCTTCCACAAAAAGCGCAACCTCTATGGGTTTAACTGGGCAAAAGAGCATATCGTTGCCCAGGCGGAAGCTATTGTGGTTGAGGGATACACCGATGCTATCGCCTGCTACGAGGCGGGTATTGGCAATGTGGTGGCAACGCTGGGCACGGCGCTCACCGAGCATCACGTGAAGACCCTCACGCGTTTCGCCAAACGTATCGTCTACCTCTTTGACGGCGACGCCGCTGGCCAAAAGGCAGCGGAACGTGCCATCCAGTTCATTGAACGCGACGCCATGGACCTTCGGTGCGTGGTGCTTCCCCAGGGCCAAGACCCCATGGAGTACATTACCGCTGAAGGAGGAGACGCGCTGCGCGCGCGCATTGCCGAGGCAGAGCCGCTGCTTGACTTTGTGTTTCGCAAGCTGCAGGAACGCAGCGATATTTCCACGCCGGGTGGTAGGACCAAAGCTTTGCAAGACGCCTGCCGGCTTATCTATCCTGTGCGCGATAGCTATATGATCGACACCTACTACATGCAGATTGCCGATCGCTTGGGGCTCGATGTGGAGACGGTGCGGTCGGGGGCTGCGCGTGTGTTTCGCGAGGTGCGCCGCGAGGAGGAGGCGGCGCAGCGCAGGGAGCGGGCCCGGCAATCGGCTCAAGCAGAGCCCGTACCTGCTGCGGCGCCCGATGATGATCGGGTGCCCTACGGTGATCCGACGCTTGATGCAAACCCCGTGGCGCCCACGGCAAGCGCGGCTACGTGGTCGCTCACAGCTGCCCCGGCGGGTTCAGCAGACTATGGAGCGGGGGAGAGCGGCCCAGGCGCGAGCGTTCCTGTGCTCACCGACCTTGAACGTCGTTCGCTTGCGCTGGAGCGTGAGCTGCTTACCTTACTCACGGCGCATCCCGATGCATTTCGGCCGTTTGCCGAACGCATTACCGGTATCGACTGGATTGATCCTCGGAACGAGACCATCGCGTGGGCGGTGCTTGCCACACCCGAGGGCATCACGCCTGCGCAGGCTATGGATGCCGCTCGCGCGGTATGCCCCGAGGCTGCTGAGCTGGTCTCTGCCGGGACTATCTCGGCCACCAGTGCGCATCCCACCGAGGTGAACATTGGTTTTTTGCTCGATACGCTTGAGCTCAACACAGCGAGGCGTCGTTTGCGCCATGCGCAAGCCCAGCTTCGTGGTGGCTCTGGCCTTGAGGCAGAAGAGCGACGAAACCTCACCATCCAGGCCACCAAGGACGCGGCGCGAATCCATGAGCTTGAGCGCAAGGTGGAGGGTGTGGCCGACCCCTTCCGCGACGCATGAGGCAAAGGCACCGGGTTCATCTGCCTCAGGGCCCGCACCCCACACGCCGTGCCCAAAATGTCTTGGAATGTTCGTAAAACGCAAACAATTGCTTGCACCGATATACCTTGGGGTATAGAGAGGTGTGTTAAACTCTTGAATCCTGTGAGCAACGAAGGGAGAATCTGTGCCTAAGAAGACGGAGAGCGCTGAGGCTGAGGTCTATTCCTATCTTGAAAAGCTCTTGGACAAAGGGAGCAAGAATGGATCGGTTACCGAGGACGATATTCAAATAGCGCTCAAAGATGTCGAGATCAGTGACGCACAGCTGAGCACCATTTATAGCGCATTCCGAAATCGCGGGATTGAAATCGTTTCTCAGGGCGCTGCCGATGACGACCCGCTCGGTGTGGACGATTCTGATTCCCTCGTCGATGACCTTGATGTGGATTTGGATGACGAAAGCTCCGAGGATCACGACATCAAGGTGGCTAAGATTGCCGACGCCGAGATGGGTTCGGCGAAGACGAAGAAGAAGTCGCGTGTGCGCACCTCGCGCTCGCGCAGCCGCGTGCGTGGTATCGACGCTTCGACCGTTATGCTCACGGGCGACCCGGTGCGTATGTATCTCAAGGAGATCGGTAAGGTCGACCTGCTTACCGCTTCTGACGAGGTGGACCTCGCCATGAAGATTGAGGCGGGCCTTGAGGCAACCGATCAGCTTGAAGCGGCCGACCGTGGCGAGATTACCCTCACGCGCGCCGAGATGCGTCGTCTCATGCGCGTGGAGCAGGTGGGTCTTGAGGCCAAGCAGGCCCTTATCTCGGCCAACCTGCGTCTGGTGGTTTCCATCGCCAAGCGCTACGTGGGCCGTGGCATGCTCTTCCTCGACCTTATCCAGGAAGGCAACCTGGGTCTTATCCGCGCGGTCGAGAAGTTTGACTACGAGAAGGGCTTCAAGTTCTCCACGTACGCCACGTGGTGGATCCGTCAGGCTATCACGCGCGCCATCGCCGACCAGGCCCGTACCATCCGCATCCCGGTGCACATGGTTGAGACCATCAACAAGCTCGTGCGTGTGCAGCGCCAGCTCCTGCAGGACCTCGGGCGCGACCCAACTCCAGAGGAGATTGGTGCCGAGATGGATATGAGCGCCGACCGCGTGCGCGAGATCCAAAAGATCAGCCAGGAGCCGGTGTCGCTTGAGACCCCTATCGGCGAGGAGGAGGATTCGCAGCTGGGCGACTTCATCGAAGACTCCCAGGCCGTGGTTCCCCCCGATGCTGCAAGCTTCTCGATGCTGCAAGAGCAGCTGGGCCAGGTGCTCGACAGTTTGGCCGACCGTGAGCGCAAGGTCATCGAGCTGCGCTTTGGTCTGGTAGACGGCCACCCGCGTACGCTCGAGGAGGTTGGCCGCGAGTTTGGCGTTACGCGTGAGCGTATCCGTCAGATTGAGAGCAAGACGCTCGCCAAGCTGCGTCATCCCAGCCGTTCGAGCAAGCTCAAGGACTATATCGAGAGCTAAGTGCGCCTCACATGATGTTGTAACAGGTGTCCTTCGGGGCACCTGTTTTTTGAATGACAGTAACGTCAGGTAGATCGAGGGGTGGCGCCTCGTCTTGGGTGCCCTTTCGTCCGCCTGCATATGTCAACTCAATTGACGGCGTTGAGCATGCCTGGGTTTGCGGGTAGAATCGAGTGAGTTTACCCGGTGCATGCTGTTTTGTTGCGCCGATGCAGGTTCTCGAAAGGAGCCATCATGGATCGTACCGAGATTTTGGCCAAGGTAGTGGACGTTGCGAGTGACGTCTTGGGTATCAATGCCGACGAGATTACCGAGCAGACCTCATTTGACGAGCTCGATGCCGATTCTCTCGATCGTCTGCAGCTCGTGACTGCGCTTGAGGACGAGTTTGACATTGAGTTTGCTGAAGCGAATCTGTCGAGCATCAACTCGGTCTCCGATGCGATTGACGCCATCGCGGCCGCGCTGGAGGCATAGCAATTGCCGCTTTCTGAACGCCTTGCCCGCGTGGAAGAGATTTGCGGGTATCAATTTCAAGATAAGCAGCTGCTGCGCTGCGCCATCACGCATCCTTCGGCGGTGGAGGGCCAGCCGGTCTCGTCCTCATACGAGCGGCTTGAGTTTCTAGGCGACTCCATCCTGGGTTCCATTGTTGCCCTTGCCCTTTACAAAAGCTATCCCACCTTCGACGAGGGTAAGCTTACCCGTCTCAAGGTGTCGCTTGTCTCGGGCATGACGCTTTCCGATGTGGGCCTTGAGCTTGGCATCGATTCGTGCATCATCTTTGGTGCGTCCGAGACGGGCACGGGGGCACGTGGCCTCCATTCCGCCCTCGAAAACGTGTACGAGGCGCTTGTGGGTGCCCTCTACCTCGATGGTGGCTGGGATGTGGCCGAGGCCTTTGTAACGCGCACGCTCAAGCCGCATCTGGCGGCCGACCGTGCCGAGCATCCTACTAACCCTAAGTCCTACCTGCAGGAATGCGTCCAGGGCGATCATGGCGATCCGCCGGTGTACAAGCTCGTTGACACGAGCGGTCCGGCGCATGAGCCCACGTTTACAGCCGTGGTGCTGGTGGGCGGCGTACGCAGTGGGCGCGGCTCGGGCTCTTCTAAGAAGGAGGCCGAGGCCGCAGCAGCCCTCGATGCGCTTGAGCGTCTTGGCTACACCACGGGGGGCGTTGTGCTCAAGAAGAAGCTGGGGTGAGCGTAGCGCCGTGTACCTCAAGTCACTTACCCTCAAGGGCTTTAAGTCGTTTGCCGATCGTGCCCACATGACGTTTGAGCCGGGTCTCACCGTCATTGTGGGCCCTAATGGCTCGGGAAAATCAAACATCTCAGACGCCATCCTCTGGGTTCTGGGCGAGCAGAGCGCAAAGCAGCTCCGCGGCCAGGCCATGGAGGATGTTATCTTTTCGGGCTCTTCGGCGCGGAAACCCGTGAGCGTGGCCGAGGTCACCCTGGTGCTTGACAACTCCGATCACGTGCTGCCCGTTGACTTTGACGAGGTGGCTATCACGCGGCGCATGTACCGCTCGGGCGAGAGCGAGTATCTCATCAACTCAAGCCCGTGCCGCCTCATGGATATCCAAGACATCCTGCACGACTCGGGCCTGGGCAAAGACACACACTCCATCATTTCTCAGGGCAAGCTCGATGCTATTTTGCAGAGCCGGCCGGAGGAGCGGCGTTCGCTCATTGAAGAGGCTGCCGGCATCTCAAAGCACAAGCGCCGCAAGGAACGCGCGCTCAAAAAGATCAAGTCAATGGACGAGCATCTGGTGCGCGCCCGCGATGTAAGCCGCGAGATCACGCGCCAGCTGCGCCCGCTTGAGCGTCAGGTTGACCGTGCGCGCAAGCATCGTGACCTCTCTGAGCGTGCCAACCACCTCACGCAGGTGCTTGCTGTGGACGAGCTGCGCCGCTTGCAGGCTGAGTGGTCCGACTTGGAGTCGAGTGCCAAAGAGCGCGATGCAACGGTAGAGGTGGCGCGGTACCGCCTGCACGAGAAAGAGCGCGAGCTTGAGAAGCTTCAGGTGATGCTCGAAGAGAAGGGTCTCTTCGTGGGCGACCTGGGGGAGCAGCGCCGGCGCGTGCAAGATGTGGTGGGTCGCATGAACTCCGACATGCGCCTGCTTGAGGAAAAAGGCCACAACATGGTGACGCGCCTCTCCGAGATGCGCGGTACGCTTTCGGGCTCGGAGCATCAGCGTCGCCGTGTGGCGCAGGAGCTCGAGGATGCTTCCGGTCAGCGTGACGAGGTAGCCGCTGCGCTTTCGATTGCCGAGGCGGACGTTAAGCGCTTTGAGCCGGCGGCGGACGAGCTCCACGCGCGCCGTGTTGAGCTCGATCACGAGATTGCTGACCACACGCGCAAGCAGCGCGAGGCCGAGCGCGCCGCCGACGAGGCTTCGCTTGCGCTCGCAAAAGTTAAAGAAACGCTCTCTAACGCCGAGCTGGAAGATTCGCTCTACGCCTCGCGCTTGGAGCAGCTTGCTGAGGCGATTGACACAGTGCAGGCCTCGCTTGAGAGCCGCCGCGCCCGTGCTGAGGAGTTGGAAGAGCTGCGTGCGGTCGCGCGTCAGCGCAAGGACGAGGCCCATGCCGCCATCGGTGTGGCCGAGCAAGCGCTACGGGATCGTGTTGCCCGCGAGAACGATGCGCGCAACCGTTTGGGCGAGGTTCAAACCGAGCTGGCGAGCTTGCGCAAGCTGGACGATCGTATCGCCGACGCATCGCCTGTGGTTGCCACGGTGGCACACAAGCATGCAGATGCCGTGCTTGCCCGCCTGGGTGACGTTATTCAGGTGCCGCATGAGCTTGAAGCTTTGGTGGAGCAGCTGCTGGCATCCGACATCGATGCCCTTGTGCTGCAGGACAACGACGCGCTTTCCGCAGTAGGCTCGTTTGCCGAGGAAACCGCTAAGCAGGGTGGCCAGGCGCTTTTGGTCTCGCGCGATGTGCGAACTCAGGCACCGGAGTCGCAGGCTGCGGGGCGTCGCCTTGTTGACAGCATCGAGGTCCCCGAGGGTATGGCCGACGTGGTGGCGTCGCTTCTGGGCGCATACTACCTGGTGGACTCGCTTGCCGAGGCGCTCGCTGCGCCGGCGCTGCCGGGCGTGGTGTACGTAACGCCTGAGGGCACCCAGGTGTTTGAGGGCGGCGTGGTGCGCGTGGGCACTTCTGCCGACGCGTCCTCCGGCGTGCTCGAGCGTAAGCGTCGCATCCGCGAGCTTGCCGACCTTGAGCCTGATCTGGCGGCTGTGTTTGAGCATGCCACGCATCAGGTTGAAGAAGCGCGCGAGGCGGTGTCTCAGGCGCGTGCCGCTGAGGATGAGATTTCGGGCGAGATTGCCCGTATTGAGGGCGAGCGCTCCTCGGTGCTCTCTGAGATTGGCCGTCTGGAGCAATCGCTTTCTGGTTCTCTGGCTGATCAAAAACAGATTGCGCGCCGTCGCGAAGAGGCGGCAGAGCAGGTTCGTGCAGCACAGCCCCGGGTGGACGAGCTCACCGCGCAGCGTGATGAAGCGCGGCAGGAGGCTACCCAGTGCTCATCGTTGGTGGCAGAGCTCAACGACGAGCTTGACCGCATTCGTCGCGATGACGCGGAGGCTGCAGGCAATCTGAGCGACGCCAAGGTGCGTCGCGCTCAGGCGCTTGAACGTAAGCGTAGCTTGGACACGCGCATCCCCGAGCTCGAGCGCCGTCTTGAGGGTATCGACCGGCGCATCCGCGCTACCACACAGGCCTCGCGCTCGCTTGAGGTGCTGCGTTTGCGCGTAGATCCGCTGCATGATCGCTACTCGGCCCTGCTCGACCGGGCTATGGCCTGGGCAGCGCGTCTGCGCGACCAGGCGTGTCTCGAAGAGGCCGATTCGCAGAGCCTCAAGAAAACGATTGAGGACGCCAAGGCACAGGTTGCTGCTGCGAAGGAGGCGGTGGACGCCGCCACGGCAGAGCAGGCGGAGCTGCAGGTTATCCGCGGCAAGCTTGAGGTTAAAGTGGAGAACGCCATCCGCGCGATCACGGCAGACGGTACCACCGTGCTTGAAGATGCCCTTGCGCTGCCAGCGCCGCAGGACCGTGACGCGGCCGAGCGCGAGCTGCGCGATCTGGTGCGCCAGATTAACAATTTGGGTCCCGTGAACCAGGTGGCCATGGAGGAGTACGAGCGCTTGAAGGAGCGCGCGGACTATATTGCCGAGCAGCTGGCCGACCTGGAGGGTGCTCGCCGGGCACTCACCAAGATCACGGCGGCCATCGACCGCAAGATGCGTCTCTCCTTCCTCTCCACCTTTGAGAAGGTGGACGCCAATTTCCGCGAGATCTTTGGCATGCTCTTCCCCGGTGGCCAGGCGCATCTTGAGATGACCGACCCCGACCACCCCTCGGAGACGGGTATTGAGGTGGTGGCGCAGCCGCGCGGCAAGCGCATCACCAAGATGATGCTCATGAGTGGTGGCGAGAAGAGCCTCACGGCACTTGCCCTGCTCTTTGCCGTATACCGCACGCGCACGGTGCCGTTTTACGTACTTGACGAGGTTGAGGCCGCGCTCGACGACTCCAACCTCTCTAAGCTGCTCGACGCTATTGACGTGCTGCGCAAATCCACGCAGCTGCTGGTGGTTTCGCACCAGCGCCGCACCATGGAAGACGCGGACGTGCTGTATGGCGTATCGATGCAGGCCGACGGCGTGAGCCGCGTCGTGAGCCAGCGGCTTGACCGCACAACAGGAAAGGTGGTGAACGCCTGATGGGATTCTTTGACTCCCTTTCGCGCGGCCTCAAGCGGAGCCGCGAGGCGATCAACGAGATTTTCTACTTCGGTGGCGAGGTTACCGAGGAGTTTTGGGAAGATTTGGAAGACACCTTGGTCATGGGCGACATGGGTGCCGAGGTGGCCATGCAGGTCTCAGACGACCTCCGCGAGGTAGCCGCTCGTAACAACCTCAAAACTGCCCCGCAACTGCGCCATGCCCTGGCCGAGCGTCTGGCAGAGCACTTCATTACGCCCGAGCGCGATCCCTTTGACGACACGCCCTCGTGCGTGCTGTTCGTAGGCATCAACGGTGCGGGCAAAACCACCACGGTGGGCAAAATCGCCAGTGCCGCGCACGCCGCAGGCAAGCGTGTGGTTATTGGTTCGGCCGATACCTTCCGTGCTGCTGCCATCGAGCAGCTTGATGTGTGGGGCAAGCGCGCCGGCGTGCCCGTGGTCAAGCGCGAGCGCGGCGCCGACCCTGCAAGCGTGTGCTACGACGTGCTCGACGAGGCCGACCGCTCCCAGGCAAACCTCGTGCTCATTGATACCGCGGGGCGCCTCCACACCTCGGCTGAGCTCATGCGTGAGCTTGCCAAGGTGGTGCGTGTCACCCGCAAACGTGCCGAGTCGTGCGCTGCTGGTGCCATGAAGGTCTCGGTGGTGCTGGTCATCGATGCCGGTACGGGCCAAAACGGCCTTAACCAGGCGGAAGAGTTCAACCAGGCTCTGGGGCTCGACGGCATCATCCTGACCAAGCTCGATGGCACCGCCAAGGGCGGCATCGCCCTTGCCGTGGCGTCTAAGCTGCATCTTCCGATCTACCGCGTGGGTGTGGGCGAGCAAGTGGAAGACCTACAAGCCTTTGACCCGCATGACTTCTGCCGCGCCCTTGTGGGCGACGAGTAAGCCGCGTGAGGACGCTGCTCAACGAACCAGAAACGGGCGCTCGGGGTTCCTATCGGCTGCGATAGCTACATGAACCCGCGGGCGCCCCTTCATAGCTCACGAGACTTGCCGCTTGCCTCGCTCATCGAGTGCATACCGGCGCCTTGTATGAGTGGCGTATAATAAACAGCATTGCAAACGGCGCCATTGTTGGGGGACCGCACATGTTCAACAACCTCTCCGATCGCTTGACCGATACCTTTGACCGCCTGCGCGGCAAGGGCAAGCTTACCGAGGCAGATATCCAGGCCGCTATGCGCGACATTCGCATGGCGCTGCTTGAGGCCGACGTCAACTACCGCGTGGTGAAGGATTTCGTGGCTAAGACGCGCGAGCGTTGCCTTACCGCCGAGGTTATGGATTCGCTCACGCCGGCTCAAAACGTCGTAAAGATCGTGCTCGATGAGCTCATCGAGCTTTTGGGTGCGACCGAGAGCAAGCTCGTTCTTTCCAACCGCATCCCCAATGTCATCATGCTCGTGGGTTTGCAGGGCTCTGGTAAAACCACCGCAGCCGTGAAGCTTGCCTACCTCCTCAAGAAGCAGGGTCGCTCGCCTCTGCTCGCCGCCTGCGACGTGTATCGTCCCGCCGCAGCCGATCAGCTGGCTACGCTTGCCGGCGAGATTGGCGTGCCGGTGTTCCGCGGGGACGGCGCACATCCCGTCCAGATTGCCCAGGATTCCATCCGCGAGGCCGTGGACCATATGCGCGACGTGGTGATTGTCGACACGGCGGGCCGCCTGCAGATTGACGAGCGCATGATGCAGGAGGCCGTGGATATCAAGCGCGCGGTCAAGCCCGACCAGGTGCTCATGGTCGTCGACGCCATGACCGGTCAGGACATCGTGAACGTGGTCTCCACCTTCGCCGAGCGCACCGATTTTGACGGCGTCATCATCTCCAAGCTTGACGGTGACGCGCGTGGCGGCGGTGCTCTTTCGGTGCGCCAGGTCACGGGCAAGCCCATCAAGTTTGTCTCGATGGGCGAGAAGCCCGATTCGCTTGAGGTCTTCAACCCCGAGCGCATGGCCAAACGCATTCTGGGCATGGGCGACGTGGTGGGCATCATCGAGAAGGCCCAGGAGATGGCCGACGCCGAACAGATGGAAGCTGCCGAGCGCATGCTCCGCGAGGGCCTCACCATGAACGACATGCTCGACCAGATGCGTGCCCTCAAAAAGATGGGTGGCCTGAAGTCGATCATCGGCATGCTGCCCGGTGGCCAGCGCATGCTGAGCCAGATGGGCGGCGACCTGGACGAGTCCATGCTCGATAAGATCGAGGCCATGATTATGTCCATGACCGCCGAGGAGCGCATGAAGCCCTCGGTGATCAACGGTCAGCGTCGCGCACGTATTGCCAAGGGTTCTGGCACCACGCCCACCGATGTGAATCAGCTCATGCGCCAGTGGGGCGAGATGAACAAGATGATGGGCAAGATGCGCGCCATGGCTCAGCAGCAAGCGGGCGGCAAGAAGGGCAAAAAGGGGAAGAAGGGCAAAAAAATGCGCATGCCCGGCATTCCCGGTATGGGTGCGAACCCCTTTGGCGCCATGGGTGGCATGCCTGGCCTGGGCGGCTCCGGGTCGAGCGACATGGACATGCTGCGCGCCATGGAGCAGCAGATGAAGGGGAAGAAGTTCTAGGGCTCCCGGTTGATGGCCACAGACATAATGCCCTGTGCTCAGACAGTTCTAGAATAATAGCCCCTACGGGGGCTATTTTTCTGCGGAACTGCGCCAGGGGACTATGTCTGTTGCCCAGCGTCTAGACAACTTGCACCTCTATCCGTGAGATGAACTCAGCAGGGTTGGTGGTGTCGCGGTTGTCAATCTCGTAGAACTCAAGCGGGGCGCCGGTAACGGCGAGGCCCTGCGCGGCGGCGTACTCCCAGGCGCGGCGCACCAACGGGCCGTTCTGCCCATATCCGCCGCGGTAGCGCACGCGCAGGTACGTGCCTTCAGCCAGCAGCAAGTCTGCCGGCGCCGTCTTGTCCTCCAGCACAAAGATCACCGAGTCGTAGATATTGGTGCCGCCATCGGCAATGGCCTCGTCAGAGAGGGTAGCGCCTATCTCCAGGCATCCCACGTCGGGCAGTTCGTGCTCATGCGCGCGGTAGAGCTTCTGGATGGCGTAGTCCATCTCCTCGTCGAGCTCCATGTGCGCCACAAGTTGTACGCAGCGCCTTAACGGGCGTTCTACCAGGTCAAACGTGCCCGTCTCGCTTTTCCGTGCGCGATCGAGCTCGCGTGCTCGCCTCCGCACGGCCTGCGCTCGCTCCTCAAGCTGGTGCATCTCCTCAGCGATGAGGTCAAGCTCGTGATCGAGCATCTCCGCGGTTTTCTCCACGCTTTGATTGTTCAGGTAGGCGCCAATCTCGGTGAGCGGCATATCAAACCGTCGTAGGTCTTTGATGATGGTGAGCTTGTAGAGGTCGTTAAGGTCGTAGGCGCGGTAACCGTTGGCCTGCCGGCGTGGTGTGAGAATGCCCAAGCGTTCGTAGTAGCGAAGCGAATCCTGCCCGATGCCAAAAAGCTTCGAGATCTCGCCAATGCGATAGTGACGTTTTGGACGCGGGTGCTCCATAGCCTCTCCATACAACGCTTGACCTTGGTACGATACTAGAGTTTAGCCTATCAGAGGAAAGACGCCGGATGCAACGGCGCTACGCCTCCATGTTGTCTCAGTTGTTCAGATGCGAACGAAAGGTGCGGATACCCATGGGTTTAGGGTTGCCAATGCGCATGCGCACGATCCCTGTGAAGCGGATTGCCCTGATTGTGCTAGGATCGGGCATCCTGACCTTTGGCATTCATAACATCCACGAGGTGGTTGGCATCACCGAGGGCGGTGTTATCGGCGGCATTCTGTTGGCAAACCACTGGCTGGGCATCCCCGCCTCTATTGCGTCGCCCGTGCTCGACATACTGTGCTATGCCGTCGCCCTGCGTCTTTTGGGCGTTGGCTTCTTGGGTTGGTCGGCCGTGGCAAGTGCGACCATCGCCGCCTTCTATGCGCTCTGGGAGCGCCTTCCGCATCTTCTGCCCGATCTTTCCTCGCTGCCGCTCGTAGCGGCCATACTGGGCGGTATCTTCGTAGGTGTGGGTGCTGGCCTGGTGGTGCGTGGCGGGGCCTCGGCCGGTGGTGACGATGCGTTGGCGCTTTCCATCCAAAAGATCACGGGCTGGCGTCTTGCCCGCTGCTACCTCATCACCGATCTGAGCGTGCTCACCCTTTCGCTGAGCTACATCCCCGTAACGAAGATCATCTATTCGCTGGTGACCGTGCTCATCTCATCGCCGGTCATCGATGCCATCACCTCCTGGCATGCCAAAGAGGACGACGCGGTCGCTACGGTCGAGGCGGAAGCCGAGGTGTAGCGGCTGGGAGTGCACTGAAGTGCGCCGAGCCTGCTCGGAGCCTGTGCGGCAGCATCTCGCCAGCCTCAAATTGTCCTTTCTCGTGCCACTGCTCGAGCGGCCCTCTTCCAGCGCTCCTCACATCCCCGCCAGTTATGGCCGATTGGTGCTTGTCCGCACCCTGCCGTACAATGGTCTGCGCGAGCAACCAACGATAGGGGAGCGCATGAGCAAGGCAGACCAGCTGTTCGTCAAGATGTGCACAGACGTCCTGGAGCACGGCACCACCACCGAGGGCGAGAAGGTCCGTCCGCATTGGGAGGATGGCACGCCGGCGTATACCATCAAGAGCTTTGGTGTTACCGCCCGTTACGACCTGCGCGAGGAGTTCCCGGCGCTCACGCTGCGCCGCACCGCGCTCAAGAGCTGCATGGACGAGATTCTCTGGATCTACCAGAAGAAATCCAACAACATCCACGACCTCAACAGTCACATTTGGGATGAATGGGCAGACGAGACGGGCTCCATCGGCAAGGCCTACGGCTACCAGATTGCTCAGAAGTCGCATTATCCCGAGGGCGATTTTGACCAGATGGATCGCGTGCTTTACGACCTTACGCACACGCCGTACTCGCGCCGCATCATGACCAACATGTACACCTTCGCCGACCTCTCGGAGATGCATCTCTACCCGTGCGCCTACAGCGTTACCTACAACGTGACGCAGCGCGCGGGCGACGACAAACCCACGCTTAACATGGTGCTCATGCAGCGCAGCCAAGACATTCTTGCGGCAAACAACTGGAATGTGTGCCAGTACGCCATTTTGCTCATGATGGTGGCGCAAAGCGTGGGCATGATTGCAGGCGAGCTTTTGCACGTGATTGTGGACGCGCATATCTACGACCGTCATGTGGACATTGTGCGCGAGCTCATCACGCGTCCGCAGTATCCGGCGCCCAAGGTTTCGCTCAACCCGGATGTGACCGATTTCTATGCCTTTACCACCGACGACCTTATTGTTGAGGACTACCAGCATGGCCCGCAGGTGAAGGGTATTCCTATCGCCGTGTAGGTTTCGCTATTTGACCTGAGGGCTCGGGAGGGCATATCGTCCCGCGCTCAAACAGCGCTTCGCAAACTGCGCCGGGATGATATGCCTTCCCGGGCCTTGGCTGTTCAAGCCGCGAGTAGAGAAGAGGCAGGTGAACCTGTGAGCAAGGTGTATGAGAATCTCTCCGCCATCGTCGCGGTGTGCGATAACTGGGGGATAGGCCTAGGCGGTGACATGGTGGTTTCAAACCGGATGGACATGCGGCATTTCGTGCGGCACACAAAAGGGCACACCGTCATCATGGGCCGCAAGACCCTTGAGAGCTTCCCCGGCGGGCGTCCGCTCAAAGACCGCCGCAACATCGTGCTCACGCGTGATGCCTCCTTTGCACGCCAAGGGGTCGAGGTCGTGCACAGCGTCGAAGAGGCGCTGGCGGCCCTTGCTCCCGATGAGGAGGCTTGGGTGGTGGGCGGTGCAGAGGTGTACCGGCAACTCCTGCCCTTCTGTGCTTGCGCGGAGGTCACCAAGAATCACGAGGTGCGCCCAGCGGACACGTTTTTTCCTGACCTGGATGCCGACCCTGCGTGGCGAGTTACCGCGGTTGACGGCCCCCATACCGTTTTGCCTGGCGAGGGAGACGAGGGGCTTGTGTATGAGTTTGTGACCTATCGACATCAGAACCCGCAAGATCGCTAGGCCTCGCGTGCGCGCCTGCTTGCTACGCAGGGGTGTCCGTCGTGCTGGCCTGCGGTATCATATCTTCTCATGTATATGCTCGATACGGCGGGCCTGCCCCGCCAATGGAAAGGTCGACCATGAAGACCGCAATCCTGTATGTCTCTAAGCATCATGGCAACACGAAGCGCTTGGTGGATGCTATCGCGAACGCCCACGACGACGTTGATGTCATCGATGTGCGTGCACTGGACAAAAACGAAACTCCCGATCTTTCTGAGTATCGATTGATTGGCCTCGCGTCGGGCATCTACTACTCCGAATGCGACCGCGCGCTCACCCGTGTGGCGGCCAACGCGCTCAGCCAGGGCGACATGGTGTTTGCCCTGATGACCTTCGGCAGCAAAAACAAGTGGTATGGCAAGGATATCGACAGCATTTGCCGCATGAAGCAGGCCGTGCTGCTGCGCATCTATGGTTGCCAGGGCTGGGACACGTGGGGACCGTTCAAACTGGGCGGCGGCATTGCGAAAGACCATCCCACCGAAGATGAGGTGCGCGGTGCCTTGGAGTTCTACGACAAGCTGGTCGAGGACTACGGTGAGCCCATAGAGGCTGAGTTCCAGAAGCGCGCGAAGCGGCGCGTTCAGGAGGCGCAGATTCATCGCGGCGGCCTCTGGACGCTCATCAAGCGCACGGTCAACAAGATCTTCAACGTGTTCTCGCACTAGGACACCGCATGAAGCCGCAGGTCATCCACATCGACACGCTCGACGATCCGCGCCTGGACGCCTACACGCGCCTCACCGAGCGGGAGCTTCGCTCGGTGCTTGAGCCCGAGAAGGGCATCTTCATCGCCGAGAGCGCGAAGGTCATCGAGCGTGCGCTGGCGGCCGGCATGGAGCCTTTGAGCATGCTTTTGGGCGAGCGCTGGCTCGAGACCATGCAGCCGCTCTTCGAGTGTATCGATACGCCCGAGCCCCTGCCGGTGTTCGTGGCCCCGATGGAGCTCATGGAGACGCTCACGGGCTTCTCGGTCACGCGCGGAGCGCTCTGCGCCTGCCGTCGTCCGCGCCTGCCTGAGCCAGAGGAGCTCCTGGCGCAGGCGCACCGCGTCTGTGTGCTTGAGGGAATCGTTGACCACACCAATGTGGGCGCGATCTTCCGGAGTGCCGCCGCCCTCAATGTGGACGGCATCCTGGTCAGCCCCACCTGCTGCGACCCGCTCTACCGCCGCGCGGTGCGCGTGTCGATGGGCACGGTCTTCCAGGTGCCGTGGACGCGCGTGGGGGAGAGCGTGCACACCTGGCCCCAGGACGGGGTGGAGGCGTTGCATAAGGCGGGGTTCACCTGCGCGGCCATGGCGCTCACCGACGATTCGGTCTCGCTCGACGACCCTGCGCTCGCATCCATCGACAAACTCGCCCTCTTCATGGGCACCGAGGGTGCTGGCCTGGGCAAGCGTACCATCGCCGCCTGCGACCTGGCCATCCGCATCCCCATGGCCCACGGCGTGGACTCGCTTAACGTGGCGGCGGCGTCCGCCGTGGCCTTCTGGCAGCTCTGCCCTCATGTGGAGAACAGCTACCACTACACGCCGGGCATGTTCGCGTAGAGGGTTCGGCCGCGATAGGGCATTCCCCGCCTTTTCAATTGAAAAATGAAAAAGTTGCGCAACTCCGCTTAGATAATCAGACGTACGCTAATCCCTGATCGGTCCCGGTAGATGAATTGCGGGCACACATCAGGGGAGGAGTTCATCATGGTGCGTAATGGTTCACTCGGGTGGCGCAGGGCTTTCGTGGTCGTGGGGCTATCGCTGTCGGCTGCATTTGCCGGCATGCCGGCAACCGTCGCCCTCGCAGCGACCGAAGAGGCACCCGCTACGGCCCAGGTTTCGAGCGAATATTCATATGCTGATGGTCTTGCGGGGTTCCTTCGTTATCTCAAGGACGACGCATCTGCGAATATGGTCAAGGACAGCGCGGGAGTAAAAAGCGCGGGAACTGCAGCGAGCCAATACTTTAGCAACGCGCTTAATAATATCGAGAGCACCAAGAGCGCGCTTAATCTCGACTCGGTGAAAGAGGCTATCGATATCCTCGAGAAGTGCAATGAGTTGCGTCGTGCCGCAGGCCTGACCGAGCTCAAAGTGAACACTCAGCTTATGGCGCTTTCTGCGATTTCAAATACGTATGCCGCGAACTATGGCAAGGTCAACAACCCGCACCAGGTTGCCGTTGAAAACAACATTGGCGAGAATCTCGCATGGAACAACTCTGCCAAAGGGACTTCCCAAGCGATGCAGCAGTGGTACGACGATGAAAAGGTAATCTTCGATGAGGCTACAAGAGCGCTGTACGGAACGACTGTTGCTCCGGGCAAGGCATATGAAT
>DHKFC23501__coassemble_1130_pt1 | contig 30933 bp, 29 predicted proteins | sample DHKFC23501__metabat2_high_PE_052 | metagenome-assembled genome bin DHKFC23501 | reverse complement strand
GGCGGGCGGCTTGGTGGAGCGTACGCGCCAAAAGATTGCCGGCAAGAACTGAGGTACCGCATCTTGGCGCTCCGGGATGGATGGGGACGGGTTCGTTTCGCCCCATTCGGGATGGATGGGGACGGGTTCGTTTCGCCCCATTTCATCTCCGCTTCGTTGGGTAAGGAGGACGCATGTCGCTGGATAATCCGTTTGCAGCGGGCCCGAGCTCGTTAGATTGGAGCTGTAACGTGAAAAAGACGTATAAGATTTGCTGCCTTCCGGGCGATGGCATTGGGCCAGAGATTATCGCCGAGGGCAAAAAGGTGCTCGATGCCGTGGGCGCGAAGTACGGCGTGTCGTTTGCTTGCGAAGATGAGCTCATTGGCGGTGCCGCTATCGACGCCTGCGGCAACCCGCTGCCCGATGCCACGCTTGATGCGGCGCGTGCCTCGGACGCCGTGCTTTTGGCTTCGGTGGGTGGGCCCAAGTGGGATACCACCGACCCCGCAGCACCTCGTCCCGAGCAGGGTCTGCTCAAGATCCGCAAGGAGCTTGGGCTCTACACCAACCTGCGCCCGGTGCAGATTTTCTCGGCGCTCGCAGGCGCCTCGACGCTTCGCCCCGAGGTCATCGACGGCGTGGACATGATGATCGTGCGCGAGCTCACGGGTGGCCTGTACTTTGGCCGCCGCGAGCGCTTCTACAATGAGGAGGGCGCCGGCACGGATGGCGCACCCGGCCAGCGCGCCTATGACACGCTGGAGTACCGCGAGTACGAGATTGAGCGCATCGCGCGCCAGGCGTTTGAGGCCGCGCGTAAGCGTCGCGGCAAGGTGTCGAGTGTGGACAAGGCCAATGTGCTTGAGACAAGCCGCATGTGGCGCGAGATTGTGCACCGCATCGGGCAGGAGGAGTACCCGGACGTTGAGCTTGAGGACGTGCTGGTAGACAACGCGGCCATGCAGCTCATCAATCGCCCGGCCACCTTTGATGTGGTGGTGACGGAGAACATGTTTGGCGACATCCTCTCCGACGAGGCGGCGCAGATCACAGGATCGCTTGGCATGCTCGCTTCCGCCAGCCTGGGTGACGGCGTGGCGCTCTACGAGCCGAGCCACGGCAGTGCGCCCGATATCGCGGGCCAGGGCATCGCCAACCCGCTTGCTCAGATTCTTTCTGTTGAGATGATGCTGCGCTACAGCTTTGACATGGGAGAAGCTGCGGATGCGATTCGCACCGCGGTGACAGCCGTTCTCGATGAGGGCTGGCGTACACGCGATATCGCAGACGAAACCACATCCGCCGAGAAGATTCTGGGCACCGCCGCCATGGGCGACAAGGTGGTCGAAAAGCTGTAAGGACCACGCGTTTAGCTGCCTGCCAACGCACACGCCCGCTTCGGTTATGCGCCGAAGCGGGCGTTTTTGAGGCGCATGAGTGGGTGCGAGGTCGCCGAGGCGGGCTATATCGACTACGGCTTTATTTTGCGCAACACAAGTGATGATCTGCTTATCCAGCTCCCTGAGGTCACAATCACCGGCCGCGCATCGGATGGGACGATTCTCTTCACGGATACCCAGATGCTCAACTTGGTTTATCCGGGGCAAAACGTCGCTTGTGGCTCTCAGGCAGGTAACGGTACCCCGCCAGACACGGTGAGTTTCTCCGTGGGACGGCCCAAAGCGTATAACGTGACAACAGCAACGGGACCAGTGTGGGAGTTTGCAGCAACCGCCTCTGAGGTTCCCAACGACTTGGGCTACGCCATCGTAACGGGCGAGGTTTCCCTCGTGTCTGCAGGTGATGATGTGTGGATGAGCGGTGTAGCGGTGACCGCGCTGCTTCGCGATGCGAGCGGGGCAATCGTATCGGGTGCCATGAGTTTCGTTGATGTGCCTACAGCTGATAAGACGGTGCCGTATGAGGTTACGTTCATCGATGCGCCGGATCATGCAAACGTGGAAGTATACGTTCAGCTGTGGTAGGTACTCAGCCAGCATGAGTGGGGCAGTGCTCTTGTGCCGGTATCCCCTGGCTGGCGGGCCAAGCGATTATCCGGGCATCTGTTACGCATACCTTGCTGTGTTGCTGGGACTTGAGGTGCGTTTGGGCTCTCACCTTCTCGGGAAATGCGGTTTGCATGGATGCGGGGCCTGTTTCCAACCTTTCGGCCAAAATCTTTTCGATTTGTTGCAGTTTGAGGCTGATTTGCAAAGTACACGGCTGAAGCGCAACGCTGTGGCCTGCGCTTTTGTTTCGCGCAAAGGTCAGTCTACTCGGAGGGTGCGCTCCAAACTGCAACAAATCGAAAAGATTTAGATTGAGCTCGACAGGAGCGGGTTTGCACGGCTGATGCATGTCGCCGATGCGCTGTTTTCTGCTCAGTTTCTACATGGATGTTGCTGCGGCGCTCCGTCAATATCACACGGTCGGCGCAGCATCAGCGCGGTTGTCACTCGGGACGATATCGATCAAGGTATCCCATGCCCCGCAGATGCGTGAGCTGACATCTAGCGTATCCCATATGTGCCGCGTGGGCAGGTGCTTGCTGCCTCCACTCTTGCTTGCAAATTCAGGTGACACCTGAGGAAAGTGCGCTCAACATTCGCGAAAATCACAAGGCCTTTCTCGAAGGACGGCATTGTGCCGACAGCATCGAGTGAAAGGAATTGGCGGATGAGAAAGCTGTGGCTACAAGGCGAAGGCGTCGCCAGGTTGTTCCGCGAGCGCTTGGGGCATGCGTGTGGCGAGGCCCCCCGCGGCGTTCTTGCCACCCGGTTACCGGGCGGTGCAGCATGGTGCGCGAGGGAGGTGCCCATGTGGAAACGGTCCCAGGTCGAGCAACTGACGGGGCTTACGCGCCATATGATTCAGGATCTTTGCAACCCCAATACATCAGGCGACGGTCTGGGCTTTTGGGAGCCAGCGGTGTCAAAGCCGGGGTACTCGCGCTTTGATGAGGGGGATTTGCTGGCGTTCTATCTGGTGCGACAGCTTATGAAGGCGGGCTTCACGCTCAAGGAGGTCGAGCGAGCGGTGTTCAGCTTGCTTGAAGAGGGGGATGCATTTGTGGATACGCTGCGTAACAAAGAGCGACAGCTACTCACGCGGCTAGCCGATTTAAACGAGAAGCTAGCCACGCTGGAATATCTAGAGGATGCTGCAGCGCGCACGGTAGATGATCGGCTGCGGAGCGTCATGGAAGTGGCGCTTGCGCATAGTGCCGAGCGGGCGATGGCAAGTGCGCGGGCGCATGGGGCACCGTCTGAAGCAATGGTGCATCGTGTTCGCGCCCGTCTGGATGAGTTGACCAGACGGATGCTTGATGTCATTTGGGATGAGCTGTCTGTGGAGGCGCCGTTATTCGACGTGCCGGAGAGTCCCCGCTTTGTAGATGTGCGTGAGGCCGCAGCGCGGGCGAGGGCTTTAGACAAAGCGGAATCGCAGGCGCTGGCAAACCGGATGATCGGGCAAGCAACGTGGCTGCTTGTATGTTCGGACGGCACTGATGCCACAGCCGACGAGTGCCCTGGTAGCGCGGGTGCTGCCGCAGGCTCCGCCGATGCGGACGCTCCCGACGAGACTTCCCTGCGCTTTGCAGGAGCGGCTCTCTGCCACGTGCTTACCGAGGCAGAAAACGGCGTTCCCATTGAGCTGGCGTTTGGCGAAGGTTCGTTTTCGCTGCTTGGTATGGCGGCCATGGGCGCGTTTGAGAACGGAATAAACGACAAGAGCGAAGGGATGAAGATTGATGGATGAGAAATTGTCTGGGGCAGCAAAGTCCGCGGAGGTGCCGGACGGGCCTCGCCACATGGCGTCGAAGTGTGGAGCGCAAGCGAAGCAGGAGGTTCCCGCATCGTCCGCCCAGACGCCTCCAGCGGCACCAGTGGGTGTGAGTAGGGTTGACACAGCACGTTCTGCTTGCGGTGTACAGACGTTTATCGCACGTATTGTCATGGTCGTCGCTGCGCTCGTGTTGTTAGGGGCATTCTTCTTACCTTGGGGTTCTGCTAATAGTGCGTATCGCGAAGCGGCGACGCAGATGCCTGACCTGATGTTTTATGAGCCCGCAGGTCTTACGGTTGCCGACGCGGCGGACTTGTCACTTCTGGAATACGCCCAGGCATACGCCGCTCTGGGAGGCGCTTGGCTCATTGTCACCATTGTTATATACGTGACGGCTGGTCTGAGCGCGCTAGCCTTGTTGCTCGCTGCCTTGGGCAAGCCCATTGGCTCGGCAGTTATGGGCCTGCTTTGTGTTGCAGCGTCGCGCGTGCTGGTATGGGATTTCACCGATCGCGCTGTGCTGCCCAGTGGCACACATGATTGGGGCATTGCGCAGATGCTCTATCTCGTTGCGGGTGTGGTGCTTCTGGCTGCTGCGGTATGGATGGTGGTCGCTCGCCGCCGCGCGAGGGTGTAACAAAGGGCTTTTGAACTGGTGAAATTGCAAGACAGAAATCAAGTAATCAAGGAGGAATTCATGAAGAGAAATATCTTTCTTGTTGTCGTTATGGCTAGCATAGTGCTGGTGTCTGGTTGCAATGCTGGTACACAGCCATCTGCGAATTCGACAGGTTCAAGCAGCACGTCTGCCCAGATCACACAGGAACAGCCTGAACAGATAACTATCAAAGAATCAACCGACAAGCATACGTGGTATATCAAAAATTATGTGGGAATGAACGCAGCCTCGGTGGGCTATACGGCGCTTGATGGCTCGCGGCGAGATGCATATGGTGCTGGCACGTTGATGATTGTTTATCGTACGCCGGACGGATCATATCTTGAGTATGCACCAGACGATGAGGGGAACGCTCCCGAGGAGCTAAAGAGCTATCGCGTAGTTGCCCAGAGCATTGCGCCAAATACAGAACTCAAATATACCTTTATGCTCGATGAAAACGGCGACGAATACGATAACCTCGTGTCGACGCAGAGCTATGAGTCAATTGTTCTTGCTGTTGATGAGGTGGGGTCAACCTCTAAGGCACCCGATCTTACAGCTCTTGAGGCTGCGCCAGATAAATACACGCGCTACGTGAAGGACTATGTTGGCTGCAACTTGGCGAGCGTCGGATACGTGTCGATGGCAGGTACCTATAACGACCACTATGGGTCCGGTTTCATCACGTTTGACATAACGGCGAGCGACGGCTCGTATATTGATCCGTCAGACGTAGAGGCGCTCAAAGGGTATGTGGTAACCGCACAGAGTGTGGCTCCCAATACGCCGATCACCATGACGTTTATGAAGCAATCCGATGGCACGGAGTTCGATAACCTTATTGAATCCCAGAGCGTTGAGTCAATTAACCTAACGGTAAGTCCGGTAGCATGAGCATGCTTGGCTGGCCCAACAGCTAGAACTCAATAAGCTCCCGCACCTGCACATCGAGTGCCTGAGCAATGCGAATGAGCACATCAATACCAACATCAGCCGTTCCTGCCTCGATTTTCCAGAGATAGGAACGGCTGGTTCCGGTCATAAGCGCAAGCTTGCGCTGGGATATGCCCCGCTGCTCGCGCAGATTCCGGATCGCGGAGCCAAGGCTCCTCTTTTCACGCGCGTTATTCATGCGTTTAGCGTATGTGCGATATGATGTGGTGTGTCTCTCTCTAGAGTGCCATACATAAATCGAAATGGGGGAAGAGTATGCACATTAAGCTGCCGAAGGGCAAGATAAAGCTGATTAAGGTTGGTGCCATTGGCGCGCTTGTTGGATTGATTATCGGTATTGCTGGAACGCTCTTTTTGTCTAACTACAACCCACCCGACGTCGATAAACACGAGAGCGCATCGGTGGTATTTGGACGTATCGTTGAGCAGAATGAGCTCGTGTCTGTGTCCCAGGATTACAACATTGTGGACAAGCAATCAGACGCTGAGTCGTTTTTTGGCCTTTTCGATATTCCCTTTACGGGTAATAGTTTCTGGTACCGCTATAACGGCACGATTAAGGCGGGTGTCAACCTTGAAACGGCGGACTTTATGGAACAAGGCGACGCAATAACTATCACGCTTGACCCGGCATATATTATCTCTAACACACCTGATATGGACACCTCGGGAGTCCTTGAAGAGAATAACAACAGCCTGAACCCAATCCATATCGATGATGTCGACGAGTTCCATCGCTGGTGCATCGAGCAAAGCGAAAAGAATGCAATAGAAGGTGGCTTACTTGATGAGGCCCAGAAAGAGGCGGAGTCTCAGCTAACAAGGCTCTTCTATGCCGCGCTTGGCGATGAGGCGGAGATTGGTTTTGTTTGGCGTGACGCGCCCGTAACGGAAGAAGACGCCTAATGCGCTCCAACAGGGAAGATGGCTGCATGGATGGCCGGGTAGGAGATACTGAATCGGTGGCAGGCAAGCAGGGAGGTTTCGCACTTCCTGCACTTGATTTAGGCCAGGTTGGTTCAGCCGTGGGTGCTGTTTTTGACGGTGCGCTTGCCACGGCGGACGGCATTGCCCGCTCGGCGGGCAATGCCGTGGGAGATGCGGCCGCTAATGCCAGTGGGGCGCTCATGGGCTTGGTTAACACAAAGAGCGAGGAACTTGCCGAGAAGGCATCCGACCAAAATGAAGATGCAGCCGAGTTTGCGATCTCGTTTTTGGGCGAGGTTTTACGTCTCCAAGGAGTCCAGATCGATCGCGAGCACTTCCTTACTGTGGAGTTGCGCAAAAAAGATGTTCCGGAAGAAGCGATAGCGCTAGCGGTGCGGGAGCGGCCCGCATCTGCTGATATCTCAGCATCGGTGCTTGACGCCATAGCCGAAGAATCCATTTCATTCGAAACTGTGAAATCGAGCGCTATGTCGTTTGCAGCGGGATTGCCCGGCGGTTTTGCCATGCTGGGGACAATCCCCGCGGACGTGACACAGTACTACGTGCATGCGTTCCGCGTGATGCAGAAGCTCGCATATCTTTACGGATGGTCGTCGTTTCTCGATGATTGCAAAGAGACCGATGATGAGACGCTTGCCATCTTGGCATCCTTTCTAGGGGTGATGCTTGGCGTCGGCGGGGCCTCGAAGGCATTGGCATGTTTTGCTGCACAGGTTGTCCGTCCTGCTGTTGAGAGGAATGTTGCTCGTGCGGCGCTCACAAAGTTTGCGTGGTACATGCCGCTCAAGAAGACGCTGCGTCTTATTGGCGTGAACCTGACAAAACAAAGCGTGGGTAAGGCTGCCAGCAAGGTTGTTCCTGTGGTGGGCGGCATCATTTCCGGTGGGTTGACCTTTGTGAGCCTTAACGCTGAATCGCATCGGCTGAAAGACCATCTAAAGAATCTTCCGCCTGCTCGTGCCGTCTGTGAGATTGTGATTGAAGAATAGACAAGGCTGGCATCGTTGGCTGCTGCCAACGCCTCTCATTGAGTCAGCACTCACAGCATAGATGCGTTACCTTTGCATGCCTACTCCACAGGGGTGAGCGAGCCGCCGTAGTAGGGGATGAAGAGCAGAAGCCCGATGAGGCTCAGCATGAAGAGCAGGGTGCCGAGAGACATGAGCACCACTGCCCACCGCTTGAAGGGGCGCCTGACCATGCCGGCTGCAGCGAGGAAGCATAGAAAGATGCTTACGCCGATCCCGACCATGCACGAGCCTTCACTGGTGGCGAGACGAGGCAGGTCCGCAGCGGCGACACCTGCATAGTGGTAATCATGAAGCGAGCTCACGTCGCCCGTGGTAATCATATGGGCACCAGGCACAATGGCGGCGCACGCCAGCGCGGCACCAAGGAGGCCGAGTGCCAAAAAGCGAAGCTTGGGGTTTAGGCTGCTCAGGTAGCTCACCTCGCCGCCCGTGATGAGCCCGCCGTTATGGCGGATGATGGAGGCGAACATCCCTACAAGGGAAAGTACGATGAGTACGATGCCGATGGCGGTGGTCCAATCGGGAAGAAAACTCGGGATAGAAATCGCGACGCCAATGCCGCACGCGATAAGGCAGGCGCCATTTTCACGTGCGAGCACAGGCCGCTCTGCCACGGGCGTTGTGGCGTAATGGTATCCATGCAAAAGGCGGCAATCGCCGCTGACCAGCATGTATATGCCCAGGAAGGCTACGCAGGCGCCGCCGCCCAGGCCAATGATGGTATCCATGTCCAGCTCCTTTACTCAGCAGGAACGCGGCAGGCGGCGCCTTTGGTTGGGGCGCGCCTGCCTCAGGAACGCGACGATTATAGTCTTCTCTTGGGCGATGGGACCCTTTTCGCAAACGTATCGTTTTCGCCGGCGAGTGGTATTCACCGCCTGCGTGCGGAGATGGCCTCAAGCTGCGCCTGTCTCAACCGTTTCAATCAAGCTCGCGGGCGATGGCTCGCACTACGGCGTCGGCTGCGGCCGACGTCAGCGATGCGTCCTCGATGGTGAATATCACCTTGCCCTTGATGCCCAGCTCGCTTATCTCTGAGAAGAACACTTTGGGCCCGTCGGTGATGGGTGAGACCGTCTGGGCCGCCTCGCGTGCTTCTTTGACGATGGCCGCAGCAAGCGCGTCGATATCGCGAGATGCACGCTGTGACTTGCCTGAGACCATGCGTTGCGGCTTACCAGCAGTTTCCGTCGCGTCAGCGGCATCAGCGACCGCGCTATCAACATGGCGGGACACGGCAAAAGGAACGGCCACACGGCTGGCAGGGAGCAGGTGCACGAGTGCGGTTTTTGAAATGACCGAGTTGGGGATGATCACCGTTTGTCCCAGACTGTCACGGATGGTGGTGTGGCGCCAGGTCACATCCTGCACCACGCCCGTTTCGGAGCCAACTTCGATATTGTCGCCGGGCCGGACAATACCCATGAAAGTTACCTGCAGGCCGCCGATGAGGTTTGAGAGCGTATCCTGAAAGCCAAGCGAAACCGCAATACCTCCAACGCCCAGGGCGGTGATGAGTGCGCTTGCATCAATGCTGAAGCAGGCATCGAGGATGATGCTGCCGCCCACGATGTAGATGGTGGCACGCACAATGTTGATAATGATGCTCGCGGTGGGCAACGAGTTGTTGTCGTTGTTGAGCAGGTGCTTCATGGCGCGCGTAGCGACGCGGCCGACGAGCAGAGTGATGCCCCCTATGACGACCGCCCAGAACACGCGACGAAAAAGCGGATGCTCAATAAACGCCATCAGTTGGTCGAAAAACGAGGGCATGCGGATTCCTTTCGCCAGGGGCAGCGCTGCCGTGTCAGCCGGCTCTGCTGTTTGGGCTGCGTGGACGCATTTATGATACTCCGGCACGTGTCGATTACGTCGCCGGCCTTGGGGAGATCTCCTGCACCGTGGATTGATGCCGCAATCCACGGTGCAGGAGGCCCTTGTTGCGTCGATGGCCCCTGATAGGGCAGGTCAAATTGGAATATACAATAATCTAGCGACTCTTCCTTGTTTTATGCATCAGGGAATGAGCAAACCAAGCATGTACCTACAGTTTTCCAGGCGACCTGCCCCAAGGTGGACAAAAATCCGAGAAGTCGGCGATGATTCCTGGGTTTTGGCGGTGCGATCGCTCCACCGCGGAGCATCGGGCGGCAAAGCCCCAGGATAGCGTTATGCATAAACATCGGAAGGCAGACAAAATCGCCGACTTCTCGGTTTTTTGTCCATTTTTGGGTGGCTGCGCGTTGAATCCTCCTTGGGGAGGGGTTTCGAGAGTGAGCTTGGCATCGCAGGCGTTATGGAAACGCGTCAATAGGGGATTATCCGTTTCTTGAGTATGTTCTATTGAGTATGTTCTACGAGGTCAAAATGTTCACTCAACGCCGAGCCTAGCGTGGGTGCGAAGGGCTGCAGAATATATCGCTGTGCAGGCGGTCGGCGGACGTATCCTTACGCCTGCCGACGCCGTGCTCGCCGGTCAAGCACGAGCGTCACCGCTACAAGCGCACAGGCAACAAGCGAGAATGCGCCGCCCACAAGCCCTACCTGCGAAAGGCCAGGCCCCGAAACCACGGCGCCGCCCACGGCGGTGCCAAAGGCAATCCCGCAGTTAAACGACATGGGCTCTAGCGAACTTGCGAGCGTAAGCGCCTTGGGATGGCGGTTGCGCGCAACGCGCATAAAGAGGCTGATGCAGGGCACTGAAACAAAGTACATGCTGAGGCCCACCAAGAGCACCGGAGCCAGCGCGGCGGGCATGGTGGGTCCCAAGAGCCACAGGGTAAAAAGCAGCAATGCTTGCACAGGGAAGGTGGCAACAAGCGCCTTCATGCCCAGGCGGGCATCGATCCAGCCTGAGAGTAGATTGGAGAAAAAGCACGCCACGCCATACGCCATGAGTACCGAGCTCGCGCCCAGCGCGTCCATGCCAAGTACCGTCTCGAGGTAGGGGGTGATGTAGCCGTAGAACACATAGACCGAGCCCACACCAAAAATGAAAATGCACATGCCGGTGAGAATCTGCGGTTCGAGGAAGAGCGCCGCCTGCTCGCGCATGGTGGAGACCTCGTCGGTAGTTCCGGTGCGCGGCAGCACCGCTATCAGCACAACGCAGGTAACCACCGCCATGGCAAGCACGCCGATCATGGCCACGTGCCAGTCGAGCGCTTCGGCGATGAGCTTGCCCGCTGAGGTAGCAACTACCATGGCCACCGAGAACGCTGCGTATACGATAGATATCATAAGCGACGTGCGCTTAACGCCTACGAGCTCGGGGATGTAGGTCACGCCAACCGCGAGCAGCGCGCCCGAGACCGCACCGAGCAGCACGCGCGAGGCCAGCAGGATGTCGAAGGTGGGCGCAAAGGCCATGGCCACGTTGGCGGCGATGAAAATCACCGAGTACGCCACGAGTAGGGTGAAGCGCTTGAACCGTCCCGTGGTGATGGCAAGCACCGGTGTAAGCACGGCGTAGGCAACCGAGAAAAAGCTGATAAGCTCGCCCACGCGCGAGAGGCTTACGCCAAATGCCTCAGACAGTTCGGGCTCGATGCCAATGACCACAAACTCCGAGCAGCCAAGCGAAAAGCCAAGCACGGTAAGAAGGGCCACGCAGGCGAGTGCGTAAGGGGTGAGGCGGCGCTCGTCGGCGGGAGCGCCGGCGCTAAGCTGTGAAGAATGCGACATGGGCTATGCCTTTCCTGCGGGGGCGGTCACGGTGGGCACAGCGCATTGTATACCAGCGGGTTGGGGGACTGGCGCGCGGTGCGGGTGGGACGTGCCGCGGAGGGGCCGAGGGATGGGGCGCGATGCGGGGGCTGAGGGATGGAGCGCGGGGATGCTCAGGATGGCACGCGGTGCGAGGCACTGAAAGATGGGGCGTACTGCAGGGAGCTGAGGGGCGGAGCGCACAGGGCGGATGAACGAGGCGGAGCATACGGAAGCCGCCGTGCCGCTTAGCCTCGCAGCCCTGTACGCACGCTGCGCTACCATAGAGGCGTACAAGCAAAGGAGGCCTCTTATGTCTTCCATCTCACCATTTGATAGTGGCGCACGTGGCGCTGCGTTTGATAGCGGCCCCGACCGTTCTGGAGCTTCCACCGAATCAGCTCGCGCGCTGCCCCGCTCCATCCAGGTGCGCGGTGCTCGCGTGCATAACCTCAAGAATATCAACGTCGATATTCCGCTGCATGAGCTCGTGGGTATCGCCGGTGTCTCGGGCTCGGGCAAGAGTTCGCTGGCTCTGGGCACGCTTTATGCCGAGGGGAGCCGTCGCTACCTCGATGCGCTTTCTACCTACACGCGGCGCCGCATCGCGCAAACCGCGCGTGCCACGGTGGACGAGGTGCTCCACGTGCCTGCTGCCCTCGCGCTGCGCCAGCGCCCCGGCATTCCGGGTGTGCACTCCACCTTTGGTACCTCCACCGAGCTTCTCAATTACTTGCGTCTGATGTTCTCGCGCCTGGGGAGCCACGTGTGCCCCAACGGCCACCGCGTGCCACCCTCCATGGATGTGGCGCTCGGGCAGCCCACAGTTTGTTCCGAGTGCGGCGTTGAGTTCTACGGCCCCGGTGCCGAAGATTTGGCGTTCAACAGCGCCGGCGCGTGCCCTACCTGCGGCGGCACGGGCATCGTGCGTACGGTTGATGAGGCCAAGCTGGTGCCCGACGAGAGCCTGACCATCGACGAAGGCGCTGTGGCGCCGTGGGGCTCGCTCATGTGGGACCTTATGAAGCAGGTGTGCGGCGCCATGGGCGTGCGCACCAATGTGCCGTTTTGCGAGCTCACGCCCCAGGAGCGCGACGTTGTGTTTCATGGCCCGGCAGAGAAGAAACACATTCTTTACAAGGCCAAAAAGGGCGACAGCTTTGCCGAGTTGGATTTCACCTATTACAACGCCGTCTATACGGTTGAAAATGCGCTGGCAAAGGCCAAGGACGAGAAGGGTCTGGCGCGCGTGGCCAGATTCCTGCGCGAGGACGTGTGCCCCGATTGCGGTGGCACGCGTCTCTCTGAGCAGGCGCGCCGCCCTCGCATCGACGGTATGAACTTGGGTGACGCTGCGCGCATGACGCTCGACGAGCTTGCGGCCTGGGCACCGTCGGTGCCAGGGCTTATGCCCGAGGCCATGCGCCCCATGGCAGAGGCTATCGTGGCCGAGATGGCCGAGCCCATCTGCCGCCTGCAGCAGCTGGGCCTGGGCTACCTTTCGCTTGACCGCGCCAGCTCCACGCTTTCTACCGGCGAGCGCCAGCGTGTACAGCTTGCCCGCGCGGTGCGCAATCGCACCTGCGGCGTGCTGTACGTGCTGGATGAGCCTTCCATTGGTTTGCATCCCTCAAACGTTGAGGGCCTTCTGGGCGTGATGGACGATCTCATTGCCGACGGTAACTCGGTGGTGCTTGTTGACCACGATGTGCGCGTGCTGCGCCATGCCGACCACCTGGTGGAGATTGGCCCCGGTTCGGGCGCGGACGGCGGTACGGTGATTGCGAGCGGCACCGTCGAGCAGGTGGAAGCTAATCCCGCCTCGAGGATTGGTCCGTTTCTCTCAGGTGCGCGCCATGTGGAGCCGCGTGCTCGGGCGGCGGCGGAGGAGCTCTTTGCCGAGGGTGCCATCGAGCTTGCCACGAGCGCTATTCATACGGTGAAGCCGCTTGAGGTGCGCATTCCGCGTGGGCGCCTCACGGCGGTGACCGGTGTTTCTGGCTCGGGCAAGACCACGCTTGTGCTTGAAAGCTTGGTACCTGCGCTCAAAGCGGCCGCGGCGGGTGAGCCCCTGCCCGCCCATGTGAAGGCGGTTGAGGCCGCGGGAATTGTACGCGCGAACCTCATTGATGCCACGCCCATTGGGGCCAACGTGCGCTCCACAGTGGGAACCTATTCGGGCGTGCTCGACGATCTGCGCCGTGCCTATGCAAAGTTGCCCGATGCTCGCGCGCGTGGGCTCAAGGCTGGTGCGTTCTCGTACAACACGGGGAGCCTGCGTTGTCCCACCTGTGATGGCACCGGGCAGATTTCGCTCGACGTGCAGTTTTTGCCCGACGTGGATATTCCTTGCCCCGATTGCGGAGGAAGCCGCTATGCGCGCGAAGCCCATGATGTGAAGCTGGGTGGTGACATCAGCCTGCCCGAGCTGCTTGCGTATACGGTGGACCAGGCGCGCACGGCGCTAGCCGATTCGGGTTTGAAGGCGGTGCTTGCAAAGCTCACGACGCTCTCCGAGCTGGGGCTAGGTTACCTCACCCTCGGCGAGGCCACGCCGGCGCTTTCGGGTGGCGAGGCGCAGCGGCTCAAGCTGGCAAGCGAGCTTGCGCGCAAGCAAGATGACGCGCTCTTTGTGTTTGACGAGCCCACCATTGGTCTTCATCCGCTTGACGTGGAGAAGTTGCTGTCGGTGTTGCAGCGCCTGTTGGATAACGGTGCCACGGTGGTGGTGATTGAGCACGACCTCGACATGATTGCTCATGCCGATTACGTGATTGATATGGGGCCAGGCGGAGGCGATGCGGGCGGACGTGTGGTGGCCACGGGCACGCCCGAGGATATCGCCGCGTGCCCGGAAAGTATCACGGGCCGCTATGTGGCAGAGGAGTTAGGGCTTGTGCCACGCGCATAAGATTGATGAGTGTTCTGGCTGTGGCGCCGGTATGCCCGGGTGTTTGCTATCATGCCAACGGCATAAGCTAAACAGATGGTTGGCAAGGCGGCGCGCGCCGCTGTGCCCTTGAAAGGTGGCAAGCATGATCAAAGAGATCGTGAAAGACGAGGCCTTTTTGAGCCAGCCCGCCGAGCCTGCGACGGCAGACGACGCGCAGGTGGCGCAGGATCTGATTGATACCATGGAGTCGCTCGACGACTGCGTGTGCCTGGCCTCGAATCAGATTGGCTCCACGAAGGCTGTTATTGCCTATGAGGACAACGGCCGCGTGTATGTGATGTACAACCCCAAGATGACGGCCTTTGTGCAGCCCTACACCACGATGGAGGGCTGTGTGTCGCGCGAGGAGCCGAGCGAGGTCAAGCGCTTCAAGCTCATTCGCGTCTCGTATCAGGTGCTTGCTGGCGGCAACTTGGTGAGCCGTACGAAGAAGTTCACCGGTTGGACGGCCGAGATTGTGCAGCACGCACTCGATCACCTCGCTGGTAAGCTGGTGTAGGAGTGGCGCTGCCCGCTATGGTGTGGGCGGCCCCCTGTGAAGCAACACGGTGCATAGGACCCGCGTGTTTTTCCATTGCAGAGTGGAAAACACGCGGGTTTGTTGTACCGAGACCGCACGATAAGCCTAGAATCTCCAATCTGGATTGGGTTGGGCTGGACTGGTCGATGCCAGGCTGTACAAGATGCTGCTTAACGGCTTCCTTGGCATTGTTGTCCGCTTGTAGCAGGGGAGGAACCCGTGTCTCAAGGTCGTGCGCGTACTGCAAGTGTTAGCACCTGGTTGCCTATTGTGGGTCTTGCTCTTGCGGCGTTCATGTTCAACACATCTGAGTTCATTCCAGTGGGCTTGCTGACCGATATTGCAGGCACCTTTGCTCTCAGCGAGGCGCAGGCAGGCATGATGATTTCGGTCTATGCGTGGGGTGTGATGATTCTCTCACTTCCCCTTATGGTGGCAGCGTCGCGCCTGGATCCGCGTCGGCTCTTGCTGCTGGTTATCGCAGTGTTTATGGCGGGACAGGTGGCATCTGCTGTTGCTCCCACCTTTGTTTTGCTCGTGCTGGCGCGCCTGCTGGTGGCGGCTGCACATGCCATTTTCTGGTCGATTGCCTCGCCCCTGGCTACGCGCATTGCCGACCCAAGCCAGGCTTCGCGTGCCATGGGGCTGGTGGTTACCGGCTCGTCTATCGCCATGATTGCGGGCATGCCGCTCGGGCGCGTGATTGGCCTTGCCGTGGGATGGCGCGCTACCTTTAGCTGCGTTGCGGCAGTTGCGTGTGCCGTGCTCGTGATGATGACAATCGCTATGCCGCGCGTTGAGCGCACCGAGCCTTTTACGGTGCGCCAGCTGCCCGATGTGCTGCGCAACCGTGCGCTTATGGTGATATACGCGGTTACTATCCTTGTGGCAACGGGATATTACACGGGCTACAGCTACATTGAACCTTTCATGCAGCGCGTGGCAGATATGCCCGATACGAGCATCACTGCCTGTCTTACGGTGTTTGGCGTAGCTGGCCTTGTGGGCAGCTTCTTGTTCTCACGCCTCTATGACAACCATCGCATCCCCTTTGTACGCATCATGGTGTTTGGCGTGGCAGCATCGCTTCTGTTGCTGGGGACAGCAGGTGCCGCGACCTGGGCGGCCTTTGCCGTGTGTGCGCTTTGGGGCCTCAGCGCCACAGCATTCAATGTGGCTTTCCAAGCCGAGATTATTCACGATACGCCCGCGTATGTGTCGGCCGTGGCCATGTCCATCTTCTCGGGCCTCTTCAATCTGGGCATTGGATGCGGAACATGGCTGGGTGGCCAGGTGGTTGATGGCCTGGGAATCAATCTGATTGGTGTGGTTGGCGGCTTGGTAGCGCTCGCAGGTTTTGTGGTGTGCTTTGTGAGCATGCGCAAAGGGAAGAGCGCGAACGCGACCGCGTAATGAGGCACTAGACTGCCGCGGCTTGTCATGGCGACGGGCGTGGACGGGAGAATCACACCTTCCGCCGTTCACGCTCACTCCAAGTGGCAAGCTTTCCACCCAGCTGTGGGCTTGCCGTGCGTCTCTCAGTCAGTATCGGCCCAGCACCTACTGCCAACGCCAGCTATTTGACCGTAAGCACGGGCACATCAACCGAGCGAAGCACGCCGTAGCTCACGCTGCCAAGCATGCCGCGCAGCGCGCCAAGGCCGCGGCGGCCCATGACCACGAGGTCAATGTCGTGGTTTTCCACGTATTCCGCTATGCCTTCCACAGGCGAAGATGCGATGATGGCGGTGGAAACAACCTGGCAGCGGGCGTTGTCGCGCGCGCCTTCAATAACCTGCTGCATATCGGCGCGCACGCGATGTAACAGGGCGCCCATGATGTCGTCGCGGTCGTCGTTGGTGTCAGCACCGGCATCGGTGCCGAGCGCTTCAAACGCGTTTCCGTCAAATAGGGGTACGGGAAGCGCGCCCACTGAGACCACGGCAACAACTGTTACGCTTGCCCCCGGATCGTCTCCCACCATGCCGAGCGCAATGTGCAGCGCGCTTTTTGCGTGCTCGGATTCGTCGTAGGGAACTAGCACCTTTTTGAAGAACATGGACGCTCCCTCCTCGCGGTCAACGCTTGTATGCGTTATACCCACGTGCGGACGATGGGGAGCAGCCTACCTGCAGCGGTTGCTGGGAGGGGGTGAGTGGATGGTGGGGGAGCGCTGCGCTAAGAGAGGACCGTCTGGAGTACAAGAATGACGGCGGTCGCAAGAGGCGTGATGCCACTCACCACAATACCGGCAATGGAGGCTACCATTCCCACCGTTGAAGGAAGATCGCGCCGATAGTCGCGCTTGACCGCGCGACGTGAGACCACGATGCCGGCAATGCCCGCACATACACCAAGAACTTGAACGGGTAGATACGGGGTAAATCCGAGGACGATAGCCACAACGCCAAGGCCTATGGAAACATATTCAAGCGGCATGATTGCCTCCAAAGCGCACAGAAATAAGGTTTGCAAAACATCATCATAGGCAAATGCAGATGCGGTGGGCGCCTTACGTACGTTTCAAACCGCCCAACGGAGGAAGGGATATGGCAAAAGGCTGAGAGCCGCGGGCATGTCCGACAACTCCCAGCCTTTGGGTTTTGGCCTATGTGCAGACTTGGGTGCTAGCTCAGCAGCATGCGGTCGTTAGCCAGCTCGCCGCCCGAGACCTCCTCAAACTTTTGTAGCAGGTCAGGCACAGTGAGCGCGGCCTTTTCGGCGCCAGAGACATCGTAGATGATGTGGCCCTCGTGCATCATGATGAGACGGTTGCCCATGCGGATGGCGTCGTTCATGTTGTGCGTCACCATGAGGGTGGTGAGCTTGTGCTTGTCTACAATCTGCTCGGTAAGGTCGAGCACCTTGGCTGCTGTCTTGGGGTCAAGGGCTGCGGTGTGTTCGTCAAGAAGCAGCAGCTTGGGCTCGGTGAGAGTGGCCATGAGCAGGGTGAGCGCCTGGCGCTGGCCACCCGAAAGCAGACCAACTTTGCTGGTGAGACGCTTTTCAAGGCCCAGGCCCAGCGTTGCAAGGAGTTCGGTGTAGGTCTCTTTCTCATTCTTGGTAACACCCCAGGCAAGGGTGCGCATCTTGCCGCGGCGTTGCGCCATGGCAAGGTTCTCAATAATTTGCATGTCGGCCGCGGTGCCCATCATAGGGTCCTGGAATACGCGGCCCAGGTATTTGGCACGGGCGGGTTCAGAAAGCTGGGAGATATTGACACCGTCGAGCTCGATAGTGCCTGAGTCGATGGGGTAAACGCCAGCAATCATGTTCATGAGGGTCGACTTGCCGGCGCCGTTGCCGCCGATAACGGTTACAAAGTCGCCGGGCGCCAGATGCAGGTCAACGTCGATGAGGGCACGCTTTTCGTTGATGGTGCCTGCGTTAAAGGTTTTGCACACATGTTTAACCCACAGCACGATTACCGCCCCCCTTCGGCGCGCGAGGCAAGCCGATAGTTGCGTTTGAGCTGGTACTTCTCCCATACAACCGGGATGCACAGAGCAAGGGCGACGATGATGGCCGAGAGCAGCTTCATGTCGTTGGCGTCCATACCCATCTGCAGCACGAAGGCGCGGATGAGGAAGTACACCACAGAACCGGCAACGGCGGCCACCAAGCGGCTGCCAAATGCGCGAAGCTTGCCGGGGGTCAGGCGGCCAAGCACCTCGCCGATTACGATGGCGGCAAGGCCAATTACGATAGCGCCCGTGCCCATGCCGATGTCTGCATACTTCTGGCTCTCGCAAATGAGGCCACCGGAGAGGCCCACAAGACCGTTGGAAAGCATGAGGGCGATCATCTTGGTCACCTTGGTGTTCACGCCAAGGGCGCGCACCATGGCTTCGTTATTGCCGGTGGCACGGCAGGCCGATCCAATCTCGGTGCCAAAGAACCAATAGAGCACTGCGATGATGATGGCAGCAACGGCAAGGCCCACAATAATGGAGGCAACATTGCTCGAAAGGCCAGTTACATCAGTTACCTGCGAGAAGATCGTGTCGTTCTTGAGCAGGGGCGTGTTGGACTTGCCCATGATGCGCAGGTTGATAGACCACAGGCCAATCTGGGTGAGGATACCGGCGAGGATGGCGGGAATCTCAAACACCGTGTGGAGGAAGCCGGTGACAGCGCCTGCAATCATGCCTGCGAGCATGGCGGCGAGGATGGCCAAAAGCGGGTTGACGCCGCCTACAACAAGCACGGCGCATACGCATCCGCCCAGGGCAAAACTGCCGTCAACCGTAAGGTCGGCGATGTCGAGCAGCTTGTAGGTGATGAACACGCCGAGCACCATGATGCCCCAAAGGATACCTTGGGAGACGGCGCCGAGCATGGCGAGTCCCATGTTGTTCCCCCTTCGTTCGAGCCCAAGAACCCCGGCGCATGCGCCGGGGTGAGCAAACTCAGTTTTTGCCGGGGTCCGTGAAAACGGGCCGACCGGTCGGATTATTCAGTCTAGCATGATGCCCCTCACTTGCCTGAGGGGTGTTGGCCTGTAATGGTGTTGAAACGGAAGCACGGTATACGCGTGTGGCCGCGCGTGCAACGGTGCCCCGTGCAGCGCCGTGCAAGGCCCCAGAAAAAAATCGATGCGGTTATCCGACATTTAGCTCCTACCTGTTGAGTATACGCAAAACGCACAACGCATCTACCTGCGCTTTTGTTTTGCGAAAAGACCACTCTACTCGAGGCGGGTACCCAAAACGTCGGATAACCGCATCGATTTTCTCTGGAGTCCGCCGTTCGTTCGAATTGGTGCTCGTCGCCATGCAAAAACGCGCCGGAGCGGCTGCTCCGGCACGTTTTGTGCCAAGGTCTGTGACTGATGGCTCGCGATTGGCGCTACAGACGTGGTCGTGGCTACGCCGAGACGTCCGTGCCGCCTTCGTCGGCCAACATAGACACATCAACGCCAATCTCGTCGGCAGTTTCCTGGTTGTATACCAGGTCGCACTCGTCGGAGCCCATGGTGCCGACGGGCATCTCTGCGGGGTCGGCGCCCTCGGTGAGAATCTCAACGGCCATCTCGCCGGCGCGGTAGCCCAGCTCCTCGTAGTTGATGGAGATGGACGCAAGGCCGCCGTTTTCGACCATGCCCACCTCGCCACAAATGGTGGGGAGCTTGTTCTCGTTGGCAACCATCGCAACGGTGGTCATACCTGCGGCGATGGTGTTATCCGTGGGGGTGTAGATAACGTCAACCTGACCCACCATCGACTCAACAACCTGTTGAATCTCATTGGAGCTCGAGACGGTGAAGCGCTCGTGCGCGATGCCAAGCTTGTCGAGCTCCTCCTCGGCCATCTGAATCTGGATCTCGGAGTTTGCCTCAGCGGTGCAGAAGAGCAGGCCCACCGTCTTGGCATCGGGCAGCAGCTGCTGCAGCAGGTCCATCTGGTCGGCAACAGGGTTCATGTCCGAGGTGCCGGTGAGGTTTACGCCGGGTGCGTCGTTATCGTCGACCAGGCCAGACTCGGCGAAGTCGGTGATGGCGGTACCGATGATGGGGATGTCGCTCGTGGCGCCGGCGACCGCCTGGGCTGCGGGCGTTGCGATAGCCAAGATAAGGTCGCAGCCGTCGTTCACCAGCTTGGAGGCGATGGTCTGGCAGGCCGACTGGTCGTTCTGGGCGTTCTGCTGGTCGATCTCGTAGTCAATGCCAGAGTCGTCGAGTGCTTTCACAAAGCCGGCGTTGGCGGCGTCGAGGGCAGTGTGCTCGGTAAGCTGCAGCACGCCGATCTTATAGGTGGAGCCGTTTGCTGAGGCAGAAGAGCTGCCCTCGGCGGCGGGCTCATCAGAGCAGCCGGCGAGCAGGGTGGCACCAGCCATCGAGAGTGCGCCGATGGCGGCAGTACGACGGGTAATAGGGGTGTTGAACATGGTGTCCTCCATTTCCGCGCTGGTGTGCGTTTACGTCGTGCGCAAGAGCGCAGCTAAAGATGAACGGCGCTAAACAATTTCTGCGTCGTCGAGCACCGAGAGGTCAATTCCCACCTCGTCGGCCGTTGCCTGGTTGGCAATAAGCGTGCACTCGTCTGCTGCGAGATAGGCAATGGGCATCTCGGCAGGGTCGGCGCCCTCGGTGAGAATCTCAACCGCCATCTCGCCCGCCTTATAGCCCAGGTCGTAGTAGTTGATGCTATAGGAGGCAAGGCCGCCGTCCTCAACCATGGTGTCGCAGCCCACGATTACCGGAAGCTTGTTCTCGTTTGCCACCATGGCCACGGTTGCCATACCAGCTGCGATGGTGTTGTCTGTTGGGGTGTAGATGGCATCCACTTTGCCTACCATCGACTCAATAACCTGCTGAATCTCGTTGGAAGAGGAGACCGTGTAGCGCTCGTGGCCAATGCCTGCCTCGTCGAGCGCCTCCTCGGCCATCTCAATCTGAATCTCGGAGTTTGCCTCGGCCGTGCAGAAAAGGAGGCCCACCGTCTGAACGTCGGGCACCAGCTGCTCCAGAAGGTCGATCTGGTCGGTCACTGGGGTGAGGTCGGAGGATCCGGTGAGGTTGCCGCCGGGGGCCTCGTTATCCTCCACCAGGCCAGACTCGGCGAAGTCGGTGATGGCGGTGCCGATGATGGGGATGTCGCTCGTGGCGCCGGCGACCGCCTGTGCCGCAGGCGTACCAATGGCGAGGATGAGGTCGTCGCCGTCGTTCACGAGCTTGGAGGCGATGGTCTGGCAGGCTGACTGGTCGTTCTGGGCGTTCTGCTGGTCGATCTCGTAGTCGATGCCCGCATCGTCCAGCGCGGCAACAAAGCCCTCGTTGGAGGCGTCGAGCGCGGCGTGCTCGGTAAGCTGCAGCACGCCGATCTTGTACGTGGTGCCCGTCGTAGATGTGGAGGTGTCCGATCCGCCCGCGGATTCTCCGCCGCATGCAGCGAGGGCGAGCGTAAGGGCGCCTACCGCCAAGGCGGAGGTGAGGGTCTTGAGTCGCTTCATGAGCGACCTCCTTCTCATAGGTCGTGTTGTGGAAGCGGCAACCGGGCGCGTATGGCACGATGCAGCGATGGTTCAGTGCGCAGCCATGTGGCCGCCTATGCGGAAACCGAGCCTGATCCGGGTGAAATCACGCGGGTAACAAGGCAGCGGCCCGCAGCTCTGAGGCATCATGCGATGCGGTATACGGCGGCCGAATCCCCCGATACGTTAGTAGGTACATCATAGGCGCGCGCGATCTGGCGCGTCGTACGTCACGAAGAGTTAACGTTTAGCGCTTCTTGCGTACCCGCAATTTTCGCGGCCCGCATGGTTTGGTCCCGTAATGCGCGGCGTCCCCAGCGCTCAGACTTCGCCATTCAGCGTCCCCGCAGCTATAAGCACCACGCCTCCGGCATCGTGCGTCACAAGACACGCGATGCGGTCGAGCCGTACCATGCGGTGCACAAGACCCGTAGACGTATCGACGCCGCCCACAAACCAGGATTGTTCGGAGCGCCGGAGTACGTGTGCGGCAAATGTTTGGCATGCGCTCTTACTTAGGGAAGCATCACTTGCAAGTTGATAGATAACGTGGCTGTGCTGGGGGAGCGCGCGGCGGATAAGGCTGAGCGGATCGGTGCGTTCAAAGGGGATGATGCTGCTTTCCATGTGCCTTTTGCTGTGCGTGCTTGCCGGCGTGTGGAGCTGCCACCGCGAGCGCTGCGTGGGTGTGCCGAGCGCAAGCAAGCGTTTCTCGAGCGCGCATCGCTCAAGGCGTGTAAGCCGGGGATGTGTGCGCACGGCGTGCAGCACAAGTCCCATCTCAGCATCAGAAAAGGGGCTTGTTTTGAGCCAGTATCCGCCGTGGTGGGTGGAGGCTACAGGCAGCCCTATAAGCCGCAACGTTGCCACGGCATCGCGCACGTCCGAGGGCGAGGCGTCCACCGAGAGGGCGCCGGGCTCTTGGGGCGCTTTGAGTTCGTGGGCGAGATATGCGGCTGGCAGCCGGTGGGTATCGTCGCTTTCGCGCACGAGCAGCTGGAGCACCCGAAGAGCGCGTACCGCGGCAAGCGGCAGCGCACGCGATGAAGAGGTGTGGAGGCGGGGACGTTCTGACATGGCGGCTCCCTCATTGGCGGCGGATGCTCGGGGGCCCGTGCCAGAAAGGGGAGAGCCGGCACGGGCCCGAGGTGAGGTGAGCCTAGCAGGGAACATGCTTCCCATATTCTGACCAGAAAACGCGCGCCATCTAACCGTGCTGCTTGGCGGGTATGCGCGGGCATGGCACCTTCTCAAAGTTTCGGTGAACGGCATGCTGTGGCCGCTCGGCGGTGTGGGTAGACTGTTGGCAGTGAAGCCACGTCAGGAGCCGCGCCAAGGGAGGCCCCCTATGTATCGTTTGACCGACGAGGAGTTTGAACGCACGGTTGAGGCGGCCCTCGAGGCCATCCCCGGGCGCTTCATCGAGGCGATGGAGAACGTGGTGATCACGGTTGCCGACGAGCCCGATGATGAGCAGCTCGCCTGTTTGGACGACGAGGGGGCTGAGGTGTGCGACGGCGAGCTCTTAGGGCTCTACGACGGTATTCCTGCTACCGAGCGTGGCGTTTGGTATGGCGAGGGCGATATGCCCGATGTCATCACCATCTTCAAAGGCCCGCACGAGCGTTGCTTTGAGACACGCGACGTCATGCTCGAAGAGATCCGCAAAACCGTTATCCACGAGGTGGGCCACTACTTCGGCAACGACGAGGCGATGCTTGAGGAGATGGGATACTGAGGGGTCGGTGGCGCGGCTACACAGTCGCTGGCAGCATCAGGGAGCCAGCGTGAGAGGCGCCGGCGTTGGCCAAACCATCTAGAGGCTTCGCAGGTGCGAAGCCTCTAGATGGTTTCTATTGAGCGGCGCCTCTACAGCGTTCCGAAGATGCGGTCGCCGGCGTCGCCCAGTCCGGGCAGGATGTAGGCGTCCGCATTCAGGCGTTCATCGATGGCGCAGGTGTAGATGTGCACTTCGGGATCGGCGTCGAGCACGGCAGCAATGCCCTCAGGCGCCGCTACAAGCACAAGTAGCTTGATGGTACGCACGCCCTGTCCGCGCAGGTACTCGATGGCGGCAGTTGCCGACCCGCCTGTGGCGAGCATGGGGTCTACCACCAGGCAGGTGCGCTCAGAGATACCAGCAGGCACTTTGCAGTAATACTCGTGCGGTTCATGCGTGGTCTCGTCGCGGTACATGCCAATATGCCCCACGCGGGCGTCGGGCAGCAGTGTGAGGATGCCGTCGACCATGCCCAGGCCGGCGCGCAGGATGGGGAGCACCGCCACGCGAGGGCCGGCAAGCCGCTTGCCAACCATCTCGGCAAGGGGCGTCTCGATGGGAACATCCTCGATAGCAAGGTCGCGCGTGGCCTCGTACCCTTCAAGGATGGCAAGCTCGCGTACGAGCTGGCGGAAGAGCGCCGAGCCCGTGTGGCGCTCGCGCAGCAAGGTGAGCTTGTGCTGGGCGAGCGGGTGGTCGACGAGCGTGACGCGGCGTGCATCGTAGGTGGGGGTGGCAGACATGGGCGCTCCTTAGATGATGACCCCGCGGGCGCGCGGGGCGTGAATGACAAGCCATTGTGCTTGTACCCATTGCCGGCTGCTGAGCCGCCCCGATGCAGCAAGTAGCCCTTGCCTCGTTTATCCAATCCAGCTACAAAAAACGGCCGGGCATCCCGCGGGACACCCAGCCGGTGTTGTACTGAAGGCTCAGATAAAACGCCCTAGCGACGCCGCTCTACTCGTTAGCCTCAGCGCCCTCGCTCCAGGCGGCAACATTCTCGATGCGGATCACGCTGGCCACGCGCTCAACCACGTCGAGCGCCTCAAGGTCGGCCCGCACAAGCGCAAGGTCACGCTCAGAGGCCTGGTGCGTCAAGAACACCACCGAGCAGGTGTGGCCGTCGCCATCCTGCAGCTGGTTGATTTGCGAAATAGATACGCCATGCTGCGCAAACACTTCGACCACCGGTGCCAAGGTGCCCACGCGGTCCTGCACCACCAGGCGGATGTAGTGGCGGCAGGCAAGCGTGTCGATGGAGCGGATGGCAAGCACGCGGTCGAAGGGCTCAATCTCTGCCATGGGGCCCGTGCTGTGCGAGATGGCGTCCGCCAGCTCGAGCACGTCGCCTACCACGGCGCTTGCGGTGGGGAAGGAGCCCGCGCCCGCGCCGTAGAACATGGTCTCGCCCACGGCGTCGCCCACCACATACACGGCGTTCATGGCGCCGCTCACGCTTGCAAGCATGTGGTTGGCCGGGATCATCGTGGGGTGCACGCGCACATCCACGCCCTCCGGCGTGTTGCGGGCAATGCCCAGAAGCTTCACCACGTAACCGAGGCTCTTGGCCTCGGCAATGTCGGCGGCGGAGAGGTTGCGGATGCCTTCCTGGTACACGTCGTCGGTGGTGATGCGGGTGTGGAACGCAATGGAGGAGAGAATGGCCACCTTGCTGGCCGCGTCAAAGCCGTCCACGTCGGCCGAAGGATCGGCCTCGGCGTAGCCCAGGCGCTGCGCATCGGCGAGCACCTCATCAAAATCGAGACCCTCCGCGTCCATGCGCGAGAGGATGTAGTTGGTGGTGCCGTTCAAGATGCCCGCGACGGTGAGAATCTCGTTGCCTACGAGTGCGTGTTCAAGTGCGTTGACGATGGGGATGCCGCCACCCGCCGCCGCCTCGCAGTGAATTTGTACCCCATGCTCGGTGGCGAGGCGTGCCAGGCGCTCCACATGGCGTCCGAGCAACGCTTTGTTGGCCGAGACAACGTGCTTGCCCGAAGTGAGCGCCGCCTCAAAGATCTCGGTTGCCGGATGCTCGCCGCCAATGAGCTCCACCACAATATCGATCTCGGGGTCTGCCACCACGTCATGCCAATCCTGCGTGAAGGCATCGCCAGTAAAGCCCAGCTCTGCCGCGCGCGCGGCCTCAAGGGCGCAGGCGCGCTTCACGCGCAGGTCGATGCCGTAGGCGGAAAGATATTCGTCGTGATGGCGTGCGATAACACGGGCAACGCCGCCACCCACCGTGCCGAGGCCAATAAGTCCCACATTCACGGTACGGTTGGTTGTGCGCATGATGCCTCCTTGGATGTGCGTGGATCAGATCAGCTAAGAGAGCGGGGCTTTTGCGCCTGTATGGCACCGGTAGTGCCGCGCGCCCGCTTGTCACACCCTAGCAGAACATGAGCACCTCGAGCGTGCCACACCGCCCCAGCGGGCGTGCTCCCGGGGGTGTGAAACAGAGATGTAACATCGTCTCTGACCAGCCCAGGCGTCAACTAAACCACAGGTAAACTTTAGTGTGCCAAAGCATCGAGCGGGCTCGGGCGGCGCTATGGGAGCCTTCTTATCCGCAGCTACCTTACCTTTTGCCATCGAAACGAGTAGGCTAGAACGAAGTTTTCGCCAGCTTCGGGGGACGATACGCGGCGGAAGCAGATTGGTCGTTCGCCGGGCTGCCCCGGCACGTGCGTGAGAGGAGAGCCGCAATGTCGAGCCTCAATGGTATGTCGTTCAATCCTGCTATGAATCGCAGGGGTTTCATCGCTGGCGTGGCAGGCCTGGGGGCGATGAGCATCCTCGCCGGCTGCAACTCTGAGAGTTCGGGCACTCCCGCGGGTAGCGGTGAGGCCACGAGCGCAGCCACGTTCAAGATCGGCGGTATCGGACCCACCACCGGCAGCGCTGCCATCTATGGCAATGCCTGCAAGAACGGCGCTCAGATCGCTATCGACGAGATTAACGCCGAGGGCGGCGACGTTCAGTTTGAGATGAACTTCCAGGACGACGAGAACGACGCCGAGCGTTCCGTGAACGCCTACAACAACCTCAAGGACTGGGGCATGCAAATCCTCATGGGCACCACCACCTCCACCCCGTGCGTGGCTGTGTCCTCCGAGACCAATGCCGATAACCTGTTCCAGCTCACCCCGTCCGGCTCTTCGACCGACGTCATTGGTGGCCAGCCTGACGCCGACGGTAACGTGGCCGAGCCGCGCAAGGAGAACGTCTTCCAGATGTGCTTCACCGACCCCAACCAGGGTGCGGCTTCCGCTCAGTACATCTCCGAGCAGGGTCTGGGCACCAAGATCGCCATCATCTACAACAACGCCGACACCTACTCCACCGGCATTTATCAGAGCTTCAAGAGCGAGGCCGAGGAGTACGGCCTGGAGATTGTCTCTGAGACCACCTTCACCGACGACTCCGCCACCGACTTCTCCGTGCAGCTGAACGATGCCAAGAACGCCGGCGCCGACCTGGTGTTCTTGCCCATCTATTACACGCCCATCTCGCTCATCCTCACCCAGGCCAACCAGATGGGCTATGCTCCCAAGTGGTTTGGCGTGGACGGCATGGACGGCCTGCTCACCGTTGAGGGCTTTGACACCCAGCTCGCCGAGGGCTGCATGCTGCTGACGCCGTTTGTTGCCACCGCCGAGGACGAGGCTACCCAGGCCTTCGTGCAGAAGTACGAGGAGGACTACGGCGAGACCCCCAACCAGTTTGCCGCCGACTCCTACGACTGCATTTATGCCATCAAACAGGCCATTGAGCAGGCTGAGGTTACCGCCGATATGGACTTCTCCGAGATTTGCGATGCGCTCGTCGAGGTCTTCACTTCGGGCGACTTCAGCTACACCGGTCTTACCACCGGCGGCGAGGCTGCTACCTGGTCTGACACCGGCGAGATTTCCAAGCAGCCGATGGGCATGGTCATTCAGGACGGCGTGTACATGCCGCTCGATGCCTAAGATGCCCTCACACAGCTGAAGGTTTTGAAGCGGAGATCACCACCGCGCGGTGGTCTCCGCTTTTCACATGAAAGGAGGGGGCATGGAGGCTCTTACCAACTTCATCAACGGCCTGAGCCTGGGCAGCGTTTATGCCATCATCGCGCTGGGCTACACCATGGTGTACGGCATTGCCAAGATGCTCAACTTCGCACATGGCGACGTCATTATGGTGGGCGCCTACATCTGTTTCTGCTCGGTGAGCTACCTGGGTCTGCACCCGCTGCTGGGCGTGCTGCTTTCCATTGTGGGCTGCACCGTGCTGGGCATGGTGGTGGAGCGGCTTGCCTATAAGCCGCTGCGCAACGCGCCGTCGCTCAACGTGCTTATCACCGCCATTGGCGTGAGCTACTTTTTGCAGAACGCTGCGCTGCTTATTATGGGCTCCGACCCTAAGTCGTTCTCGAGCATCATCAGCCTGCCGGCGCTCAACCTCTTTGACGGGGCGCTCACCATCAGCGCCACCGCCGTGCTCACGATTGTGGCTTGCGTGATCATCATGGTTGCGCTCGTGATGTTCACCACGAAGACCAAGATGGGCAAGGCCATGCGCGCCTGCTCGGAGGATCGCGACGCTGCGCAGCTCATGGGCATCAACGTCAACGGCACCATCTCGATGGTCTTTGCCATCGGCTCGGGCTTGGCCGCCATCGCGGGCGTGCTCATGTGCGCCGCGTACCCCACGCTTATGCCCACCACGGGCTCCATGCCCGGCATCAAAGCCTTCACGGCGGCGGTGCTCGGCGGCATCGGTTCCATTCCGGGTGCGGCGCTCGGCGGCGTGCTGTTGGGCGTAATCGAGATCTTCGCGCGCGCCTACATTGGTACGCAGCTTGCTGACGCTGTGGTGTTTGCCGTGCTCATCGTGATGCTGCTCATCCGTCCGGCTGGCCTTTTGGGCAAGCCCGTGAACGAGAAGGTGTAGGTGAAAACATGGGAATCAAAGTTTTGAGTCCGCAGGCGCGGTCGACCGTCTTCACCTACGCGATTGTTGTGGTTGCCTTTGTTGCCGTGACGGTGCTTGACGGCATGGGGTTTATCTCGCATTCGCTTTCGGGTCAGCTGGTGCCTATCTGCGCCTATGTGTGCCTGGCCGTGTCGCTCAACCTCGTGGTTGGCGTCTCGGGCGAGCTTTCGCTGGGACACGCCGGTTTTATGAGTGTGGGCGCCTTCACGGGTGTTGTGGTTGCAGGCTGCCTCACCCAGGCTGGTATTGAGTCGGAGCTGCTGCTCTTTGTGATCTCCGCCGTGGTGGGTGCCCTGGCTGCTGGCATCATCGGCTTTTTGGTGGGCATCCCGGTCATGCGCCTGCGTGGCGACTACCTCGCCATCGTGACCTTGGCCTTTGGCGAGATCATCAAGAACCTGCTCAACAACTTCTATGTGGGCGTGGATGCCGCTGGTCTGCACTTCTCCATGAAGGATTCTTCGTCTTTGGGTATGACGCAGGGCACCATCCTCATCAACGGCCCCAAGGGCGCTGTGGGTATCGATAAGATCTCGACCTTCGTCATCGGCGTGGTGCTCGTGCTTATCACGGTTGCCGTGGTGCTCAACCTCATGCACAGCCGCGACGGCCGCGCCATCATGGCCGTGCGCGATAACCGCATTGCTGCGGAGAGCGTGGGTATCAACGTCACCAAGTATCGTCTCATGGCCTTCACGGTGGCATCGGCCCTGGCAGGCGCTGCAGGCGTGCTCTATGCCATGAACTACTCCACCATCACGCCTTCGCAGTTTGACTTCAACCAGTCGATCCTCATCCTCGTGTACGTGGTGCTGGGCGGCATGGGCAACATCTGGGGTTCCATCATCTCCGCCGCGTTCTTGACGGTACTGCCGGAACTCCTGCGTCCCATCAACGACTACCGTATGCTCCTTTACGCCGTGGTGCTCATCCTTGTGATGGTTGTGCCGCATCTTAAGATTTACCAGCGTGTGACCGAGGCGGTGCGCTCGCGCCTTGCCCACAAGAAGCCCGCGGTTGCCACGGAAGGTGGTGAGGGCGATGAGTAGGTTCTCCGACTTTGCCAAGGCGCGCCGTGAGGGCGTGAAGATGGTGCCTGTACCGAGCGTTTCGATCATGCCCGAGCGCGACCTGGGACGTGCTCCCGCTCTTGAGTGCCTGCACCTCGGCATCGACTTTGGTGGCCTTAAGGCGGTTGACGACTTCAATATCACTGTGGGTCGTACCGAGATTTGTGGCCTCATCGGCCCCAACGGCGCCGGTAAGACCACGGTGTTCAACCTGCTCACGAAGGTGTACCAGCCTACGCGCGGCACCATTATGGTGGACGGCCACGACACCGCCGGACTCGATCCCGCCCGTGTGAACCGCCTGGGCGTGGCGCGTACCTTCCAGAACATCCGCCTCTTCAGCTCGCTCACCGTTGAGGAGAACGTGGCGGTTGGCTTGCACAACCAGCATCACTGCGGCATGGCCACGAGCATCCTGCGCCTGCCGCATCACTGGAAGAGCGAGCGCTGGTATCACGAGCGCGCGCTCGAGCTGCTGGACATCTTTGACATGACGGGGCTTGCGAGCCACGAGGCGGGGTCGCTTCCGTATGGTGCCCAGCGCCGCCTGGAGATCGTGCGCGCCCTCGCCACCAACCCCAAGCTCCTTCTGCTTGACGAGCCTGCCGCGGGCATGAACCCCTCCGAGACCGCCGAGCTTATGGAGAATATCGTCAAGATCCGTGACACCTTTGGTATTGCCATCATGCTCATCGAGCACGACATGAACCTCGTTATGAACATCTGCGAGGGCATCTGCGTGCTTAACTTTGGCAAGATCATCGCAAAAGGCACGCCCGAAGAGATTCAGCAGAACGAGACAGTCGTCGAGGCCTATCTGGGCAAGCGGAAGGAGGTCGAGGCGTAGATGCTTTCGGTGTACAACATCAACGTTTGGTATGGGGCAATCCATGCCATCAAGAACGTCTCCTTCGACGTGAACGACGGCGAGATTGTGGCGCTTATTGGTGCCAACGGCGCAGGTAAGTCCACCACGCTCAAGACGCTCTCTGGCTTGTTGCGCTCGCGAAGCGGGTCGATCACCTTCATGGACGAGGACCTCATGCATATGCCTGCGGAGCGCATTGTGAAGCACGGCCTGGTGCACGTGCCCGAGGGCCGGCGCATCTTCCAGCAGATGACCGTTGAGGAAAACCTCGACATGGGCGCCTACACCCAGCCCAAGGAGACCATCGCCGAGAACCTTGAGCGCGTGTACGAGTACTTCCCGCGCTTGAAGGAGCGCCGCCGCCAGGTGGCCGGTACGCTCTCAGGCGGCGAGCAGCAGATGCTTGCCATGGGCCGTGGCCTTATGGCAAACCCCAAGCTTCTGATGCTCGACGAGCCCTCGATGGGCTTGGCTCCTATTATGGTTGAGCAGATCTTCGAGATCATCGAGGCGCTGCACGAGGCCGGAACCACCATCTTGCTGGTAGAGCAGAACGCGCAGGCAGCGCTCTCCATCGCCACGCGCGGCTACGTGATGGAGACCGGCAAGGTGACGCTCACCGGCACCGGCCAGGAGCTGCTGCACAACGACGACGTGCGCAAGGCGTACCTGGGCGGCTAGGCGCGGATGGCGCACGGTGTACGTGGAGCGTAAAATGTGACT
>DHKFC23501__coassemble_1116_pt1 | contig 33356 bp, 25 predicted proteins | sample DHKFC23501__metabat2_high_PE_052 | metagenome-assembled genome bin DHKFC23501 | reverse complement strand
GAGCCCATCCACCGTGCAAGGGCTGCGTTCAGGCGTGCACGCTGGGAAGGCGTAAGCCCCCAATAGCGGCACTGTGCCTCAATACGCTCAGGAGGCAGCGCATTGACCCCACACTCAACAAGCCATTGTGCAAGCGCATGGAAGGCCGAGCCCAGAGCCGTGGGGTCGCCCGCGGGCTCCGTAGAAGCGGCAGCGTCGTTTCTCATCTGCGCCACGCGCCCCGCTGCGGCCGCCGCCGATACGGGCGCCGTGGCCACGAGTTCATCGTCCGCCGCAAGCCCAGCGTCGTCTTGCTGTGCACGGACCGCCGGAGCACGATCTTCGTCTGCCGCATGGAGCGCTGCGGCCAAGGAGGTGTAGCTGTACGAGCCACGCGCAGGCGGCACAGCAGGCACTACAACCCCCGTAGGCACGCGCGGCCATACGAGCGCAAAGGAGCGTGTTGGCTCTTGTGGGGCGGGCTCCTCAGCCTGCTCTGCGCTCATCGCAGCGACAGGCTCGCCCTCCGCTGCTACAGAGGCAGCTTGAGACTCCTGCTCGGGCTCAGGTGCGCCCCCAGCACACCCGCTATCCTCCACGCTATCGTCCATGGCCTCACCCGCCGGATGCTCCGCCGCAGCAAAGGCACGGTTGGGCTTTTTCTTGGGGTAAGAGATGTCATTCAGAAGCATCAGCCGGTAATCGCCCGCATGAGCGTTGTCGAAGGCCAGACGGGTCGCATCGAGCATGGGCAGATCGGGCAGCGCCGGGTCGGGCGGCAAGATACGCGCACACACCTCGCCCACCAGCGAGGTCCCATGCCCCGGCTCAAGCTCGGTTGCGTACTTGGCGCCCATAGCAAGAATGACCACTTCGCGCGCACGCGTGACCGCAACATAGAGCAGACGCGCCGCCTCCTCGTAGTCCAGGCACTTCGCCTCGTGTTTGAGGTAGGCAAACGCCTCGGCCGCATGCCCGGGCACCTGATCGGACGCCAGCTCGTCCTCGTCAAGCGGCGGCAGCTCGTCGAGCAGCTCCCGATCCGAGGCAGGCATAAAACGATTAGGAAGCACCACCCAGGGCACCATACCCGCACGATCACCCATCTGCAACCGGTCGCTGCTCGCTGTGATGCCGTCGCACTCCGCCACAGCCACCACGGGAAACTCCAAGCCCTTCGAGGCGTGGATGGTCATGATGCGCACCGCATCGCCATCCGACCCGTTGAGGGTCGCCGGAGACTCCTTGACATTCTCAATATGCTGGGCGAATGCCTGCGCCACCACGCGCGGCGCATAGGCACGACCGCACTCTTCCTCCTCCACGATAGCAAGCGCCTTGAGCACGTTCGCCGCCATGGCATGCTCTTGCGGGCCGCCCGACTCCAGGCGCTTGAGCCAGCCCGAAGCATGCACCACGTCGCGCACAATGCTCGACATGCGGTCGCGGCCCACGCGCGCAAACGCCGTGCGCATGATGGTGCGTGCCCTCTCAAGCAGCGGCAACTCACCAAATTCCGGTAGTACCTCGCCCTCGGCAAGCACGTCGCCCGTAACGCTACGCACGTCGATGGTATCCGTCTCTAGATCACGCCGCGTGGCGAGCGCCAAAAGCTCCTGCGCACCCAAACCAAAAAGCGGAGAGGAAAGAAGCGGCGCCAGGCCCTGCTCGCCATCATCGGAATTGGCAAGCACGTTGAGCAAGGCCCCAATCACGCCCACCTCGGGCGCACGCTTGAACACCGATGTGCCACCCGACACTACGCAGGGCATACCTGCCGCACGCACCGCCTGTGCATACACATCGGCCTTGGAAAGGCGGGCCATGAGGATCACCATGTCGCCCGGGCAGAACCCCTCTTCATCACGGAGGCGTACAAAGCGTCGAGCAATCTCTTCTGCCTTGGCGGCAGCGCGCTCGTCTGAGGTGCCGCCAACTACAAGCACCGCTTGACGGCGCGAGGTGCCCTCGCCCACCGCGCGGGCGCGTCCACGACGGTCTTCGCCGCACGAAACCAGATGGAGGAAGTCGCGACCCAGCGGATTAGCCGCACCGCCTTCAAAGATACGGTCGGCAAACGAGAGGATGTCCGCATGGCTGCGGTAGTTAACATCGAGGTCGCACACAACGCCCTCGGCCTCCACCTCGGTTTTCTTCGTGCGAAACACCGAAACATCCGCGCCACGGAAGCGATAAATCGACTGCTGGGCATCACCCACCGTGCAGAGCTCGCGGCCATCGGGGCTGCAAAGCAAGCGCACCAGCTCCACCTGCTGCTGCGCCGTATCCTGAAACTCGTCCACCATCACCATCTTAAACTTGCCGGCAAACTCGGCCCGCACACGCGGGTCGCTCGCCAGCGCGTCGTAGGCAAGGGTAAGCAGGTCGTCGTTGTCGAGCACCGCCTGACGCCGCTTAATGGCGTTGTACTCTCGCTGCACGTCACGCGCAAGCGGGATGAGCTCTTCGAGCGCAGAGGCTTTGGTTGCAAGGTATGCGTTGGCAAAAAATGCCGTCCGGGCGGCACGTACCGCGTCCACCGCCGCCTTCTCGTCTTTGCCCATGCCGCGCGCCGTTTTGCTGAGCTTGCCACACGCCGCAAAACAGGTGCGGAGCGCCGGCAAATCGCGCGCCGAAGCCTGGAAGTCGGTAAGTGCCATAAGCGCCTGACGCGCCTCATCCACATTTGCGTAGGAGGGCGTCTCAGCAATAACCCGATACGCTTCGATGCAATCGATGGACGACGCGGCAGGCGGCACCAAGCGAAAGGCCTCAAAGCCGCCCACGGTGGCAGAAACCTTGGCAAGCAGGGCAAAGAGAATCCCCACCAGGTCGCTTATCGCTGTGGTAGCTCCCGCCGACTCCAGCACAAACGCATCGAGCACAGCAGCGTGGGCGCCGCCACCTTGGGCGCTATCCGCAGCCACGCGACGCACCACATGCTCAACGGCAAGACGCTTCAAATCGTCGGCATAGCCCACCACCGAAAACGCCGGATCAATCCCCAAATCGAGCGCATGGGCTCGAATGATGCGCGAGCACATGCCATGAATGGTCGAAATCCACGCATTGTCAACACGCTCCGCCTGGTCGGTGAGGCCCTGCTCGGTCAGAGCCGCCCGAATACGCTGTTTGAGCTCCTGTGCCGCCTTGTCGGTGAAGGTGATGGCAAGCACTTGATCGATGCTATCGAGAAACGGCTCAGGCACGCTTGGATCGGCCCAGTGCTCGCGTGGCTTTGACCCTGGGGTAAGCGCATAGAGCACGCGCTGCGTGAGCGTGAACGTTTTGCCCGAGCCAGCGCCTGCCGAAACAAAGAGCGGGCCCTCAAGCGTGCGCACGATGCGCTCTTGCTTTTTCTCCAACACAACGCGCGCCATCAGTGCCTCTTTTCGCACAGGGTGAACGGACAATACGTACAAGAATCAGACGCGGGCGCGGGCGCAACGTCTCCGCCTTCCAAGCGACCAAGCGCTGCGGCCACGCCTTCCTCAACATGGGCAAGCAAGTCGTGGAATGACCAGCTGCCGTCGTGTTTGGCAGCAGAACGCGGGCGCTTGATACCCGGATAAGGCGACACCTTGGTCTCGGTGAACGCCGGTGGCTCAGAAAGGACAAGCGCATCGCTCACGGCCCCCGCCGACTGAGGTCCGCGTGTAGCAAGATACACGGCACCCTCGGCCGAACAGCCGCCCAGACGCTCCAAGGCGGTGGCATAGATGAGCGTCTGCACCTTAGGTGCACGGTCGGCATCGCGTCCCGGCAGCCAACCCTCAGGAATCTCCTCTCCATCCTCCAGCACCATTGTGGGGTCCGGACAAGCAAACTCCCCTACCGACGAGCGGTTTTTGTAGTCAATGACCACAAAGCGCTCGCCCGAGCCTGCATCGGGCGCCACATCAACGCGGTCGATACGCCCGCCCAGCGGGTGCCCGGCGTAGATGATGCCCTCCTTATCGAACGAACGCTCAAAATATGCCGGCGTAAAGATGGAGAGGATGGTGGCCTCGTAGCGCACCACCTCGTGCAGCTTAGGCAGCATGGCCTCAATCTGGTTGCGTTCAAGCTCGTCGAGGGGTACCAAGCCGCTGCGTATCTGCTGGGGACGCTTCTCGCGCGCATACTTGCCATGCGTGTATTTGCCACGGGCGTGGTCGGAGCGTATCTCGGCAAACGCCTCGTCCATCTCGGCCAAACACGCATCCACGTTATCGGGAGTCACGCGCATGAGCCCGCGCTCTATCAGGCGCTCGTGAAAGCGCTGCATAACGTCGTGCACAAAGTTGCCCATTTCAATGGGGCCAAACCCCACATCGAGCCGGCGCGTGGGAACGCGATTGTTGAGCAGCCACAAATAGGGGCACGAGAGATAGTTCTCAATCTGTGAGGCCGAAAGCGTACGCGGCACCACAGACCCACCCACCACGCGCGTGGAGGGTAGCACGTAAGGCACCACATGGGCATCGAGAGCGGAGATGCCACGGCGCGGCGCGTCATCCACGCGAGCCTCTTTGCCAAAAGCAGCATCGGCATTGGCAAAAAGGCTTCCCTCGTCGGGCAGCTCGGGAGCCGGTTGCAATATGCCCGCGGCACGCGCCGCTTCCTCAATCTCGGTGTAGGCAAAGGCGGGATAGCGGTCATCAGTATGCTCATCGTGCGCCACAAAGGCCAAGGTGGCGCACACGCCCGCCTCGGTAGCGTGGCGCATCTGGGCGCGCTGCGCGGCCGCACTCGGCAACGAGAGCGCGGCACACCCCAGCTTATCGGCGAGGAGCGTAAGCGCGGTTTCACGGCGCGCCAAGGGGTAGGAGGAGGCATCCGCATCGAGCAGAAGCACGTGGTCAAGCACACCCTCACGGCACGGCACACGGTTGAGCGTGCCCAGCTGCACTTCGGGCAGAACGCTGGTTTTTTCCGTGTCGCAAGCAGGAGCCGCATCCGCAACGGGCTCCATGGCGTACGAAGCCGACGTCGCAAGCTGGGGCAACATGAGCGCCGCTTCCTCCTCGGACACGCCGAGGCTCCGTGCCATCTCAAGGTATGCGCAAGCGGCATCAAGCGCCGCGCAGGCTGCCGTTTTGCCCGCCACACCCATGGCGCCAAACGCGGCAGGGGCCGCCACTTCAACGGCATCCCGCATGAGCTTAAGGGCGCGTGTATAGCGCCCGCGCGCCACGGCCTCAAACACCGAAGCCGCCACCACGGGACGGGGTTCCTCCCCCGCCTCATCCGCCCGGATACGCTCCCGGTTGGCCTCGCGGCTCTGTAAGCTTGCCAGCTCACGCATAAGCGTCTCGGCGCGCGTGGTGCGTGTCTTGCGCAGATGCGTGTCAAACGTACGTGCCACGCGCGCAGCACCTGCCCCCAAGCCAGAAAAAGGAGAACGCAACCAATCGACCAGCTCGGGCGCCGGCCACCATGCGCCCGGCTCTTCCTCGGCCATGCGCTTCGCAAGGTCAACGAGCATATAAAAGAGTTCTCCGGGGCGCGTACGCTCAAACGGCACCGATGCGCGCACGCGCGTGGTCACACCCTGAAGCGCCAGCCGCGGCGCCAGCTCGCGGAAGAGCGCAAGCGGATCGGGCGCGGCCACCGTCACGGGCGGTGCTACCTCGCCCTTCGCCGATGTTGCAACCGCCTCGCATGCCTTGAGCACAAGACGCGCATATGCTGCACCGCGCGCCGTGGGGCCCGCCACCGCAGCGGTCTGCACGTGTTGTGGGCACGTCCGTACCGCATCCGAAGGCTCACGCAGCGCTCTCGCACCGCGCCCAGCACCTCCAGCATCTTGCCCGGTGGCCACCACGGCACCGCGCTGCTCAAGCGCAGCGCTCACATCGCGCGCAAACGCGGCACCCTCCGGTTCAACAAGCACAAGCACCGCGCCCTGTTGGGCAAGCACCGATAGCACATCAAGCAGGTAGGCAGGATACTCCCCTATGCCACTCACCACCACGGCGCGGGCGCAAGCGGGAACCGACGACGCCATCTGTGTGCCCAGCCTTGCCGCAGCAGTGGAAATCTCAATCAGGCCGCGGTCATGAACAAGCTCCGCATAGGCATCAACCTGGGACAACAAGCGCTGCTCGGCGCTTGAGAGGCTCGAGCGCGTCTCGGGAGGCGTGGCCACAAGCTGAGGAAGGATGGTTTGCGCAGCCCGGGCAATGAGCTCAACCACGCCACTGGTGAGCGTGGTCGCAGGCCCCTCTTGGACCGCAGCATGGGTGGCGAGCAGTGCACGCTCCGCCCCACCTATCACACGCTCGCCCGAGCCCATCAGCTCCCACAGGGCCGCAATCCATGCCTCGGGCGTAGCCACGTCAACCGCCATGCCATGGCCCATCTCGGCCAGGGCGCGGCGCCACGCATCGCGAGCCGCAAAGGTGGGCACCAAAACCGTTGCCCGCCCCGCGCGCGCCGCAAGGGCAGCAACCGAGGCTAGCTCGGCCTCGTGCGGAGACACGCAAGATGCAACCGGGGCAAACGCGAGGGCCATGAGTTCTCCTTCCTTGTGATTACGCACCCATGATACCCGCGCGTGCGGACATACACAGCGCGGCTCCCAAGGACAGCAGATTCCCCGCTTGAGCACACGGCTCAGGCGGGGAATCCATAGGTACTGTAATCTTGCGGGCGCAGGGCGCGCTCAAGCTTCATGCGCACGAGGTGGAGCGCTCCATAATGTAGTCGTCCATGACAAAGCCCGAGCCGATGTCGGTCTCCACGGCATCAATCGTGGTGAATCCACAGCCACGATAGGCCCTAATTCCCAGCTCGTTGTACTTGTTCACCGTGAGGTACATGGCCTTGAGGCCACGATCGCACAGGAGCTCGTCATACGCCTCGATGATGGCGCGCGCAAACCCGCGGCCGCGCTCAGGCGCCAAAAGATAGATCTTCGAGATAAAGAACCGATCGGTCTCGGGCTCCACGTGGCCACCGGTATAGCCCACCACGCGGCCATCGTCCGCTGCATGCACAAACCAATACTCATAGGCATGATCGCGCATATCGCGCACAATCGCCTCAAGCGACTGAAACTGCTCGACCATGTATTCCGTTTGCGCCACTCCCAGATGCGCCGGCCAATACTCACGCCAAATCTCGCCCGCTAGTGCGGCTAGGCGCTCCTGACCAGCAGCATCGACCACCGGCTCAAGCTCAATCGCGTCGCGCCACGCCACGCTACTCGCCGTCCTCAAGGCGAATCAGCATACGGCGATACCCACCGTACTCACCATTGAGCGCTTTGGAAACACGGCTGACCGTAGTTGACGAGGCACCGGTTCGTGCCTGTACCGCAACATAAGGTTCGCCCTCGTCAAGGTAACGTGCCACCTGCAAACGCTGGGCAAAGTCGCAGATTTCGCGCGGGGTGCAGAGATCGGTGAGGAATGCGCGAACGTCCGCCTCGCCGTCGAGCAGCGAAAACGCGTGCACAAGCTGACGAACGTCGGGCCGTTCAAACATAGTTTCGATATTCATGCGACGCCACCAAATCTAGTTAAACGAGTGACCTGAACATCGTGCCTGCTCAGGTAAACATGCAATACATCGCAGGAGGATGCCGAGCCCGGCCCCTCCAAGACCCAAGCAGTGTAGCACGTCACCATACTAAAGCACTATGTATAACTTGTGGGCTTACATGCATACTACAGACGGTAAACGGCCCTAGACACTACGGCAATGGACGGCACGTGAATGGACGCCGCAACATACGATGCGGCCTGTGTCACGAACGCCCGCAAAGAGGAGACGCTTTCGTTACCATTGCGGCAGTGTAGGCACAATGCGCAACTTATCAGCAATACCACTCGTCCAGCGCACCTCGTCCGCCTCACTCACCAGCACGGCCTCCACGCCCTCAAGCTCCTCAATGAACGCAAGCGCGGCATCCATGCCAAACATAAAGGCCGTGGTGGACCATCCATCGCAGTCGAGAGAACGCGCTGCCACAATAGTGGCGCTCGCCACATCGGTATGCGCCGGCATGCCGGTCGCAGGGTCGATAATGTGATGATAGGTAACGCCCCCGCGTGTAAAGCGGCGCTCGTGTGTTCCGCTCGTGACTACCGATCCGTCCGCAAGCGCGATGACCGCTCGATTGTGCGCCGGATCGAATGGGTTCACCACGCCAATCTTCCAAGGGTCACCAACATGCACAGGCGGCCGATGCCCGCAATCCTCAGGCCGGCCCCCCGCGATGAGCACATTGCCACCTAGGTTCATGGCAAACCGCTCAACCCCATGTGCGCGCAACACGCCGGCCAGCTCGTCGGCAATGTAGCCTTTGGCAATGCCGCCCAAGTCGAGCACCGTCTGTGGGTCAGTGATGGCAAGCGTGGGTACGCCGTCCTCCTCAGCCACCACAATGCGCTCGTATCCCACATGAGGCAGGGCGCGCGCAAGCGCCAGCGATGACGGAACAACACCCGTATGAAAATCCCAGAGCGAGGTGATGGTGCCCATGGTGATGTCAAAATGCCCCTGGCTACGAGCGCAATACGCAAGCGCTTTCGTGACCAGGTCGGCCGTCTCAGGCGCCACCGGCACCGCCTCGGGCGCCGCAGCATGGGCGCGCGAAATGTCGGAATCGGGCCGGGTGCGCGAAAACAGATGCTCATAGCGGCAGCACGCCGCCCGAAAGGCCTCAAGCGCGGTATCCAGGCGCTCCTGCACCGCCGGGTCGCTCACATCCTCACCATCACCGGGATACACATGCACATGAACGCCCGTGTTGAAGATGAAAAACGCGATCACGCGCGAGCCGTCAATGCCCGCCTCGGGCTGCGCAGCCGCCGGATCGCCATACCTATAGTGCTGCACCATGAACAACCACCTCGCATCATGCGCCTCTGCACAGGGAGTAGCTTACCCCATGCGAGGCACCCGCGATGCCAAGGCGTGCTCATGCGAGCCGTGTGTGCGCAGCTCACATCCTGGCGACAAGAGCTCCGCGGCACCCGTGTCCAGCCATGCGCCACGAGACAGCGCACTGCCGTTCCATCTTCGCACGATAAACCTGCGTCGCTCCCTACGACAGCCCGTTCAGCAGATCCGCCACCGTGATGTTATCCAAATAGGAGCTGATACGATTGTTGAGCTCAGCCCAAAGCGGGCGCGTGGAACAGTCCTCGGCATGCGGGCAGGTGGGACAATCGTTTTCCAAACAGCCCACCGGCGCGATGGTTCCCTCGGTAAGCCGCAAAACCTCGCCCACCGTGTACTCCTCGGGCGCTCGCGACAACCGGTATCCCCCGCCCTTGCCGCGCATACCTGAAAGCAAATTGTTACGCACCAAAACAGCAAGGATGTTTTCGAGGTACTTCTCCGAAATTCCCTGGCGCTCGGCAACTTCTTTCAGGGGCACACGTCCATCTCCCTGATGCCGGGCAAAATCAACCAAAACGCGCAGTGCATAACGACCTTTTGTGGAGACTAGCACGACTAACACCCCCTTTGTTTATTTCAGGATACACCAGTTGCGCGTACCATGCAGCCCTTCGTTGACCAATTGGTATAAATTGTCAGTGCCTCTGTGCTATTTATTCCTATCAATGAAATTGGTTGCAAACAGTGGGTAGCATGGCGCTCAGAGCTTTCGCGAGCGCGTGGCGCCGATACTCGTCCAGCATCCATGCTGCGGGTAATTGACCCCACGCGACCTGCGGAAGACAATCGAACGTACGCCATCTTGTATCCAAGGAGAGATCATGGGCAACATGTATACATCTATCGACCAGCTTATCGGACACACGCCGTTGCTTGAGCTTTCGCACATCGAAAAGGCCGAGGGCCTGCGGGCGCGTGTACTTGCCAAGCTGGAGAGCTTCAACCCGGGCGGCTCTGCCAAGGACCGCATCGCGCGCGCCATGCTCGACGCCGCCGAGGAGGCGGGCGTCCTCACGCCGGGTGAAGGCACGGTCATCGAGCCCACCTCGGGCAACACAGGCATCGGCCTTGCCATGGTTGCCGCCGCGCGCGGCTATCGCGCCGTGATTGTGATGCCCGACACCATGAGCATCGAGCGCCGCCGCCTGGTTGCCGCCTATGGCGCCGAGGTGGTGCTCACGCCGGGCGCCAAGGGCATGGCCGGCGCCATCGAGCGGGCAAACGAGCTTGCGCGCTCCATCCCCCAGAGCATCGTGGCAGGCCAGTTTGACAACCCGGCTAACCCCAATGCCCACTACGCCACCACCGGCCCCGAGATTTGGGAAGACACCGATGGCAACGTGGATATTCTGGTTGCCGGCGTAGGCACGGGTGGCACCATCACGGGCGCAGGTTCCTACCTTAAGGAGAAGAACCCTGCACTCAAAGCGGTTGCCGTGGAACCCGAAGCCTCGCCCGTACTTTCGGGCGGCACCGCTGGCCCGCACAAGATCCAGGGCATTGGCGCCGGCTTTGTGCCCCAGGTACTCGATACGGCCATCTACGATGAGATTGTGACCGTCTCGGCCGAAGACGCCTTTGCCACCGGCCGTATGTTGGGCGCCCGCGAGGGCGTGCTGGCGGGCATCTCTTCGGGAGCGGCGCTTTGGGCCGCACTGGAAGAGGCCAAGAAACCCGAGAACGAAGGCAAGACCATTGTGGTTGTGCTGGTGGATACGGGCGAACGTTACCTCTCGACCGATCTTTTTGCCAACGAGTAGCCCGAGGCATTCCATGGCACACGAGCGCATATTGGTGGCGATGAGCGGCGGCGTTGATTCAAGTATGGCCGCTCGTCTCCTTATAGAACAAGGATATGACTGCGTAGGCGGTACCATGCGCCTTTTTGGCGATGACGCCTCCCCTGCCACCTCCACCAGCGCAGAGGCGAGGTGCGGCAACGCGCGCGACATTGAGGATGCCCGCGCCGTTGCCGCCCAGCTGGGTATTCCCTTCACCGTGTTTGACTGCCGCGAGGCCTTTGACCGCGATGTGGTGGAGGCGTTTGTGCAGGCCTATGAGCGCGGCGTGACACCCAACCCCTGCACGCTCTGCAACCGGCGCATCAAATTTGGCCTTTTGCTGGAATGCGCTCGCAGCATGGGCTGCGGCACAGTGGCAACCGGGCATTATGCCCGCGTGCGCACACGCCTGGACAGCACAGGAAACCCCGTATACGAGCTAGCGAAAGCTGCCGATCCCGCCAAAGACCAGAGCTACTTTCTCTATGGCCTTACCCAGGACGTCTTGGCCCATGTGCGCTTTCCCTTGGGTGACCTCATCAAGGAGCGCGATGTGCGGGCGGCGGCCCAAGCGGCGGGACTTCCCGTGGCACACAAGCACGAAAGTCAGGGTATCTGCTTTGTGCCCAAGAACGACTTTGCCACGTTCATTGAAAACCGACGCGGAACGGCACTTCCTGAAGGCGACATCGTGAGCACAGACGGGACACTGCTGGGGCACCATCATGGCGCCATCCGCTACACCGTAGGCCAGCGCAAGGGCCTGGGCGTTGCCGCGTCGAAGCCCCTCTATGTGACGGCTATCGATGCCCTCGCAAACACCGTGGTGCTCGGCGACGAGGAAGACCTCTTTGCCTCGACCCTCATCGCTGAGGACTGGGTATGGAGTGCGCCCACCACAGAGCTTGCTCGCGCACTTGCGCACGCAACCGAGACGCAAGAAGGCCTCCCTGCCTCGGCGCAGATTCGCTACCACCAGCCCAACCAGGCCGTTCGTCTCTTTTTGGAGGACGGAGACGCAAGCCAAACGCGTGCGGTACGCGTTTGCTTTGATCAGCCCCAGCGAGCCATCGCCCCCGGCCAGGCCGTTGTGATTTACCAGGATGACGTAGTCCTGGGCGGCGGCACCATCACACGCGCCCTAAAGGGCACAACGGAGCTCCGGAGGTAACCGTCACAAGCGGAAGCCTGGTAGCAGCCGTCTTCAGCCCCACCCCTGCACCATACAAAACGGCCGGAGAGGCATCCCTCCCCGGCCGTAATCAACCGCCCAATTGAGCTTAGAACATGCAGGTATGTGCCTACTTCATGATCTTGCGGAACAGCTCCACCACGGCTGCGTGATCGGCCTCACGCGGGTTGCCCGGATAGCAGGCATCGGCAAGCGCGTCGTCGGCAATCTGATCAAGATCTTCCTCGGTGATAGCCTCGCACACCGCCGGAATCTCAACGTCGGCAGAAAGCTGCTTCACCGCGTCGATGGCAGCATCGGCGGCCTCGTCGGTGGTCATGCCCTCGGTGTTCACGCCCATGGCCGTAGCGACCTCGGCAAGGCGCTCCGCCACAACCGGCTTGTTGAACTCCATGGCATGAGGCAGCAGCATAGCGCAGGCCACACCGTGCGGCGTGTCGTAGTGAGCAGAGAGGGTGTGCGCCATAGCGTGGTCGATACCCAGACCCACATTGGAGAAGCCCATGCCAGCAATGTACTGAGCAAGCGCCATGCCCTCGCGGCCGCTACCAGGCTTGCCGCTTTTGGCCTCGGCCACAGCGTCGCGCAAGTTCTTGGAGATGAGCTCGATGGCCTTGAGATGGAACATGTCGGTGAGCTCCCACGCACCCTTGGTGGTGTAGCCCTCGATGGCGTGCGTGAGCGCGTCCATGCCGGTTGCAGCAGTAAGACCAGCAGGCATGGTGGCCATCATATCGGGGTCGACAACAGCAACCTCGGGAGCGTCGTTGGTGTCGACGCACACAAACTTGCGCACCTTCTCGGGGTCGGTGATCACGTAGTTGATGGTGACCTCGGCCGCAGTGCCGGCAGTGGTGGGCACAGCGATGGTGAACACAGCATGGTTCTTGGTGGGAGCAACGCCCTCGAGCGAACGCACGTCGGCGAACTCAGGGTTGTTGATGATGATGCCAATGGCCTTAGCGGTATCCATGGCAGAGCCGCCACCTACGGTTACGATGGAGTCGGCCTCGGCAGCCTTGAAGGCCTCAACGCCATCCTGCACGTTCTTGATCGTGGGGTTGGGCTTAATCTCGGAGTACAGGCTCCAGGCAATACCCGCCTCGTCCAAAAGATCAGTAACCTTGGTGGTAACGCCAAACTTCACCAGGTCGGGGTCGGAGCACACAAAGACCTTCTTGAAACCGCGGCGCTGAATCTCGCCGGGGATCTCCTGAATGGCGCCAGCGCCATGATACGAAATGGTGTTAAGAACGATTCGGTTAGACATGAAGCCTCCTTGATGCAGCCTACGGGCCACTTGCCCGCCGTTTGGGATATACCCTACGACGTATTGTACGAGCGCAAGCGTCCACATTTCATATAAAACATCATCGAGGAGGCAGAAGGTGCAGGGGCCTGCGCTAGGCGTTTGCACGCGCACGCCGACGAGCGCGCTCGCGGTCGGCAAACATAATTACAAAGGCAAGCAGCAGAAGAAGACTCGCCACCGCGATGGCCCTCAGCCCCAGCATATCGACGCACCAATTGCCCAGTACCGCACCCGCCACAAAGCAGGCGATGATGCCAAAGTACAGCGCGCCGTTTTCCAAAAAACCGCGCTTGTGCGTAACGATGTAGTCGTCCACGCTCTGCAAGGCCGAGCGCAAATTGCCGATGCACATGGTGGTTGCGATGCCGTGGCCGTGAATCTTACGGAACGATTCCACCTGCATGCCACAGGCAAACGATGTAAGACAATTCGCCGGCAGATCGAGGTCGGAGCTCATGAAGCTCACACCTAAAAGAATGAGCGCCTCGGTAAAAACGGTGACTTGGCGCCAGTGAAAGCGGCTGCAAAACCGCTCATGCACCAGATCGGCGAGCATAATGCCCACAGCAAAACAGATGACCGGGGCGGCGTAACGGATGGCGAGGGCAAAGTCCCCCTCCGAGAGATGCACGCCCGTGAGCAGAATGTTGCCGGTCTGGGCATTTGCGAACACGCCACCGCGTGCCACATAGGAATATACGTCCATGAACCCGCCGGCAAGGGCAAGTACAATGCCGAGCTCTATGGATTCGGAGGCCTGTTTGGCACGCTCCATGGTCAAAAACACCCTTCATTCCCAGCAGAACTCCTGCTAAGCGGGTATCGTACCGCATGCTGCGGCCCCAGAGCACAACTCCCACGACGAAACCATATAGGAACAAAGGCGTTATCGTGCTACGACGCCTTTGGCAAGGGGCCGCGCGTGGCATCCCAGAAGAGCCAGGCGCCCGCCGCGCACATGAGCAGAGGGCCTACAACAATACCCAGATCGCCCAGCACTCCCAGCACGTTCACGAGCGGCGTCACCGCAAACGATGAGAGGTTGACTACCCCATGCAAAAACATGGAGTGAGCGAGCCTACCCGTGCGCCAAGCAACCATCGCAAGCACAAACCCCGCGATGGTGGCGTAGCTTGTTTGGATGGGGTCACCGTGCAGCAAGCCAAACAGCAGCGCCTGCATCAATGCTGCAACGGCAAAGCGCACCACCGGAACGGGCCGCTCGGGCACAGAGGCCGGCTCGGGCAACGCGGCCGGGCCGGACGCGCTGGTACCGGTGCCTTCGGGCTCCTCATGAGGAGCCAGGGCATTACTGGCCGTTGGCACCTCGCACGTATGAGGCTCCTCGCTTGTCTTAGGCGTCTCGCACACCGCGGGCGCGTCGGCGGCCGCAGGGACATCCAAATCCTTCGGAGCTTGCGGCGAACGGGGCTTCCGGATCCAGCGATTGCGCCAAGCGGGGCATACGCTCCGCAACGCAAACTCAAGCATCACACCACGGCAGGTGAGCTCCTCGGTAAGCGGCGCCCCCAGCGCAAGCACCACCAGCGAAAGCACGTTGAAATCGTTTGACCCAGAGTCTTCGAGCATCTGCGCATACTCGTTCATCATCTCTGGTATCACCGCAGTGAGCAGCGACAACACAACCGCAACAGCAAGCTGCATGCCCACACCCAGCAGTACCAAACCCGCAATGCGCTTCAGGCGCATGACAGGGGCGCCATCGAGGGGTAAGCGGCGCGCACGCAAAAACGAACGCGGCTCAAGCCGATGCCACCACCACCAGAACACAACGAAGCTTCCCAGCTGTACAAAAAGGCTCATATACAGTTCGAGCGCCGCCGCAGGCTTGCTACCCAGCGCGTTCGCGGTGAGATCGGCAAGCAGGTATGCGAGCGATTGCGTGAACAAAAGAACAACCACCTGCACGCCCAGAAACGCTGCAGCCGCACCCACGCATGCAAGAAGCCATCCCGCACCGCGAAGGATCTTTGCCCCCATACTCATGCCGCCACCTCCTGAGACGCCGCGCGCGCCTTGCCTCCGGGGCCGCCCGTACCATCAGGGCCACCATCCAGGGGCGCCGCATCCATGCCAGCAGCGCCAAGGCCAAAAGCGCCCGTGGGCGATATGTCAAACGGGAAGGTGCCGCACCGATTGAATGCAGCGATGAACATGCGGATGGCGTTTGAGGGGGTGGTTCCTACCCGCTGGGTTGCCGCCGCGAAGGCCGCCTTCTCTTCAGGCAAGACCTTCGCGACGACTGGGGTCATGTGTTCTGCCATGGAACGTCCTTTATAGAACGACGGTGGTGTGTTTGCAGGTTAGGGCGTACGCGGGACTGTTGCACTACCCGATTTGATATGTCCCACGCACACCCGAGCCTTAGCTACAGTGTGCCATGTTGGTATTACTTAGTATTCCTTAGTATTACCCCGCTGCTCAGTATAGCAGGTGGCCCCTTAAAGGACAAACGATAATCATGTGGTTGAGAAATGCGTAGGGCAGGCGCGCCCGAGCGGCAAGTAGGCAATGGCAAGCCGCATGCCCATTCCCTTGAATTTCCGATTCATGCATGCTCGCCGCATTGCGATGCTTCTTCGCTCATGCATAAACATTTCAGTTTCGTAACGCAATTTCTCTTGTTATGAATAAAACTGGGTTGATTATTGCAATTCATGAGAGAAGTGGGATACTACCATCCATGTATTAACCGTAGCCGATGACGGTGGACACGAGGACGGATGCGCACATCATCTGTATCGGGGGGTTCTTCGTCCACCGGCTCAATCACAGGGAGCAGCCATGAAATCTTGGAAGAAAACAGCCTTCGCCAGTATGGCGACGGTCGCCCTCGCGACGGTGATGGGCCTTACTGCTTGCGGCAACACCACCACCCCTGCCGCCGGATCCAGCACGTCGGGCAGCGACGATGCCACAATCACCACGCTTGACGAGGGCAAGCTCACCTTTGCCACCTCGCCCGACTATCCGCCGTTTGAGAACCTCGTTGATGGCGAGTACGTAGGCCTCGACATGGACCTTGGCCGCGCTATCGCCGAAGAGTTGGACCTTGAGTGCGTCTACACCAACATTGACTTCGACGGCATCGTGCCCGCCATCGTAGCCGGCGGCCAGGCAGACGCTGGCCTCTCCGGCATCTCCATCACGCCCGAGCGCGAGGAGCAGGTGGACTTCTCCGACCCGTACTACGTTGACAACCAGGCCGTTGCTGTTATGAGCGACAACACCGAGCTCACCGAGGACAACGCCGCCGAGGCCCTCAACTCCGAGACCGTCACCATCGCGGTGCAGAGCGGTTCTACCGGCGAGGCCCACGCGGGCGAGTACTTCCCCAACGCCGAGATCATCTCCTTCCCCAACTTCACCGACTGCTTCGCGGCAGTTCAGGCTGGCAAGGCTGACGCCGTCTGCGGCAACAGCGCCGTTGTTGAGCAGATGCTCTCGGGCGCCTATGACAACGAGCATGTGATTTACACCTCTGCCACCGGCGAGGAGTACGCCATCGCTGTCTCCAAGGACAACCCCGAGCTGCTCGCCGCCATCAATGACGCCATCGCCAAGCTCAAGGAAGATGGCACCCTCGACGAGCTCATTGTTAAGAACATGGGCGGAGAGGCATAATAGGGCCTAGACCATTGGTCTACCCCTGCCCCCGGGCGGCGCGAACACCCGTAATGCGCAGTCCCCACTGCATATTCAAGCGGCCCCGCTTCCCCTGGGAGTGGGGCCGCTCTACCGTTTGAAACGAGGAAATCGTGAGAAGCACACCTACGAGCGTACATCGGCTTATGCGCGTTGTTGCCCTCTGCCTCATGAGCTGTCTCATGTGGCTCGCTGCCCCGGCAACTCCCGCGCACGCCATGGAGATTGTGAACTGCACCGGCCGACCCAACTCCGACCAGGACAAGACCTCCATCATGGGCGCCACCCAGTCGCGCATCACCTTCGTGGCAAGCATTGCCGAGGGTGAAGGCGTCGAAGAGCTCACCCTGCACATTCCCGACGGCACCACCTTTGGTACCGACGACCTTCAGGTGACGCTTCTCACCGGTGAGAACCTCATGACCCGAAACGAGGTGGCCTACAACGCCACGGTTGATGGTCAGGACCTCGTTCTCGAGTTTGACGAACCCATCACGCAGGCAGGCAACCTCAACATCATCGTCTACGACGTGTACTTCCCCCAGGAAGGCGGCGACGTGCAGGTTGAGGCAACCTATGTAGCGGCCGCGGGCACGGCAGATGTGGATGACATCCCCGCCATCAAGGTGACGGGCATCTCGGGCCCTGAGGCGCTCTCGCAATGGCTCGCCGATCAAGCTTGGGTGCAGGCCTGGAACAGCAACCGTTTCCTGCGCCTGTTCTTTGACCCCACCATCCTGGTCACCAGCTTCCCCGTGGTGCTCAACGGCTTTTTCATGTCCGTCGGTGTGGTGGCGCTTGCCTTCCCCCTGGGCATTCCGCTCGCGCTGGTGCTTGCCCTCATGCGCCTCTCGAAGTTCTTCCTGTGGCGCGGCATTGCCACCACCTATGTGAACCTCATGCGCGGCACGCCGCTCTTCCTCCAGATCTACGTGGCGTTCTTCGGCCTGCCGCTCGCGGGCATCGATGTTCCCAACTTCCCGCTCGGCGTGATCGTGCTCATGCTCAACTCGGGCGCGTACATGTGCGAGATCTTCCGCGCGGGCATCCTCTCCATCAACAAGGGGCAGAACGAGGCCGCCCGCTCACTGGGCATGTCGCGCGTACAGACCATGCTGCATGTGATCATCCCGCAGATGTTCCGCCTGGTAATCCCCAACCTCACCAACGAGTTCATCACGCTTTACAAGGACTCCTCGCTGCTCGCCGCCGTGGGTGTTATGGAACTTGTTATGTATGCGCGCACCATCGTGGCCACCACGGGCTCCATCACGCCCTACATTGTGGCCGCCGTGTTCTATCTCGTTATCACGCTGCCGCTTTCCAGGGTAACGCGTCACCTGGAGGAAAGCTTGCGCGGGCATCGCTCCCGCAAGCGCAAGCGCGCCGCCGCAGCCGCGAAGGAGGCCAGCCATGCCTAAGAACAGCCAACCCATCGCCGGCGCCGCCGTGGGAGGCGCAGCTTCCGCCCCCATTCTTTCGGTGCACGACCTGCACAAGAGCTTTGGCGACAACGAGGTGCTCAAGGGCATTTCCTTCGATGTCCACAAGGGCGAGGTCGTGGTGATTCTGGGCCCCTCGGGCTCGGGCAAGTCCACCATTCTGCGCTGCCTCAACCTGCTGGAAAAGCCCACGAGCGGCTCCATCGTGTTTGAAGGCGAGGACATTTGCTCCCCGTCCTCCGACGTCAACGACATCCGCAAGCGCCTGGGCATGGTGTTTCAGCAGTTCAATCTCTTCCCACACCTGGACGCCTTGCACAATGTGATGCTGGCGCAGGAGAAGGTGCTCAAGCGCTCTAAGGAAGAAGCGGAGCGCGTTGCCCTCGAGCAGCTTACACGCGTGGGCCTGGCAGACCGCGCTGACTACTTCCCCGACGAGCTATCGGGCGGCCAGCAGCAACGCGTGGCCATCGCGCGCGCCCTCGCCATGGACCCGCACATGATGCTCTTTGACGAGGCCACGAGCGCCCTCGACCCCGAGCTGGTGCGCGGCGTGCTTGATGTTATGCGCGAGCTTGCCCAAGGCGGCATGACCATGGCCGTGGTGACGCATGAGATGAGCTTCGCACGCGACGTTGCCGATCGCGTGATCTTTATGGAAGACGGCGTTATCGTGGAGGAGGGCACACCCGAAGAGGTGTTTGAGCATCCCAAGAGCGAACGCACCCGCGCCTTCATTGGCCAGGTTACCGGGTAGGGCGGGGCACGAAAGGCACGTCGGGCTCGAGAGCCGCCCAAAGTGAACCAATCAGTGCCTCGCCGGCAGGTTTATGCATGCTCCCGCGGCGCTGATACGTGCTTGAGGTGCGCTCGAACCCTCTCCTTGTCGAAAAATCACCGTTTTGTACGACCTATTTTCAATGACGCGCGGATTGCGATCTTCAGCTCGCGCTGACCTGCGGAAACGCATGCATAAAACCCTCCTAGAAGTGGCATTCGGTGTATACGGAAATAAGTTCGTTCAAAACGGTGGTTTTTCGACATTGGGGTCACCCTAAGGAGCCTTAGGGTGACAGGCGCCCCATCCATCAGGCGGGCAACGGCGCCGCCGTGAGGTGCCGCGCTGCACGCGCTTGTGTGAACTGAGAAGACCCGGGAGCCGTCAACCTGACGACTCCCGGGTCTTCTTGTGCGCATTGTTGCTGCGTCTTGCGCCGTGTTAGCGACGGCCCCCGCGATCGCCGGGGCGACGGGCGGCGGAGCCCGACATGCGGCCGCCACGAGCACCACGCGGGACACGATGCTCGGCGCGAGCGCTGCGACCTCCCCTACCGCGACGCTCGTCTACCAAGTCGCTGTTGCGCCAATCATGTCCAGACGAGGCGGACGTACGACCCGAGGTGGCACGGCCAGAGGCCGCGCGACCTGAAGTTGCACGGCCCGCATGCTCGCGCGGCGCATGCTCGCGCATAGACTTTGCGCGGGCGGCTGAGGCACGACGGTCGTGGCGCGACCAATTGCCGTGATCACCCGTAGCGCTCGGAGCATCCGATGCGGGCGCCGCTGCGGCACCCTGATCCTGCTGCGGCTTCTTACGAGCAGCGGGCGCCTTCGCCTCTCCCTCGGCGTGCACACGCACCCTGCCAGCACGCTTTGGCCGTGCAGGACGAGCGGAGCGGGAAGGGCGCTCCTCCGCTGTTCCCTCCTCCTCGGCACGCTCCGTACGACGGCGCGCGCCAGAACGCTTCTTTTTAGACGTGGACTTGCCGCGCTTGGTCTTCTTCTTGCCCTTGTGCTGCTCAGGAACACGGTTGGGATCCACCACCGGGGGCTCCACGCCCACATCAAGCCCTGTTGCATCGTAGAGCCCGGCGGTCTTCCCCATGAGGGCCTCAATGGCGTAAAACTCATCCACGTCGGCGCTGGTGACCATTGTGAGCGCCCAGCCCAGCTCACCTGCGCGGCCGGTGCGACCAATGCGGTGAATATAGTCCGTGGGTTCCGCGGGCACGTCAAAGTTCACCACATAGCGCACGTCGGTAATGTCGATGCCGCGCGAAAGCACGTCGGTTGCCACCAGCACGTCAACCTTACCCGCGCGGAAGTCGCGCAGCGCACGCTCGCGCTGCGCCTGGCTACGATCACCGTGAATGGGGGCCGCCGAGATGCCCGCCTTGTTCAGGCGACGGCAGCAGCTGTCGGCACGATGCTTGGTGCGCATGAACACAATCACGCGCTCGGGGCCCTCTTTCTTGAGCACCTGAGCCAAAAGACCGTTTTTTGCTTCAAGCGAAACGGGCAGCACAAACTGATCGATGGTATCGGCCGTGGCAGTTGCCGGAGCAATCTCCACGCGCGCGGGATCGTGGACTAGGTCGGTGATGGAACCCACAGCCTTCTCGTCCAAGGTGGCCGAGAAAAGGAGGGTCTGACGCGTTTCGGGCGTTTTCTCCACGATGCTGCGCACCTGCGGCAAGAAACCCATGTCGAGCATGCGGTCTGCCTCGTCGAGCACAAGCACCGACACCTCGTCGAGGCGGCAGGCACCCTGCTCGATGAGGTCCACCAAACGGCCGGGCGTTGCCACCAGCACGTCGCAGCCACGGCGCAGCGCGCTTCGCTGCGGGTTGTAGCCCACGCCGCCCACCACGGTCACCGCGATGTGCTTGGTGCAGGCCGCGATCTTGGTGCACACCTCGTCAATCTGCTGCGCCAGCTCGCGCGTGGGCGTGATGATGAGCATAAGGGGACCGCGGCCAGCAGCGCGCTTGCGGTCGCGCCCGCGCGGCACCACGTGACCCAGGCGGTCGAGGGCCGGCAGCAAGAACGCCGCGGTTTTGCCCGTGCCCGTCTGCGCGGCGGCGAGGAGGTCGCGCCCGGCAAGCACCGCCGGGATCGCCTCGGCCTGCACAGGCGTAGGCGTGGAGTAATGCAGGCTGCGCACCGCCTTGAGCACCGTTGCGGAAAGGCCGAGGTCGGCAAAGCTCGGGCCAGCCTCTTCGGGCGCAGGCTCACCAGGCGCGTCGAGCGCGGGCGTAGGCGAGCTGTCGCGCAAAGATGTGCCCGTCGCGTCAACATTCAAGGCATCCGCCGCGGAGGCGATGCCAGAACGCTCTTCAGTTGTAGACATAACGTCGTATTCCATTCTGCACGCACAGCGTGCGGGAAGCGCGGCGGCAGGCGCCGCCGGACGAACGATTGCTGGGCGGTATCGCGCGGGATGCCAGAGACGTGGCCACAAAACGCGCGGGAGCAGAAACCGCCGCACGAAAGTATAGCCGCCCCCACGTGCGTACATGCACATCTCGTAGTGCTGCGCACGCAAACCCCATGTTCTCACGGAGCGACGCCGCGGGTGCCTAGCCGCGGAACGCATCTTACACGCCGCCCCATGCGCACCATACGTGGCAGCGACGCATCTAGTCCCGCGCGCTGCATAGGACACCTTGCCGCAAAGCGCCCCAAGCCTGTGCTCCCCACATGCCACCTTGCAGCCGCGCAACCTCATGCGGCGCAACTTCCGCACCCAAACACCTTCCGTTACCCATCGCTAACTTCTACTTGACACCCCCTGGGGGTGGGGGTGTACTATCCTCTCAAGGAGCGAGCGCCCGCCTCAGACGCTTTGCCACCTCTTCGTACACTCACAAGGCTTGGAGGCCTTATGGCTCATGAAAACTTTGATGTAGGCGGCATGACCTGTGCTGCGTGCCAAGCGCACGTGGAGAAAGCCGTCTGCAACCTGCCTGGCGTGCAAAATGTTGCCGTCAACCTGCTTTCGGGCGCTATGGCCGTGGACTTTGACGACCAGCAGCTCACCGAAAACGACATCGTCAACGCAGTGGACCGCGCAGGATACAGCGCTCAACCTGTTGTCGACACGCCGCAAGCGACAGCTACGGGCGGAAGCGCCTCCGCCCCGGCAGCCAAGCTCGAATCGCCCACCAAAAAGCTTGAGGCCACGGCGCGCGCCATGAAGCAGCGGCTCATCACCTCGTTTGTGTTTTGGACCCCCCTTTTCTACATTGGCATGGGGCACATGATCGGCCTGCCCGTACCCGCGGTGTTTGCCGATACCACCCATTCCATGACGCTCGCTCTGACGGAGCTCGTGCTGACGCTCCCCATCCTCTATGTGAACCGGGCGTATTTCATAAACGGCTTCAAGTCGATGGCGCACGGTGCCCCCACCATGGATGCCCTCATCGCCGTGGGCGCCACGGCAAGCGTCGCCTGGTCGCTCTATGCCATGTTCCTCATGGCAGATAGCCTGGCCACAGGCGATGTCCACGCGGCGCACGAGGTTGCCATGAACAACCTCTATTTCGAGAGCGCCGGCACCATCCTCACCTTGGTCACCGTGGGCAAGTACCTCGAAACGCGCAGCAAGTCCAAGACCGGCGGCGCCATCGAGAAGCTCATCGACCTCGCGCCCAAGCAGGCAACCGTGGTGCTTGAGGACGGATCCGAATCGGTGGTTGAGGTTGAAAAGATTCAGCTGGGCCAGACCGTGCTTGTGCGGCCGGGCGAGTCGATTCCCGTTGACGGTGTGGTTCTCGAAGGCACCTCGGCCGTGGACGAAAGCGCACTCACCGGCGAGTCCATCCCCGTTGAAAAGACTCCCGGCGACACCGTGAACGCCGCCACCATCAACCGCACGGGCGCCTTCACGTTCCGCGCCACGCGCGTGGGAGGTGACACCGCACTGGCCAAGATCATCCAGCTGGTTGAGGATGCCAATGCCACCAAGGCCCCCATCGCCCGCCTGGCCGACAAGGTCGCCGGCGTGTTTGTGCCCATCGTGCTGGGCATTGCCGTCGTCACCTTTGTGGTGTGGATGCTCGCGGGCGGCAGCGTCAATCAGGCGCTCACCGCCGCAGTGGCCGTGGTGGTTATCAGCTGCCCGTGCGCCCTTGGCCTCGCCACCCCCGTTGCCATTATGGTGGGCACCGGCAAGGGCGCCGAGATGGGCGTGCTCTTCAAGAGCGCCGAGGCGCTTGAGACACTGCACGGCGTAAAGACCGTGGTGCTCGACAAGACAGGAACCATCACCAAAGGCTCCCCCGCCGTCACCGATGTGCTGCCCGCCCTCGACGACTCCGGTGCGCCCGTCATGTCGAGCAAGGCCCTCATGAAGCTCGCCGCCGCACTTGAGAAGAAAAGCGAGCATCCGCTTGCCGAGGCCATTATGGCGCGCGCCGACGAGATGGGCATTGTTGCACGCACCGTAGAGGACTTCGAGGCCATCCCCGGACGCGGCGTGCTGGCGCGGGAAGGCGAGAGCACCATCGCCGCCGGCAACGCGCAGCTTATGGAAGAGCTGGACATTCCTGTACCCCATGAGACGCGCGAGGCGTTTGCTCGCGAGGGCAAGACGCCGCTCTTCTTTGCGCGCAACGGTCGCTTGGCCGGCACGATCGCTGTCGCCGACGAGGTGAAGCCCACGAGCGCCGCCGCTATCAAGGCTCTCGGCGCGCTGGGCGTGAAGACCGTGATGCTCACGGGTGACAACCAACTCACTGCCGAGGCTATCGCACGGCGCGTGGGTGTGACGCACGTGGTTGCCGACGTTATGCCTGCCGACAAGGAGCGCCAGGTGCGCGAGCTGCAGGAAGCCGGCGAGACCGTGGCCATGGTTGGTGACGGCATCAACGACACCCCCGCGCTTGCTCGCGCCGACGTGGGCCTGGCCATTGGCACCGGCGCCGACATCGCCAAGGAAGGTGCCGACGTGGTGCTTATGCACAGCGACCTTATGGATGTGGCGCGTGCCATCGAGCTCTCGCGCGGCGTGATCCGCAATATCAAGCAAGATCTGTTCTGGGCGCTCTTCTACAACGCCTGCGGCATTCCGCTGGCAGCCGGCGTGTTCTTCCCGATTCTGGGATGGCAGCTTTCACCCATGTTTGGCGCGGCGGCCATGAGCCTCTCGAGCGTGTGCGTGGTGACGAACGCGCTCAGGCTGCGTGGGTTTAAGCCCAAGGTGTCAAACCGGCTGGCGCAGGAGCAGCAGGCATAGAACTCGGCATCACGCAACCACAAACGTTGCGGCAAGCCGACCCATCGGCAAGACGGTATCGCCAGCAAGCCAGTATCATAGGTACATTGGGCAAGCATCGCTCGCCCGTAATCAGAAAGGATGCATCATGAACTACATCATCAAGACCGAAGGACTGCACTGCGGCCACTGCGACGCCTCGGTGGAGACCGAGCTCATGAAGGTAGCAGGCGTCACCGATGCCGACGCAGACCACGAGACCAACACCGTTGAGGTCACCTGCTCGGACGAGGTAGACACCGCTCTGCTCGCAGCAGCCGTTGAGGCCGCGGGCGACGGATTCAAGGCCCTCTCCATCACGGCAGCGTAGACTATGCAGGCTGATTCGGACAAAACGCTCCGCCTGCTGAGAACGGCACGGGGGCAGATTGACGGCATTATCAAGATGGTCGAGGCTGATCGCTACTGCATCGACATCTCCACCCAGCTCATGGCCACACAGTCGCTCCTCGCCCGCGTGAACGCCGACGTGCTCAAGGCGCACCTGGAGCATTGCGTGCGCACAGCGATGGAATCAGGCTCGCCGGAGGAGAAAAACGAAAAGCTTGCCGAGGTTGAGCGCGTCATAGACAAGCTGGCGCGCTAGGTAAGGTTTGGGCCTGACGGAGCGTCATTAAGCAGCTGCGCCCTTTGACGTTTGTTTTTATCCATGGCCGTCCATCCGGCACACTCCGGCAGCTGCGACACTGTTATTGCACGACCCCGGGCTCGGGTCCGCGCCATGCGCGCTGGCTCGCCCGGGGTTTGCGCTATTCTCGGGCTAAGCTTGGCTGCCTGCTCATCATTTTTTCGAACGCAGGGCCAAAAGATAGACAGTTAGTTCAGATATGCATGACACCACAGGGCTCCGGGGTCAAACCCGCTCGGCACATTACGCGCTGACACCCTAAAACTGTCGGAAAAAGCTCTGAATGCGCGATGCGGGTATACGCCCGGAGCGCATGCGGGGATGTCTCCGCCAGAGCCATCTCGGGCGCTCGGGGCCCGTCGTGCATATCTGAACTAACTGCCTTAAAAAGGCGGGTACGCAAGAAAAAAAAATGGGAAACACGACCTACGCGCACCTGAAAAGGCGGCAAAATCACAAGCCCACCGCGCAGCATCATCGCGAAGCGCTCATGTATGAAACAAGGTAAGATTCAAAGCACGATGGGTTAGACCGCCCCAAATAGGGTACCACCCATACGTTAACCCCAACGAAGGACTTCAACATGCAGAACTTTATGAACGGGCGCCGCGGCGTCGACGATCTTTCCGCAGCGCTGTGCGCCATCGGCGTTGTGCTCACCATCGTGGGCACGGTCTTCTCTATCCAGCCCATCACCTACATAGCGCTTGCCATTATGGTGTGGGCGCTTATTCGCGCACTCTCAAAAAACGAGGCTGCTCGCGAACAGGAAAACCGCGCCTTCAAGCATCTCGTAGGCCGCATCCCCGTTGTGGGCGAACGCCTGGGTGGCACCAGTGGTACCAGTGGTACCAGCGCCTCGTCATACTCATCATCGCGCCCGAGTTCAGGAAACACCAAGGCAGACGACCTGAAGCGCCAGGCCCGCACGGCAAAGAAGATGTGGAAGGACCGCAAAACCAAAGCCTTCCTTAAGTGCCCCACCTGTGGTCAAACGCTTTCGGTCCCCAAGGGCAAAGGGCGCATCATCGTAACCTGCCCCAAATGCCACACCCGCATGGAAACCAAGTCGTAAGGACGAGACACGCGAGCGGGCGGCAAGTGAACGCCGCAAGCCAAAGAATATGATTGCGGAGGAAACCGCTACAACAGAGGGGCCTTGCGGCCCCTCTTGCATGCTCACTCGTTTATTCCTACGCACCTGCTCGCCCCCGCCGCGCGACTTTGACATGCAGCACACGGCACGCGGTCGGCAGCGTCAGTCGACAATCGGCATTGCCTCCCAGGAACCATCCGCGCGAGGCACCTCGACCGTGCGATATCCTATGCGCGCGGCATGATCATAGGCGCGGGCAATGCCGGAGCAGATGTCTCCCGGCGTATGGCCGTCCGATCCCACGGTAATGGGCACGCCAGCGCGGAAGAAACGCTCAAGCAGGCCCTCTGCTGGGTAATAATCGCCCACGCCCTTGCGCAGGCCGGCGGTCGAAAGCTCCACGCGCTTACCGCAATCATGGGCCGCCTCAACCATCTGATCCCATAAGGGCGCAAGGTCAATCGTGGGCGCAAAGCCATCGTTTACAAAACGCATGGCAAGGTCAGGATGTGCCATGGTGTCAAAGAGATTGCACGTACAGGCCTGGCACCAGGTCTCGGCATAGCGACGCCACACCTCGTCGGGGCCGAGTTCCTCCCAAATGTGCTGGTCAGACGCATCGTCAATCCAAGCACCGTTGTCCTGCGCACCGAGCCAATGTACCGAGCCCAAACGCACCTGCGCGCCCGCACTCCAACGTACGATGTTCTCCTCGCAGCCCTCGTACCAGTCGCACTCAAAGCCATAGATGCACTCCAGCTCCGGATGCACATCGCGCGCCTCCTCCCATGCAGCACGGTGGGCGGCGAGCTCAGCCTCGATTACCTGCACCTCCCCCGCCGGATCCATAACAGCCGGCAGCGTGAGATGGTCGGTGGACACAAGCACGCGACAGCCAGCGGCAAGCGCGGCGTCAGCGTTTTGCATAAACGTGCCAACGCCGTCCGAGAAATGCGTATGGGTATGGGTATCAACAATGGAGCGTGCAGGCAGCGGCTGAGTCATGAGGTACCTTTCTCACCAGGCATCGAGCTGAGGCGGCATCTTCTTGAGACGTCACATAAAGGATAGCGTAGAGCGTTGGGCATGCGCTTTGAGATGGATGGATGGGGACGGGGTGGATGAATGGGGGCGGGATTTCATCCACTCTTGGGATGAAAGTGGATGAAACGAACCCGTCCCCATCCGTCCATCCAACCATCAGGGCTAGTCGGCGTAGATGGGGTTCGTCCAGGCCGTCTTGCCCTGGGCGTCCACGCATTCCAGGCGGATGTAGGTCTCATCGCCACGCAGTGCAAACTCGGCACGACAAAGCCCCTCATCGCTCTCAGCTATAACGGTGCTGCCCGCATTGATAAAGCCGCCCGCAACCATGTTCACGCGCTCGCAAGGACTACATTCCACCCAAACGCGTCCATCGCACACACCCCAGTTGTCAATTGCGGGGCCACTCGAGGAGTAGTAGGCACCCTCTATGAGCGCGCGAACCACAGCATCGCGTGTGAGCGTAGGAGCGCACACAACAACCCAGCCACCAAAGCTGTCGTCAAAAAGGCCCTCGTTGTGGTTGTCGTCGGCAGCGATGGCGCCCAAGCGTGCGCCGCGACGCAACATGAGATCCCAGTACACGGTGTCGGCGCCTGTACCCGATTCGTTCACCGTGTCGTAGTTGTACACCTCAATGCCAAATACGCCCGTGAGGCCCAGTACGTCATCAGGCTCAATGCGGCTCCAGATGGGATGGTTGTACGTCACGGCGCAGCCATGCGCGGCAAGCGTGTCGGCCAGTTCCTGCGCAACCGCACGTCCATCCCAGCTACCTCGGCAGACAATCGGCTCCAAGCGCTCCATATGCGCAAAATGCTCAGGAGCAGCCGCGATCATCTCGTCGGTTCCCAGGATGCCATGCATGTGATGCGTGCGCAGACGCGCGCCGGTTCCATCGTCGGCAATGAGTACCGCCGAGGCCTCAAGGCCCGGCAGGATGATGAAGTCGTCGCGATCAAACTGGAAACTGTAGTCGGTGTAGAGGTCATGCTCAGAAAGGCACAAAAACTGGTAGCCGTGCGCACGGAACTCCTGAACGGCCCGTTCGGGTGTCCAATGCCCGTCGGAGTTGGTGGTGTGGCTGTGCAGGTTGCCCTTAAAACGCGGCAGGCCTTCAGGCAAAACGGTTTGGTTGGGAAAAGCCATGGGTTCTCGATTCTGTTGCATCGGGGACGAAAAGATGAGGGCTGAGGTGGAAAGCAGAGACGGATCGTGAGGTTGCCGACGTACAAGGCGCACGGCGCAGGACACGGAAGGCCGCTGGCACACGGCGGCCTCTGCGCGCCATACGGCGCCCGCAAGCGCCGCACACCACCCGCGCCACAAACCAGCACAGCCCCACACCCGCCCCGCCCTAAACGACGATAGGCGGGCGCCGCACTGCTACGACACCCGCCCACGTGGAAGGGATGGACACTAAGCGGCGGAACGGAGTGCGCCCACCGGAATCTGCAGGCAGTCGTGTGTGGGGATGGAAAGCCACACGTCCTGCCCCGTCTCAAACATATGGAAGCTACGGAAGAGCGTGTCCACGCGCAGGGTCACAGCACCCATCCGTACGGTGTAGCGCAGCACGTTACCGCGCGGCACACTGTCGGCCACCACACCGCGCACCACAAAGTGCTCGTCATCGGCCTCAACGGGCTTGCCCGAGATAGCGATGGTTTCCGGGCGAATGGCCACCACATGGCCCGCCGGCACCGCCGCGCCCGTGAGCCCGCCAAACTCCTCGCGGCTCAGCTGGTTGTAACTGCCGATAAAGCTCGCAGCAAACTCCGAAACCGGGCGCGTGTACACCTCAACCGGGCTACCAGCCTGCTCTATGCGACCGTCGTGGAAGAGCTGAATCACGTCGGACATGACCATGGCCTCGTCCTGGTCGTGCGTAACAAAGATGGAGGTGAGGCCCAGCTCCTGGTTGATCTCGCGGATGCGCGACTGCAGCGCCTTGCGAAGCTTTGCGTCAATGGCCGAGAGCGGCTCATCAAGCAGGAGCACCTTCGGTTCGGTTACGATGGAGCGCGCAAGGGCAACACGCTGTTGCTGACCACCGGAGAGATTCGCGGGGTAGGCGCGCTCTTTGCCCTGAAGCTCCACGAGCTCCACGGCATGGGCAACCTTCTCGGCAATCACGTCGGCCGGAACCTTTTGCATCTTCAGGCCGAAGGCGATGTTCTGCTCCACGTTCATGTTGGGGAACAGACTGTACTGCTGGAACACCATGCCGATGTTGCGCTTTGACGCAGGCACGTTGGTGACATCTTCCCCGTCGAGGATGATGGTGCCCTCGGTCACGCTCTCAAGACCGGAAAGACAACGCAAGAGCGTCGACTTACCGCAGCCCGAAGGGCCGAGCAGGGTCACCAAATCGCCCTTTTGGATGCCAAAGTTGATGTGGTCGAGCACGGTGTTGTCGCCAAAGCGCTTCACCACGTCGCGGAATTCGATGTAGGCCATTTACGCGACCTCCTTCTTACTGGCGGTGTTCTGGAGCTTGAGCACGAACGCCGTCACGAGCGCCACCACCACAAAGATGACAACGACGATGGCGCTCGAAAGGCCACTGGAAACATCCATATTGGCCTGGAGGAACACCTGGATGTTCTGGTAGTTGGTGCCGGCGATGTTGTTGGCAAGCACGAAGTCGCCAAAGATGATGCTCTCGGCAAGCAGGCTCGACACCAGGATGCCGCCCAGGATATTGGGGAGCACCACCTGCACGTATGCACGGAAGCGACCACAGCCCAGCATCTCTGCCGCCTGGATGAGCATCTCCGCGTCGATGGAGTTGAGCGCATTGCGAATACCCTGGTAAATGTAGGGCAGCACCAGGATGGTGTAGGCGCCAAAGAGCATGAACAGGCGGTTGGAGAGGATAGTACCCGTGCCGGTGTAGAGCGAGATGATGCCGATGGAGAGGATCACGCCCTGCAGCGCATAGGGAATCATGCAGAGGAATTGCATGACCTGCGAAAGCTTGCGATTCACCGCCACAACCACGTACATGGCCGCGAGAATGAGCACGATCGTAATGGCAACGCTCACAAGGCACAGGATGAGCGTGCGTCCAATAGAGGCCCAGAAGACAGAGTTGCTGAAGAGCTCGATGTAGTTGCGCAGCGTGAAGCCAGAGGGCAGGATGTCCGTCCACTCCACAAAGAGCGAGTACACCAAGGTGACAGCAAACGGAATCAGCAGGTAGAGGGCAACAAGACCCAGAAAAATCTTTCCGGCGAGCGATGTCTTGCCCGCTGCAGCTGCCTTACTCATACGATCTCCCTCCCCTTGGCGGCGCGACGCGTGAAGTAGTTGTTGATGAGCGTGCAGGCCACCATGAGCGCGATGAGCACCATAGCGAGCGCGCCACCCGTTGCGGCATCCGTCTGCACGTCGCCCTTGAAGCGCGAGGTGATCTGGAGCGCCAGCAGCGCGTAGTTGTTCATCACGAGCGCGTAGGCCGTGGCATAGGCCGCAAGCGCGTTGGAGAAGAGCACCGAAAGCGTGCCGAGGATCGAGGGCATGAGGTTGGGGATGACGATGCGGAACCAGTAATCGAAGGTCGATGCCTTGAGGATGGTGGCCGCCTCGCGCCACTCGCGGCGGATGCCCGCGAAGGCCGGGATGAGCAAGAGGGTTGCCAGCGGAATCTGGAAGTAGATGTACATCACCACGAGGCCGTCGGCGCCGTAGAGATTGAAGTCCGCCAAGAACGGGATGCCGAAGCGCTCACCGATGAGCGTGAGGACGCCGGCGTTGCCCATGAGGATCATGAAGGCGAAGGCCAGCGGCACGCCGGAGAAGTTCGACATCATGTTCAGCACCATGGTAAAGGCGTTACGCACGCGTGGACTCGCGTCGCAGCAAAACCGCGCGGCCAAAAAGGCCACGATGATGCCCACCACGGCCGAAAGCAGGCTAATCCACACGCTGTTCCAGATGGACTGCTGATACAGCGGAGTGGTGAAGACACGGGCGTAGTTCTCAATGCCCAGCGCGCCGGAGTCGCGGCCCACGAGCGAGTCGATGGCGAGCTGCGCCAGCGGCGCGAGCTCAAACAGCGCCACGACCACAAAGAAGGGAACGATGGGCAGGTACTTCGTCCATGAACGACGTTTCGCCACCTTCGCCTTCGTCGCCGCCCGCTCAGAGGCGGCCTCTTGTTGCAATACGTTTTCCATATACGGCAGGGCGGGCGCACGCGCCCGCCCCATCACTCCTTTCGCGCGTTAGCCGAGGGCAGGGATAACGTTCTCCTGATACCAGGTGATGAGGTCCTGGCACACGCCGCTCCACACGCTCTCGTCAACGGTCTGGACCTGGTCGCCGTACTGCTCGTCGGGCAGGCGCAGGGCGGCAACGTCCTCAGGCAGCTCCACGTCGCGGATGGGCGTCGCGTAGCCGCGGGCCAGGTTGATCTGGCCCTCGTCGGAAAGGATGAACTCACGGGCAAGGCAGGCCGCGGCAGGATGCGGCGCGTTCTTGTTGATGACCGTGCAGTAGCCTGACTGGACCGAGGCGTCCTGCGGGATGCTCACCGTGAACGACGCATTGGGATTGTTCTCAACGATCTGGTCGCGGTAGTTGAGCGAGTTGTAGTCCCAGTTGATGCAGACATCGATCTCGCCGGACTCGAGACGCGCCAGCGAGGCGTCAGAAACGTCGAGACGGCCGTCGTCAGCAAGCTGCTTAAGGAAGTCATAGGCAGGCTGCATGTCATCGATGCTGCCACCCAGCGCATAGGCCGCGGCGAGCGAGGCATACTGAGCAACCGCGGCGGCGGTCACATCGCCCACGCATACGGTGTAGTCGCCATCGAGCAGATCCTGGAAGCTCGTGGGCGGATTGGAGACAGTGTCATCGTTGGACATGAAGGAGATGGTGCCGTAGTAGCCCACCACCCAATCGCCGTCGTCATCCTTGGCCCAATCGGGGATCTCGTCCCAGTAGCTCGTCTTGTACTTGAGCGTGAGCTCCTGCTCCTCAGCTGTGGGGCCCCAGGACTGACCCACGTCACCGATATCCTTGGTGCCGTCGGTACCCTCCTCACGGAACATAGCAAGCTCCTCGGAGCTAGACATATCCTGGTCGGCGTGGCTGATGCCATACTCCGCCTCGATATCCTCCCAGGTCTCGACCCAGTTGGCCCAGGTGTCGGGCATGCCCACGGACTGAATCTCGCCCTCCTCCTTGGCCTGGGCAATCAGGTCATCGAGCGACATCTCGTTGTAGTCAACAGCCGGCTCGGCGCTGCCACCATCGTCACAACCGGTGAGACCCGTGCTTGCCACAACGGCCATGCCGGCCGCGCCCGCAAGCATCGCAAAGAACTGCCTGCGCGAGACGCCGCGCTCCAAAGCGGCGCGAACAATCGTGTTCTTGTCCATTGCCATCCATTCTCCTCTGTGTGTTGGTTTCACTGCGCGGGCGCTCGACGCGCGGCGCGACGCAACGACTATAGAGGGTGCTCAAAATCGAACCGGGCGCAGCGGCGAGTTCTTTCAGAAGGTTGACCGAAGCTTACAAAGCCCTGACGCATGTGCGCCCCCTGGCCTTATGAAGGGGGCGCACGCCTTTACCGTCCTTTGATGACGTAAGGGGATTATCGCTTTGTTCACCTTATGCGGACGCTGATTAATGCATTGATGAGGATGAGCGGGATGAAACGACCCCGTTCCCATCCATCCCCGCCCGAAAACCAAAAGATTGCGATTTATTGCAGTTCCTGGTCGATCCGCAAAATACACGGCTGAGGCCCGATGCCGTGACCTGCGCCTTCGTTCCGCGCGAAAGCCGGTCTATTCGGAGGTTGCGCTCCGAACTGCAATAAATCGCAATCTTTTGGTTTGGCGGGCGAAGTCAGGGGCTCCGCCGCCCCATCTGGGGGGACGATGATATATAGGGCCACGCCAGCGATGGAATCCCAGGATGCCCTCTCCCCGCGCCGCGACGGCGAGGGCTGCCTGCGTCCGGTCCCACGGCCCGGACGGGACATCCCGACCCGGCCGGGCCCTGCCGATGCCGTAATTATTCGTGATCATGGTCAAAAAGGTCGTCGAGTGTGTACTTCCGCCGCCCGCCTGGGCCCTTCTGGGCGCAGACGGGAGCGTTATAGACGAGGGCGTTGGAAGCGCAGGACAACTAGTATTTCTTTAGAAGCAAAAGGGCCCGGTTGCCCAGGCCCTTTGAAGCGCTATCACGCAGCTGGTATGAGGTTACTCCTCGACGAGCTCAAACTGGTCGGGACCAACGCCGCAAACGGGGCA
>DHKFC23501__coassemble_1104_pt1 | contig 35576 bp, 21 predicted proteins | sample DHKFC23501__metabat2_high_PE_052 | metagenome-assembled genome bin DHKFC23501 | reverse complement strand
CATGGAGTCGGAGCCGATTGAGTAGACATCTGCATCCGCAAGCGTCCAGCAATGTGCAACAACCTGTGGGACGGAATAATCGGAGCATTCTGTTCCAAACTGGTCACCGTGCTTCGTTATGCCAGAGCGAACGATATGGTGTTTGCGGCTTTGCTTGTTGTAATCGATGGTGACCGCCATCCAGGTATTCTTGACCTCAACCACCACAATGGATCGTTCGGTTACCAGAACGGCATCGATTTCGTGTGCGCGGACATGCTTGTTATAGCGCTGCTGCTCGTCTTCGTCGTACGGCACGATGAGGTTTGCAAGCAGGCGGGCGTGTCCGAGTGCACCAGAATCGACGATACGCTGAATCGCGCAGAATGTCTCGTATTCGGCATAGTGCGAATCAACGTAGCCCCTGAGGCTTTTCCAGCGCTTTTTGAATTTGCAGTTAAAACGTACGGTGCCTTTGCGGCCCAGTTCGTATCGGGGAGTGCCAAACGCCGTCGCTCCGGGCTTTCCGAGGTCGCATAGGGGCACTCCCGTTAGACGGAACCACCGGGAGATGTAATACCGCGCTGTTGCAAGTTGCATGAGCCTGTTGGAAAGCGTATCGATGTTTTTATGCAGAGAGGTGAGCTGAATGGTAAGGCGTGCTATCTCTCTACGAGAGGGGAACAGTGGAATCTTGCGGAGGATTCCCAGCTTTGCGTTGCGCGCTTCTGCGAGTTTGAGCTGTTGCTTGGCAAGGCCAACTTCGGTGCCGAGCTCCGAGATCTTCGTCAGATCTGTGCCCGCTGCTTCGTCATAGGAGGACTCGGTGAGAGCAGCTCCGCATGACGGGCATGTTTCTTGTGCGAGGGGAAGCGGGATTTTCCCATTGCAGTGCCAGCACACGATGGTCTTTGGTAGGGGAGGTCGGGGGTATTGCTCTGCCGATCCTGCTGAGGTGCTCTTTGTTTTGGCCATACTCGCTCTTTTTGAACATGGTGCTGACGCTGTACGCCAGCGTAATTTAGGTAAAGAAGCTTATAGCCTCGTCCGGACACGGTTTCCCATTCTCAGTGCTGTTACGTCAACCCATCGGTTCTTCTTTGGTGCAGGTGTGGTCGAAGTGCAGGCATCCGAATCTCCAAAGAGACTTGCGACTTTTCGCAATACGGTGGTCCCGCCAAGGGCGATTTCCTTTTATCCTTCTGGCCCCTATGGGCTTACTCCCGGGGTGTTCGCTGCGATGGATGACGTGGCGACAGGCAGGAGCCCTTCTGACTCATTTTGTATGGTCACGGCAGCGTCTAGGCGGCAGCTGTCGCAAAAACCGGTTCGCTGCCGGAGAGGTCGCAGGCAGAGAGCGGGTAGGCGCGGATGGCGGGGTCGTCGTAGGTGGCGTGGTAATAGGTTTTTGTGGCAGCGGAGAAGCAGCTTGTGTAGAGAGTCTTCTCGTAGGCGCCGTCGCCCATTTTGGCTACGCCATCGGGCACCGCGGCCGCACCAAGGGTTCGGAACATGCGGGTTACGTTATCCTTTTCACCTTCCTGGACCGGATAGTGCGCATTCACGAATGCTGCGCGCACAAAGCGTGCCGGGCCGCCGTAATCGCCGGGCAGGCCCTGGACACCCACGCCCGAGCCAAATGGCTTGAGCGCGGCTTGGCCCCAGCTGGTTGGTGCGGGCAGGCTCTCGTCGAGCATGAGGTAGTTGCGCAGGTTCTGCCTGTGCCAGCCAAAGTCGGGCTCGTTGGTGAGCACGTTGACATCGTTCTCCCATACGCGCAGGCCGTCGTCCACGCATTCAACCACCAGGCTGCCTGTGCCATCACCGATGAGCCAGTGAAGATTGGCCACCGGAAGTTGCTCGTTTACCGGCTTGGCAACCACGGTCACATGTGCCAGAGCCGTCCGCAACTCATCGAGCGTAGAGAAATTGCGTGCGACCCAGTAGGGAAACTCATACGCGGCGACATTGGTGGTGCCATCCATGGCGCCAGTGGCATAGCGCGCACTTTGCGGGAAGTTGAGGCCCGCAACCGCCAGGCCAGCCTCGTTGGCACAGTCAAAATAGAGCGGAATGCCTGCTACAAGGATGCCCATGCCTATCACAGCGTGGCCACGTTCAGGGTCTTCCGGCCGCTCAAACGCTGCCGGGACGTTGGCGGCCGGAGGTGTTACGACCACCTTCTCCCCGTAGCCCTGGGTCCAGTCCAGGTTTCGTCCAAAGTACATGGCGCCGTTTTTGCTGGTGAAGCGAATGCCCGTGCACATAGGGCCGCTCCCTTCTCGTCGGCGGCAGAGCCACTGGCGCTCGCGGAAAGATAGGGTACTTGTATCCGCAGACGTCGATAAAAAATCGGTAAATGGCGTTATATGCAGATGGGCGGTAGAAAACCCCTTGCCAGTGGGAGCTTGGAGCTACCGTGCGGTGCGTCCGCCGCACGTGGAGCAGACTGTTGGAACGGCGAGGGAGAGCTGCCACCGTGCTATGATGCCCCCAACTATCGGCCACGCTTTGAGGAGGGCTTCCATGAAGGCGCTCGTACACGACGGATATGGAAGCATCGCCCTTCTCAACCGGCCACTCCCTAAGCTGCTCGAGCCCACTGATGCCATCGTGCGCGTTACGCGTTCGACCATCTGCACGAGTGATTTGCACATCATGCGCGGCGCTGTGCCGCGAGCGCTGCCGGATACGGTGCTTGGGCACGAGTTTGTTGGCGTGGTCGAAGAGGTGGGTGCGGGCGTTACGTTCTTCTCGCCGGGTGATCGCGTGGCGGTTAACTGCGAGACGTTTTGTGGCACGTGTTTCTATTGCCAGCATGGCTGGGTGAACAACTGCGAACATGGCGGCTGGCTTCTGGGTTGCACCATCGATGGCTGCCAGGCGGAGTACGTGCGCGTGCCGTTTGCAGACAACGCTTTCACGCGTATTCCGGATAGCGTGTCTGACGAAGATGCCCTTTTTCTGGGCGACATCCTCGCAACAGGCTGGTGGGGTGCCAGGCTGGCCCAGATTGAGGCGGGGTCAACAGTGGCGGTGATTGGTGCGGGGCCGGTGGGGCTTACGACCATGATGTGCGCGCGGTTGGCGGAACCAGAACGCATCATCGCGCTGGATGTCGATGAATCTCGCTTGCAACGGGCAACAGAGCATGGTCTTGCCGACGTTACCATCAACCCTGCCGAGAAAAGCTTGGATACTGTGGAGTCGCTCGTTCGCACGGCCGCCCATGGCCGTGGTGCGGATTGTGTGATTGAGGCCGCCGGTGGGGACGACACCTTCGAGATGGCGTGGCGCATCGCCCGACCCAATGCCACCGTGGTGCTCTCGGCCATGTATGAGCACGACCAGGTGCTACCGCTGCCCCGTATGTACGGCAAAAACCTTACGTTCAAGACTGGCGGCGTGGACGCAAGCGGCCTCGACGAGGTGATGGCGCTCATCGCGGCAGGGAAGCTCGACACGAGCCTTCTTATTTCGCGGCGCTATCCGCTGAGCGACATTCTGGAAGCTTATCGCTTCTTTGAGGCGCGTGAGGATGGCTGCCTCAAGGTTGTTATCACCCCGTGAGGTGCCTGTCCTGCGCAGGGGCGGGCGCATAACAAACGGCCTGAAATCACGCGAGATAGAACTGACATAAAAAGACGAACCGTCAGCCGAGGCTAACAGTTCGTCTAATTCTGCGCTGGTGGAGGCGCGGAGAATCGAACTCCGGTCCACGACAGCTCCCTGATCGGCATCTCCAGGCTCAGTCGCTGGTTTAATCTCGAACTACGTGCGCGCAGCGACACGCTCGCGTTGTTCCAATCGGTTCGATCTTAGCCTACGCCATACCGATTACGTGCGTAGGAGCATTCCCCTAGCATGACATCGCCCCCGGGTCGGGGAACACCCGGGTTTGACGTGCCGCTATCTAATTAAGCAGCAAGAGCCAACTGGGGCTCGTAAGAAGAATTCTTGTCAATTCATTTTGACGGTACCCCTGTTTTACGTGGCGAGGAGACCACGGCCTGCTTCCTCTCTCAGAACTATCGTGTCGAAACCAGTCGCCCCCTTGGATGGGAGGTCGTGGGGGATACGCAGCGCGCACCCGGTCGACCTGTCAACGTACTACCACCAGCTTTGCCGGTGGGAACCCTACGATAACACACTCCCGCAGAAACACTAATACGCCACACGTTCAGAGCCTCTCGTCGCGAGCCTGCGGTAGGTGTTGTTGTAGGCGTCTTGGGTACCGTTCGATGCCACTTTTGGGTAGAAGGGCACAAGAACAGCAATTGGGTGCTTTTGGTGCCGTGGGCTCAGGGCGAGAGGAGCGGGGCATGCAGGAAGAGGTTCAGGTGCGGGCGCAAAACGCCAACAAGGTTGCACTTGTTTTGGAAGGCGGAAGCTTCCGATGCCAGTTTACGGCAGGCGTTCTTGACGTGATGCTCGAGCAGGGGATCAACGTGGCGACATGCTATGGTGTGTCGGCGGGTCTGCTGGGTGGCCTGAGCTTCAAGTCGCGCCAAATTGGCCGTGTGAACCGCGTGAACCTCGCCTTTTGCGGCGACTCGCGCTACATGGGCGCGGGCGCGCTTGCGGAGAGCGGCTCCTTGGTGGGATACGACTTCATGCTCAATGACATCCAAGATCGTATTGACCCCTTTGACAATGATACGTTCCTGGCAAATCCCATGCCTCTCGTTGCAACGGTAAGCGATGTTGTGTTTGGCACGCCCGCCTATCTTGAGGTGGCAAACGCGGTGCTCGACATTGACATTATCCGAGCTACGACCTCCATGCCGTTGGTTACGCCTCCTGTCGAGATTGACGGCCACGTGTATCTCGACGGCGGCATCACCGATTCGGTTCCCGTGGAGCATGTGCTTGAAGACATGGGTTACGGGCGGGCGATTGTGGTGCTTACCCGACATCGTGGGTATCAAAAAACGCCGTATGCCTACCTGGGTGCGGCGCATGCGCGCTACGCTAAGTACCCGTATTTTGTTGAGGCGCTGGCTACGCGCCATGAACGCTACAACGAGCAGCGTGAACACATATGGGAGTACGAGCGGGATGGCCGCGTGCTTGCCCTTGTACCGCCCGAGCCGGTGGGTGTGGGACATGTGGAACGCGACCCACAAAAGCTTCTTGCCCTTTACATCGAGGGGCGGCAAGAGGCTGCGCGCAGGCTTGAGGACATCAAGGCATTTGTGGGGTAGTGCATTCCACAAGCGCGCTGTGGTCAAATAGCAAAGGCGGCGAGGGCCTGTAAGCGTTTGTCGCGGGCCACTCATAAGTCCTACGCAGCGAAAACACAACGATTCTCCATTGACGCGGCGCATACACGCGGTATACTCGACAGGTTACTTTGCAGAGCCCCGTGAATCTCTGTTAAGACACGTACTGTACATGGAGGAGTCAAGTGATTCAGAAATCGACTCACTATGCCAAGCAGGGTGAGGTTGCCCGCAATTGGGTCCTCATCGATGCCGAGGGCGCTGTCCTGGGCCGTCTTGCCACGCAGATTGCTATGATCCTGCGCGGTAAGAACAAGCCTCAGTTCACTCCCAATTCCGACTGCGGCGACTTCGTGGTGGTCATCAACGCCGATAAGGTCCAGCTTACCGGCAACAAGGCCGCTCACAAGACCTACTATCGCCACAGTGGCTACAACGGTGGCCTCAAGGCTGAGAGCTTCCGTGTTGCCATGGAGAAGCATCCCGAGCAGGTTATCGAGCGCGCCGTCCGCGGCATGCTCCCCAAGACCACGCTCGGCCGCAAGCAGCTCACGAAGCTCAAGGTCTATGCTGGCCCCGAGCATCCGCATGCTGCGCAGAACCCCGTCAAGATCGAGCTGGAGGCATAAGCTATGGCTGAGAACACCGTTGTCTACCAGGGCACCGGCCGTCGCAAGAACGCCGTGGCCCGTGTCCGCCTTGTTCCTGGCACCGGTAAGGTGACCGTTAACAAGCGCGATGCTGCCGAGTATTTTGGTCGTCAGCAGCTGCTCGATGGCGCCCTCGCTCCGTTCAAGGTAACGGACACCATGGGTGCTTTCGACGTCATCGCTCTGTGCGATGGTGGCGGCATCTCCGGTCAGGCTGGCGCTCTGCGTCTGGGCATTGCCCGCGCACTGCTCAGCGCTGGTGATTACCGTGCCGACCTCAAGAAGGCTGGCTACCTCACCCGCGACGCTCGCGTGGTCGAGCGCAAGAAGTACGGCCTCAAGAAGGCCCGTCGCGCTCCGCAGTTCTCCAAGCGCTAAGGTTTTCCGGATACATCCGGTATGGAGGGTCCATCGCTTTGCGGTGGGCCCTTTTTTGTGCTCTGAGCTGGCAAGATATGACATCAGTACAGGTAGATGTACAAGGGCTGCTTCTATACCCGAGCACGTCTTTGAGCATGAAATGCGGTACCATATGAAGTGTGCACCTTTGTGTGCACGATGGATAAACACGCTGGATCACAGGATTGCTCGAGGGGGTTCATGTTCTGGCGAGCATTGCGGTCCTTTGGATGGCATAAACGAAACAACGTCCTTCTGTCCCCGATGGCAGGCAAGGTCATTCCACTCTCTGAGGTGAATGATCCTGTTTTTGCGTCGGGATCGTTGGGTGAAGGCGTTGCGATAATTCCTTCGGGAAGCAAGGTTGTTGCTCCCTCCGATGGAAAGATCAAGGCCATTTTCCCCACAGGTCACGCGGTTGCCCTGCACACCAATGAAGGCATGGACGTGCTGATTCATGTGGGCTTGGATACCTACAAGCTTCAAGGACGCCACTTTAGCGTACACGCTGAGGTGGGCGATGAGGTTAAGCGTGGCGATGTGCTCATTGAGTTCAATCGCGATGCCATTCGCTCCGAGGGGTATGACATCACGGCGCCTATTCTCATTTGCAACGCGGTTGAGTTTTCCAACATCAAAGGCAGTGTGGGGGATACCGTTTCGGAATTGGAGGAACTGATCACCGCGCGTGAACGGTGATGGGTTGAGGGCGGTTTTTGGAGAGCCGCCGGGAGCAGCCACATGAAAGGGGTCGACATGCTCAAAATCATTCGTGCTCGTGACTACCAGGACATGAGCCGTAAGGCGGCCAATATCATCTCTGCGCAGATTATCCTGAAGCCTGACTGCGTGCTTGGTCTGGCTACGGGTACTACGCCGATTGGCACCTACAAGCAGCTGATTGAGTGGTACGAGAAGGGCGATCTTGATTTTGCCCAGGTGAGCACCTACAACCTGGACGAGTATCGTGGCCTTTCACATGACGATCCGCAGAGCTACCACTTCTTCATGCGTGACAACCTCTTTGACCATGTGAACATCGACCTTGCCAACACGCATGTGCCTGATGGTTCCAACCCCGATGCCGAGGCTGCTTGCGCCGAGTACGACCACATTGTGTCTGAGGCGGGCTATCCCGACCTGCAGCTGCTGGGCATTGGCAACAACGGCCATATTGGCTTCAACGAGCCGGACGATCACTTCTCCAAGGGCACGCATTGCGTTGACCTGACGGAGTCCACCATTCAGGCCAACAGCCGCCTGTTCGAGCGCATCGAGGATGTCCCGCGCCAGGCATACACCATGGGCACGCAGACCATCATGTATGCCCGCATGATCCTGGTCGTTGCCAACGGCGAGGCTAAGGCCCAGGCGGTGCACGATATGTGCTTTGGCCCGGTTACGCCTTCGTGCCCGGCATCGATCCTGCAGCTCCATCCCAACGTGGTGGTTGTGGCGGACGAGGCGGCTCTCTCACTCTGCAAAGAGTAGGGCTTTCCTTAGGCAATTAAGACATCAGGCAGCGTACGCGGCGAAAGACGTAATGCGTTGCTTCTAGTTGCATGTATGCGCGGCTCCGGTCTAGTGGGGCCGCGCTTTTTTGGCGCGAGACAAACGTTCCGGTCCTGTTTGCTTCATCCGCGTGTAGACAAATAGGGATGCGTCTCCTTTGGGCTGACCGGCCCCCGTGTTCCCAAATTCTTCCCCAAATCTTACTGCAGCAAAAAGTAACCCCCTCTTAATATCAATGAAACAAGGTCAACTTGTTCTTGCGACAAATCGGCAGATGGCGGCAATCCGCCCGATTAGCGAGCAACGATATTCGATAGAGCATCGCGACACGCGGATCATGCCGGAAGATACGAACGAGGGGCACAAGAATGTGCAGGTGAGAGACGCCTTGCTGCACGGCGCCCCATCTCACCAAACAATACGATATTTCTTTCCAAAAACTGACTGGCGCGCAGGTGTCAAGCTTCTTTTCCCAGCTGTTCGCAGAGTCCCTCGCTACTGTTGGCAATAAGGAATGAGAGGTGTATATGGAGAAGCAGGTATCGGAAGCGAGCGCATTTATTGTCCCGGATGCTGGACGAAGAGATATAGCACAGAAAACGTCGGCTTTGGGGAGTTCGCCGACACAGGAATATAGGTTGACGGGGGAGCACATATCGGCGTGCGGCGTTGATGCGCCTGGCGAGGACCTTTTGGTCAACGGCACGACGGCCCCGAGCGTTCATGTTGCCGAACAGAGCCACGTGACAACAGGACGACGTGCACGGGGGACGGGAAGTCGGAAGAAGAGCAAGCGCAAGAAGACTCATGCTCATGAGATGTGGCCCGTTCAAACCGGGATTGAGTCGCTACCCCTGGGCACGAACTTCACCGTACAGCGCACCAAGTTACTGTTGGACATTGCTGCTCGCGCTGTCGCGTGCGGGTGTGTGGTGATTTGCGCACCCTGGGCATTTGGGAAAACCGCGTTGCTGCTGCAATACGTTGAAATGGTGCGGTCTGACCCTAAGCGTGGGGGCGCCTGCCTCATCGATGCGGCAGGTATTAACGTTGACGAATTCATCGTGCAGCTTGCCGAGGCGCGCCGCGAGCTTGGCGGCGAGACGCGCCCTTTGGTGGCGATCGATAACATGCCGGCATACGATCGTCGCGCTATGGAACAAGCGGTGCGAGATATACAACGTCTCAGAAACCATGGGTGTGAGGTGGTGCTTACCTGTACGCCCTCTAATCGCACGCTGCTGCGCCTATGCGGCGATGCCGATAAGATGTTTGCGCAATCCCTCTTGGTGGGGCCGCGCGATTATGCCGACTGGGCAGATGCCTTCTCGCTGCCTGCCTCGCTCGATGTGTATCGGCTTACGCAGGGCGTGCCTTCATTGGTGGCAGCGCTCTTTGATGCGGATCCACATGGCAAACAGTCAACAGAGACGCTTGATGTGTGCATTTTTGAGCTGTATCGATCGGTGCTCGGTGAGCTTGCACGTGAGGACGAACAGCTCTGTTGCGTAGGGCTTGCGATGCTGTTGTTTGGCGAAGGCGGCATCACCAATATTGAGCGCATGGGTATAGCGGTGCCCCAGGAGTATGTTACATGTCTGCAGCATGATTATCCCGTGTTTGGCGTGAACCGGGAAACCCACAGTTTTTCATGTCTAGGTGAGAAGGACGGCTCTCAACAGCGGTTATGCGAGCTTGCCATGCAAACGCAGGGAGACTTGGCGATGCGGGCAGTAGAGTCGCTCATGAGCTGTGACAGGGTGGACCGTGCCGCCTGGATTGTAGGCCAGCTTATGGACGAGGAGGCGGCGGCTGCCGCGGTGGCGCAATACCCTACGGAGTTTACGTTTGCCGGCCATGCCGACTTGGTCATATCAGTATGCGGCAGCACACATGCATCACCTGCGCTGCAGCAGCGTCTTCCGCTCGCGCTTGCTAGCTATGTAGCATCACTTGCGATTGGCGATGTACGACGGGCACGTCGAGCCATTCGCGAGCTAAGCCTCCATGCGCATCAAGTTGAGGGGGTGCTCAACCCGGTGTCGTGGCGCCGGGCAGAGGCCTTGGGAGCCATGTGGGGTGCACGTGAAGGGCTTATGCTGCCGCAGGTGTTTGCCCGTGCGCCCCGCAAGGACGATCCCATGCAGAAACTCATACAGCTGCATATGGTGTGCTTGGAGCACATTCTCGAACATCGTGACGTGCCTGAGGAGGCGCGGCTTGGGTCGTACGATGTGGCGCAAGATCCCTTTGATGTTCCGCGCATGGTTATTGTTGCCGATGTGGTGCTTTCAGATGCATTGATGTGCGGCGATGTACGACGGGAACGCATTGCCGCGCTCGATCAGATGGTGAGTGCGCTTACCGAGCGTCACCTGACACCGGTTGCAACCTATATGCGCATGGTGGCCGATGCCGCGCGCTTGCTAACGGGCTTGCCTATAGAGGATGAGCGATCGTTTGTTGATGCGGGAACGCTGGCGGTGCGCATGGCGCAAACCGGCTTGCAGCTCTTGAGCATGCTTTTTGAAGGGTGGCAGGCGCTCGTGACGGGGCAGGTGGTGAATGCACAATTTCGCGGGCAACAGGTTGTCAGACTCGCGGGAACAACGCATCCATTTCTTGCATCATGGGCGGGCCTGCTCGACCATACAGCGCATGTATGCAACACGTCGCGTATGTCGCTTCGTCAGGAGGCGGAGCTGCTCGACATAGGGGCACAGCTCGATTCGGCGCTTGGGCTCTGGGGCATGCTCTTTACCCTCTCGGCAGCACAATGCGACGCGCAGGTATCGGCTTGGTATTCGCTCAACCGCGCCCGCCTGCTTGACGCTCAGGTGGGCGCTCTGGTGCGTCTCGCGCTGCGTGCTTTGGGTGACCGGGCAGATGCTATTCGACGCATATTGCCTGCCGATGCATTGGGGCCAGATGGCATCGAATCATCCGCTGCGTCTGCGCTCGCTCTTGTCACAGACGAGCGAGCCCTTTCGCCCGTAGATGAAGATCAGGTGGTCATCAATCTGCTTGGCGGCTTCAGGGCGGAACGGGGCGGCCATGTGATGGTAAACGAGCAATGGCGTCGCAAAAAGACAACTGCCATGATGGCGCGGCTGGTGCTCGCACGCGGAGCGTTTGTGGAGCGTAGCGACCTTACGCTGGAGTTTTGGCCTATGCAAAGTTATGACCGCGCGCGACGTAATCTGTATTCGTCGCTCTCTACGCTGCGTCAGGCTATTGGTCAGCGCAAGGGTGGGCCCAATCACCTACTTGTGCAAGGCAGTGGTGTGGCGATCAACCTTGAGTATGTGTCGTCCGATGTGTTTGTGTTTGATCAGCTTGTGCGGCAGGTGCTGTTGAACCATAGCGGCTTGAGTGCGGCACAAACCATAGAACTCTGCCTTAAGGTGGAGCAGGTGTATCGAGGACCGCTGTATCTGCCAGAGCACGACAACCGTGCGTTCTTTTTGCACGAGCGACGTGTGTTGAGCTCGCGCTTTGCCGACTGCATGATACGTGGTGTAGAAGTGGCGTTGGGCGAAAACGACCTCACCTCGGCGGTGTGGATGGCAGAAGCGGTGCTTGCTCAAGAGCCTGTGCGCGAAGATGTTATACGGTCAGCGATGAGGGTATATGCGCGCGACGGCCGACGGCGTGAATTGGTCGAGCTCTATGAGAGCCATCTGCAGTTTCTTGCCGACGAAACACATGGGCTTCCCGAGCCTGAGACACAGGCGCTCTATAACGAGCTCGTTCGTGAGATGCGCAGCAAAGGCATGATGTAGCAGAGTGGGGCGCGGTGGCCGCAAATAGGCGCCGCGCCCCAGATGGCTGCGTGGAAATGTGCAGTAGGGTGCCTTAGATTGCAGAAGGCCTGCATGGCGAGAAAGAAAGGCTCCTTCGAGTGCTTCCCGCTGCGCTTGGTGGTGCAAGGCGGGGACAGGAGCCTCTGACGCTTCTATACGAGCTTGATCTTCTCGACGTCGTCGCGCGAGGTCTCGCGGTAGATTGAGAACTTGCGGCCGATAACCTGCACAACCTCAGCATGGCAGCGCTCGGCAAGCTCGTTTGCCGCCTCGCGGGCGCTCAGACTTGAGGTGTCAAGCACCGAGCACTTAATGAGCTCGTGAGCCTCAAGGGCCTCGTTAGCCTGTTCGACCGTGCCGTCGTTGACGTCGGACTTGCCAACGATGATGACCGGATTGAGATGATGGGCGAGGCTGCGCAGCTGCCGAATTTGGCGACCTTCCAGTGCCATAAACCCTCCTTTGAAAGGGGCCGTGTGCGGCCCTTGCGATTGATATGCATAGTGTGGGTGTTCAACCTTACCGCAAACAAAGCGGATGCGCTGCAGCGCGGGTGCGTTTCGTAAAGAATGCGGAATGCATGGGGTTGGCCACGTACCTGCGGAAGAGGTCGCATATATGCATACAAGGGACGAAGGGCCCAAAGTGTTCAACATATAGTGCAACCGTTTACAGAAAAGCACAAGATATGGAAGCAACGTCTTGTTAGAATCTTCTTCGGCTGCGCGCTTCGCACCGGCCTCGTGAGCAGCTTTCGTCCGCGCGATTCTATGTCCGGACGTGGGTGGACGATAGCTGCGAGAGAAAAGGAGATACCGCCATGGCAACCACCGTTGACGAGCTAATTTATCGGCGCTTCACCAAGGTGCTGGATGATCCTGCCAACGCCGGCAAAACCGTGTACGACCTCTTTGAGTGGTCCAAGCGCGATGTGCATCTTACCGACTACAAAACCGGCAAGGTGCTTTGCGATATGCACGATCTTGAGTTCCCGGCTCACTACTCGCAGAATGCAGTTGATATCATCGCGTCAAAGTATTTCCGTCGTGCGGGCGTACCGGGGGAGGGCCACGAGACGTCTATGCGTCAGGTGGCTCACCGCATGGTTGATTTTTGGGTAGCCGCTCTGGTTGACGAAGGCATGATTGACGATGACGAGCAGGCGCAGATTCTCTACGACGAGCTTGTGTATCTGATTCTCGACCAGCGCTTCGCCCCCAATTCGCCGCAGTGGTTTAACACCGGCCTTAAGCGCGCCTACGGCATTGCTGGTGAGCCGCAGGGCATGTATTACGTGGATCCTGATTCGGGCGAAGTGGTTGAATCTCCCGACCAGTATTCGCGCACACAGGCTTCCGCCTGCTTCATTGTGTCGGTACAAGACAAGTTGCTGGGTGATCACTCCATCTCGGATGAATACGTTACCGAGACCAAGCTTTTTAAGGGCGGTTCGGGCACCGGCTCCAACTTCTCGGCCTTGCGTGCTGAGGGCGAGCGGCTTTCGGGCGGTGGTGTTTCAAGCGGCGTGATGAGCTTCCTGCGCGGCTTTGACCGCAACGCCGATGCCATCAAGAGCGGCGGCACCACGCGTCGTGCGGCAAAGATGGTGTGCTTGGACATCGATCACCCGGATATCGAGAAGTTCATTACTTGGAAGGCTCACGAGGAGGACAAGGCGCTTGCCCTCATGAAGATGGGCTACGATGGCGACATCAACGGTGAGGCGTATGCGACCGTCTCGGGTCAAAATTCCAACAACTCGCTGCGCATCGACAATGAGTTTATGGCCAAAGTCATGAACCTCGACGAGGACCCCGACGCCACCTACGAGCTCAAGGGCCGCGTTGACCCTGCGTTCAATCATGAGGTCTCGGTCAAGCATATTTGGGACATTTTCAACGAGAGCGCTTGGCGCTGTGCCGACCCGGCCCCCCAGTTCTCGGATACCTTCAATGAGTGGCACACCTGCCCGGGTGGCGAAGATGGTGTGGTGGGTGCGTTCTACAACCGCCTCAACTCCACCAACCCTTGCGGCGAATACGCCTTTTTGGATGACTCGAGCTGTAACTTGGCTTCGATCAATGTGTATCGTTTCTTTGATCCTGCTACGGATACCTTCGATATTGAGGGCTACGAGCACACGATTGATATCGTGCAGCTTGCTCTGGAGGCCTCGATTGCTTGGGGTCAGTTCCCCACGAAGGATATCGCGCGTAAAACCTATCGCTTCCGCGCAACGGGTCTGGGTATGTCCAACCTGGCAAGCCTGCTGATGGCAAAGGGCCTGCCCTACGATTCACCTGAAGCTCGTGCGGTTGCCGCTGCTCTTGCGGGCGTGCTTACCGGCCGCAGCTATGCCGCATCGGCCATCATGGCGCGCAAGATTGGCCCCTTTGATTGCTACGCTATCAACAAGCGCTATATGGCACGTGTCATTCGCAACCATGCGCGCGTGGCGGGTGCACGCACCGATGCGTTTGAAGACTTGAGCGTGGAGCCGCCCATTGTGGACTTTGATCTGCTTACCGAAGTGGGCGAGAGCGAGCTGGCAAGCGCCCTTATTGAGTCGTGGACATTTGCCGAGGAGCTGGGTGAGCGCTATGGATACCGCAACGCACAGGTAAGCGTTATGGCGCCTACGGGCACCATCTCCTTTGCTATGGACTGCGGTGCTACCTCAATCGAGCCGTTCTTTAGCCATATGGCGTACAAGAAGCTCTCGGGCGGCGGCTTTATGACCATCGCGAACCCGGTGATTGAGGACGCTCTGCGTGCTTTGGGATATACCGATGAGGAGGTTGCCGACATCGTGGCCTATGTTCAGGCCACCGATGAGAACGGCATGATTGTGGATGGCAAGATCGAGGGGGCTCCGCATCTTAAGCCTGAGCATCTGCCCACCTTTGACACGGCAAACGTATGCGGCTCTGGCAAGCGTTACATCGCTCCTCGTGGGCACGTGCTCATGGTTGCCGCATTAACACCGCTCGTTTCGGGCGCCATCTCCAAGACGGTGAATTTGCCGCGTACGGCCACAGTTGATGATTTCAAAGACGTGGTGCTGCTTGCATGGCAGACGGGTGTAAAGGGTATCACGCTCTACCGTGACGGCTCCAAGAACGCCCAACCGCTCAATACCACTCTGGAGGAAGCGCACGACAACCAGGATCTGGAAGAGCTTTCGTACGCGGCACTGCTGGAATACGCCCGTGGTGCCCAGCGCGAGTTGGCACAGCCTACGCCTCCCGCCCAGCGTCGGCGTGTACGCGGCATCCGGAACGGCCATACGCACTTGGCGCAGATCGACGGCGTAAAGATCTACACCACGGTGAATCGCAACGAGGACGGCAAAATCTCCGAGCTCTTTGTGACTACCGATCGAGAGGGCACCACGATCATGGGTCTTCTCAACTCGCTCTCAAAGACCATCTCGGTCATGCTCCAATACGGCATTCCGGCAGAGAACATCTCCAAGATGCTCCGTGGTCAGATGTACGAGCCCTACGGTTTTGTGCAGAGCCATCCCAACATCAAGTATGTTACTTCCATTTCGGACCTTATTTCCAAGGTGATTGACATCGAGCTGGGTGACTACACGCGTGTTCAGGTAAAGCCCGACGGATGGGGCCGGGTGCAGGGGGCTGCTGTGCCGCGCCCAACACCGGCGCCGGTGGCGGCGGCCGAGGTGTTTGGTTTCGAGCCTGCGGTGAGCACCGAGGAGCTGGATCGTTTGGTGGCTGTTAAGGAGGACGAGCTGCGCGAGGACACAGGTACGCTCGATAAAAACGACTACTACACGGCCGCTTTTGTTAACGAGGCAGCGTACGATACGGCCTTGCATGGCGAACGCCTCTATGACGGCAGCACCTGCCCTACCTGCGGTAGCTCGCGCATGGTGCAGAATGGAACCTGCAAGGTGTGCATGGACTGCGGCACCACCACTGGCTGTAGCTGATATCAACTAGGGCGATCGCCCGAAGTATTGCGTCGGTGAGAGATGGGGCAGAGATGGTACGCTAAACGTAGGCAACGCCAAAGAGCGGTGCCGCCCGCGTTCAAGGAGTGCATCATGTCGAATCGTCGTAGTCCTGCCTCTTCCTCATCGTCGTCGATGCCTGCTCGCCGGGCCGCTGCTGATCGGGCGGCAACGCCCGCTGCGCGGGCCTCCATACCGGGAAAACACCGTGCGCAGGGTGCCGCGCAGACGCCTGCTGCACGCACCTCTGCGTTGGGAAGTCATCATAGGGCGGGTGTCGCAGGTGCGCATGCCCCGCGAACGAGCGCTGCGAGCCAGCACGCAAATGTGCGCGCGGCATCTCGTTCAGCATCTTCTCAGCAAAGGCGGGCGGGCGCTGCGCCGGGTCACGCGGCTGGTGCCGTTCAGGCGCCGGTGAGCGCCGTGGCTACCGCCAAGCAAGCGGCGCACAATCCCCGGTCGCATGCTCCGGGAGCCAGGGCGCGCCGTGGTGTGGTGATTGGGGGCATGCTTGTTGGACTTGCACTCGCTGCTTTACTGATCTATATCGTGGGCGGGGCACTTATCAATGTCATGCTCCACGACGATCGAGCATCCGGCGAGGAGGCCATGCTTGCCGCAGATGCTGGGACAGATGCAGGCGGGACACAGACACGTACCGTCGCGCTGGCCGCCGACAACGACACCATCGACTATCTGGGCTACACCTATTCCCTCGTTGAGGGGGAGGACGGTAGCGTTGTGTTTGCGAGCCAGCTTGTTGACTCCACAGCGGAGCCGCTCGCACTCTTCACTGTGTCGGGTACTCCCGTAGGCTTCGCGTGGTACGACGGCTTCTTCTATGTGGTCTCAAATACCGATGATGGCTATGTCATCCAGAGTTTCATGCCCGGCGATGGGTCAATGCCGGTTGACTTCCTCTCGGGCTCAGAGACAGTGACCTCGCTTGTGCTTGAGGGCTCTGAGCTCACCCTTGAGGAAACGGGCGGACGTACCTACGTGGTAAATCTGGCTGATGGCGCCTAAGGGACGCGCAGCTATTCCTCGTCAAGCTCCTGTGGTTTCCAGGCGATAAAGGCCCAGCATACCTCCCGCACGTGGTCGAGCATGTAGGCGCCTTGCGGACGACCTTTTTCGCCCGGCATGCCAGCTTCGGGGTTCTCCACCATGTGATGGGCAAGGTAGGTACGCAACTCGGGCAAGCGCTCCTCGTTGCCGCCCTCGAGCATGCGGGCGAAGTCGGCCACGCCTTCATCGAGCGTGTTAAAGGTGTCGCGCCGCGGCGAGATGATATAGCTCACCTCAGGATGTCTTCCGAGCCGCACAAGGATGTTGAACGCGTATACATAGTCGTGGCTTTCGGTGACCGAGGCGCCGATGGCATCCATGATGTGGCGATCTACGCGCGGGCTCCCCGTGGCAATGAGCGTGATGCAGCAGCGTCGGCGTGCCGTGCGGTCGAGTTTGAGCAGGGCTGCGGCAAGGTCGTGCGTGGCGATGGAGCGGCTTGCGATGGCAACGTCCACGCTTTTGGGCTGCATACCCGCTGCGTCCCAATCGTCGTCCCAAGCGAGGAGCTTGGGGGTAACGAGCGTCTCTAGATGATGGAAGCGGATGCCTTCTCCGAGTACGTCGAGCATGCGGGGAGAAAAATCGCAGGCGAGCACGTGATTGCCGCGCAGACCATAGGGAATGGCGAGCGATCCAGCGCCGCATCCCATGTCAAGGAGAGATTCACCGGGCGCCACTGCGGCTCGCTCCATAAACGCGCGGGCATAGGGATGCGTTTCACGCGCTTGGAAATGGTGGGCGCGGCTGTCCCAAAAAGCAGGGTCGTCCGCTGGATGGCGTGCTGCCTGCAGTGCTTTCCACTCTTCGTTCCAATTGGTTTCTACGAGTGTTGCGTGCGAATCGCTCACCATCATCCCCACCTTTGTGTAGTACGGGTTCTTACTGTGTCCGCATCCTCAACGTTCCTGCCCGCATGACCTCGCCTTGCTTGAGGACAAAGGGCATACGGGCAGGAAACGGGGCACCTTGGGTTTTGACGCCTAGTTCTTCAGCGAGTTGAGCGGGGCGGGGAAGCGGCCGCCGCGATGGGCAAAGACCGTGCCGGCAAACGGGTTGACGGGCATGATGGGGGCTCGGCCAAAGAGGCCGCCGTACTCCACCGCATCGCCCACGTCCTTGCCGATGGCCGGAATAATGCGTACGGCCGTGGTCTTGTTGTTGATGACGCCGATGGCCATCTCGTCGGCGATGATGCCGGCGATGGTTTCTACGCTCGTGTTGCCCGGGATAGCGATCATATCGAGTCCTACCGAGCACACGCAGGTCATGGCCTCAAGCTTCTCTAAGCTAAGCGCACCCGCCTCGACGGCGGCGATCATGCCGGCGTCCTCCGAGACCGGAATGAAGGCGCCCGAGAGGCCGCCTACCGAAGAGGTGGCCATTACGCCGCCCTTCTTGACACAGTCGTTCAGAAGGGCGAGCGCCGCCGTGGTGCCCGGGCCGCCGCAGGTGCCCACGCCAATGATCTCAAGGATGCGGGCAACCGAATCGCCCACCGCCGGTGTAGGCGCCAGCGAGAGGTCAACGATACCTTTCTCAACGCCCAGACGGCGTGCTGCCTCGCGGCTCATGAGCTCGCCGGCGCGGGTGATCTTGAAGGCGGTCTGCTTGATCTTCTCGGCCACCTCCATCATCGATGCGGTCTCGGGGAGCTGCTCGAGTGCGGCTGCCATAACACCAGGGCCCGAGACGCCCACGTTAATCACGGCATCGGCTTCGCCCGAGCCATGGACGGCGCCGGCCATGAAGGGGGAGTCTTCCACCATATTGGCGAAAACCACAAATTTAGAGGCGCCCACCGAATCGGCATCGGCGGTAAGACGGGCACTTTCAAGGATAGTGTTTGCCACGAGCAGCACGGCGTCCATATTGATGCCGGCACGCAGGCTTGCCACGTTCACGCTTGAGCATACGCGGCTCGTTTCGGCCAGTGCGCGAGGGATGGAGTTGATGAGGCGACGGTCGCCATCGCCGATGCCCTTGTGTACGAGGGCAGAGAAACCGCCCAGGTAATCGATGCCTAGCGTTTCGGCGGCACGGTCGAGGGCATGGGCAAGCGGTGTCAGATCCTCGTCGTGGCAGGCGGCGGCAATCTGCGCCACCGGGGTGACCGAGACGCGCTTGTTCACAATGGGGATGCCGTACTCGCGTTCAAGGCTCTGGGCCGTCTCGACAAGGTGCTCCGCCGTGGTGGTAACGCGGTCGTACACCTTGGTGGCCATGCGCTCGATGCTTTCGTCGGCGCAACCCATGAGCGAGATGCCCATGGTGATGGTGCGGATATCGAGGTTTTGCTCCGCGACCATGTCGCGGGTTTCAGCGATTTCTGCCGGAGTGATGGCCATGCTGGCTCCTGTCTGCTTGGCGTTCGGTCGGTTGTGCATCATTGTACCGTCGCGCTGCCACCATAGGTCTGCCACGAACGCACCTCTGCACACTCTCTTAATCTTAGAGACCGAGCCCGGGCTGCGTGGGAACCGGCATGGGGGTGTAGAGCCCCATGCTTGTATGCCCTCTCGCTGAGAGGCATGCTCTGCAGGTAGAGAACACGTGCGTGCCATCCACCCTTGCGGCAGCCAAACGTCACCAGGCGGACTACGAGAGAAGCTCCTCCACAATGCGCGCGGCTGCGGCGGCATCTTTTGCATAGAAGTCGGCGCCAATTGCGCGGGCATAGTCGGGCGTGAGCACAGCTCCTCCCACAATTGTTTTCACACCAGGCAGCTCAGCATGAAGCAGCTCTATGGTTTCTTCCATGGCGGGAACGGTGGTGGTCATGAGGGCGGAAAGTCCTACCACCCGAACGTCATGCTCGCGAGCACAAGCGAGCACCGTTGCTGGCGGTACGTCGCGGCCCAGGTCGTAGACCGTATAGCCATAGTTTTCAAGCAGCATCTTTACGATGTTCTTGCCAATGTCGTGGATGTCGCCGTGCACCGTGGCGAGACAGACGGCCCCCTTGGTGGCAACTTCTGCCGCCGAGGTATGGCGACGAATGGCCTCAAATCCTTCGCGTGCCGCTTCGGCCGAGGCCATGAGCTGCGGCAAGAAGTACGTGCCCGCATCAAAAAGCTCGCCCACCTCATTAAGGGCAGGAATGAAGTGCTCGTTGATAAGGGCCATGGGGTCGGTGGCGGCAAGCAGCTCCTCGGTGGCATGGCGCATCTCGCCTTTGCGTCCTGTGAGGATGAGATGGCGAATGATGTTGGCAGGGGAGGTGTTGCTTGCATCTGCCGTTTCAGTCCCAGCGCCTCGTGACAGTGCCGCGCTGTCTGCAGGGGCAGCGCTGCTAGTGGCTAGGCTGGCAGCGCTTGCACCGCCGCGATATGGATCGTTCCAACTGGCATAGTGCTCGATGTAGCTGCGCGATCCCTCGTCTTCACCGTTGAGCACGCGGAATGCGCGGACCACATCCATATAGCGTGCCGAGCCGGGGTTCATGATGGGGGCGTCGAGTCCGGCACCAAAGGCTGCGGCAAGGAAGGTGGCGTTCATGACTTCACGCGCTGGTAGGCCAAAGCTGATGTTGGAGACACCGAGCGCGCATTTGACCCCCAGGCGTTCATGGCACAGGGTGACGGCGCGTAGAATTTCGAGCGCTTGGTCTTGGTTGGTCGACGCGGTCATAACCAGGCAGTCAATCAGGATGCGCTCGGGCCCAATGCCCCAGCGAGCGGCAGCCTCCACAATGCGCCTGGCGATGGCGAAGCGCCCCTCCGCGGTGGCAGGGATGCCCTCCTCGTCGAGCGTGAGTCCCACCACGGCACAGCCGTAATGTGCAGCAAGGGGAAGGATGGCATCGAGGCTTTCCTTTTTGCCGTTGACCGAGTTGATGATGGGAATGCCTGCATAGCGACGTACGGCGGCTTCCACGGCGGCGGGATTGGTGGAGTCAATCTGCAGCGGCAGGAGGGTGGCGGCAGAAAGCGCCTCGCAGACGCGGGGGAGCAGCTCCACCTCGTCAAGCTCTGGGAGGCCAACGTTTACGTCAAGTACATCGGCACCTTGCTCTTGCTGGGCAATGCCCTGGGCTACCACATAATCGATGTCGTTGGCGCGCAGCGCCTGTTGCAGGCGCTTCTTGCCCGTGGGGTTGATGCGTTCGCCCACCACAGCAATGCGTTGCGTATGCATGGGCAGAGAAACGGCCGTTTGCGCGCTGCATACCGTGAACGCAGGCTGTGTGGCTCGCGGAGAGGGCTGATGGCTCTCCATGAGCGGTGCCAGCAGGCGGATGTGTTCGGGCGTTGTGCCGCAGCATCCGCCAATCACGCTCACGCCGTCTTCAACCATGGGGGCAACTGCCTGCGCGTAGGCGTCGGGCGCAATATCAAAGACCGTCTCACCGTTCTCAACGTGTGGGAGCCCGGCATTTGCCTGCACCATCACCGGTTTGGAGGTGGTGGCAAGCATGCGCTGCACAAAGGGGCGAAGCTCTTGGGGCCCCAGCGAGCAATTGATACCGAGCACATCGGCACCCAGGGCATCGAGCGTGGCGGCGGCAACTTCAGGCGGCGTGCCCAAGAACGTGCGGCCATCGGCCTCAAACGTCATGGTGGCAAAGATCGGGAGATTGGTCTCTTCGCGACAGGCGAGCACGGCTGCCTTGATTTCCAACAGATCGGTCATGGTTTCAATGATGAAGAGGTCCACGCCGGCCACTGCAGCGGCACGAGCTTCGCGCGCAAAGATGTTGTAGGCCTCGTCAAAGGTGAGGGTGCCCAAAGGGCGCAGGAGTGTGCCGATGGGGCCGATGTCGCCCGCCACATAGCGTGCACCCGAGGCGCGCGCTGCTTTGGCAGCTGCGGCAAACACCTCTTCCACCGTGGCATCTTCACCCAGTTTGAGCTCGTTGGCGCCAAAGGTGTTGGTGGTGACAACCTCGCTGCCCGCGGCCACATAGGCAGCATGGATGCTGGTGATGACCTCGGGATGCGTGAGGTTCATGAGCTCTGGCTTAGCGCCGGCGGCAAGGCCTGCCGCCTGGAGCATCGTGCCCATGCCGCCGTCAAGCAGCAGGCAGCGTTGTCCTTCAAGAACGGCGCGCAGATCATCATCGGCAAGGTGCAAGGTGTCAAGCGTGCGAGTGGCAAAGGCGGTCATACAAAGTCCTCGATATACGTGGTGCAAGCAGGCGATTGGATGGTGCCAGTATACCTGCCGGCGTGGGTAAGGCGTTCTAAGGTGAGGCGCAGGCGGGCGGGTTCTCTCTTATGTATGGGGTCTCCCATAACAGGTGGTGCCACGTGTGCGGAAGGAACAATTTCCCGCAAGGCGGCACACGGCGCATGTAGGGCGGTCGCTCGTGGTCGGAGCTTTACCTGCAAAGAGGCCAATCATGGCCGTCACGCTCTTAGAAGGGAGGAGCAGGTGGTTGGGTGTGACGGTAAGACCAATGAGGCGTCCGGCGTTGAGGCTCGTCACGATGGCGTCTTGCGCCTCAAGCGGGCAGTCGCCATAGCCGCATGAAAAGCGGCTGTTGCGTGCGAAGCCTGCTGTAGCCGCCAGCTGCTCGATTTCGCTATCCATGGCATCTACCGCAGCCTCGATATAGGCCGAGCACGCGGCGTCGAGCAAGGCGGCGTCGAGCGGGCTTTGTCCGCCCTGCGTGCGCAGGCGCCGTTCGCTTTCCATGCCCAGCGTGGCAGCCAAAAGCGCACAGCCCTGGGCATCTTTGAGGTGGCGAAAGATGTCTCGCCCATCGAGCTCAACGGTTGTGCCGGCAAGCCGGATGCAGGGCTCGCCCGCCGCGTTGGTTCCTTGGGCATCAACAGGGAACACCTGCCATATGCCCCGGGGAGTCACGGTGCGTTCAAGCTCTGCGGCAACGCGCTCTATGCGCGCCGCGAGTGCCACTTCCAGCTCCTGGCCGTTATAGCCGAGGTACCGCAGCATCTCGGCGCGGTCGATATGGGGGCGCAGCGCATCTGCTGACATGTAGCGATGAAGCTCCGCCAAGCCATGGGGGAGTGGCGGATTTCCCGCTTGCGTTCCCATGCTTACGCGCACCTCGAAGGTGCAAGGGTTTGCATGGCGGCCTCGGCCACATCGGCACGGTTCATAGTGTATACGTGCAGGCCGTCCGCTCCATGAGCTGCCAAGTCTTCTAACTGCTTGCAGGCATACTCAATACCGGCGGCGCGCAGGCTTTCGGGATCATGCTCATAGCGGGCAAGGATCTTGATCACCGGCGCGGGAAGCGAAGCCGCGCAGGTGAACACCATGCGGGTGACCTGCTGCTTGCTGGTAAAGGGCATAATGCCAGCGGTGATGGGAACGGTGATGCCCGCGGCGTCGGCAAGCTCACGGAACCGGTAGAAATATTCGTTGTCAAAGAAGAGCTGGGTGACAAAAAAGCTTGCTCCCGCCTCTTGCTTTTGCTTGAGATGTTTGACCGAGGTGGCAAGGTTATCGCAGGTAAGATGGCCTTCGGGATAAGCAGCGCCGCCTACGCAGAAGCCCGCGTCGCAAAGAGCCGGTATGAGGTCTTTGGCATACGGGAAGGCAAGCTCGCCCGCTTCCGCCTCGCTCATGCCCGCCGGAAGATCGCCGCGCAGGGCCAGGACGTTTTCAATGCCAGCCGTCTTAAGCTCTACGATTTTCTCGGCGAGTGCCTCGGGGGTAAGAGAGATGCAGGTAAGGTGGGCCACCGAGGGAATGCCAAACTCGGAAGAGATCATCGATGCGATAGCGGCTGTTGCGGCGGAGTTGCCCGAGCCTCCCGCCGAGTAGGTTACGCTTACAAAGTCGGGTGCGAGCCGTGAGAACCCTTGAGCGACTTCACGGGCGCGATCGAGGGTGAGCTCGCCTTTGGGCGGAAACATCTCAAACGATATGGGCTGGATGCCGGCGGCACGCGCGTTGGCAAAAATGTGATCGACTCTCATGGTGTATCCCTTTGGTTGTACATAGTTCGAAGGGCATCATACACCGGAGGCGTTGCGTGTTTGCGATATCGCGGGTAAGGAAATGCGTTGTTCACGGGCGGTGAGCGACGGCCCAAGGTGGTGCCGAGCCATAGGACATAGCCCCTAGGATATCCTCGGGGCCACGTCCTAAAGATGCCATGCGCGAGACGCTACGCCAGGATTTCTTGCGCGCAGGCCATCCCATCGGCGATGGCGTTAACAACCAGCGATGCGCCGCCACGAGCATCTCCGCAGGCCCAGATGCCACCGGTGGGTTCGATAGCTCCCTCGGCGCATGCGCAACGGTGGCTGTCAGGCGTTGCCATAACGGGGAGCGGGCGCCCGTGTCCAGGCGCCGGCAGTGTTGCGCCAAAGGCGTCCATGATGGCGTGCTGGGGGCCAACAAATCCGCAGGCGATCAGCACGAGTTGGGCGGGCAGCTCGCGCTCGCTGCCCGCAACGGGCGTCGGCGCCCCGTCCGACCAGTCGAGGTCGACAATCTTGAGCGCACGAACGTGCCCCGCGTCGTCGGTGAGCACCTCGCGCGTATCAATCGACCAGTTGCGCATTTCACCGTCCATGAGCGCGATGGCCTCTTCTTGGCCGTAATCCGTCTTTTTGATATGGGGCCATTGAGGCCAGGGGTTATCGGGCGTGCGGCTTACCGGAGGTTCCGGTATAACCTCAAGCTGGCGGACACTCCGCGCACCTTGGCGCACGGCGGTACCCACGCAGTCATTGCCCGTGTCGCCTCCGCCAATGACCACCACATCGAGGCCGCGGGCCGAGATGGCAGGGTCGCTGCCGTCGAGAACAGAACGCGTAGACGCCGTGAGGTAATCAAGCGCCATGACAACGCCTGTGGCATCCATGCCAGGAACCGCGAGGGTGCGCGCCTCCCGCGCGCCGGCGGCAATCACAACGGCATCGCAGGTTTGGGCGAGCTCGGCTGCTACGGCTGGATCTGCCGCATTGGTGTTCAGGCGGAACACAATCCCGCGCTTCTCCATGAGGGCGCAACGGCGCTCCACCACGTCTTTGGGGAGCTTCATGGCAGGGATGCCATACATGAGCAGGCCACCAGGACGATCGGCGCGCTCAATAATCTCAACGTGTGCGCCCTTGCGGGCAAGCTCCCATGCGCAGGCAAGTCCTGCTGGTCCAGATCCAATGACGGCAATGTGCGGCGCGTCTGCGGCGGGTGCAGCAAATGGAGCAGGGCCGCCATGCGCCCACTCCCAATCGGAGATGGCACGCTCGGTGTCATGGATCGCCGTCGGTTCATTCTCAAGGGAGCCCAGATTGCAGGCTGCCTCACAGGGGGCAGGGCACACGCGGCTCGTAAACTCGGGGAGGGGGCTGGTGAGTGCCAAGCGGTCGGCAGCTTCGCGCCAGCGCCCGCGCCACACAAGGTCGTTCCATTCGGGGATGAGGTTGTGAAGTGGGCATCCGCTCGAGCGGGCGTGCCCAAAGGGGTGCCCCGCCTGGCAGAAGGCAACGCCGCACATCATGCAACGGCTTGCCTGGCGCCGCCGCTCATCCTTGCCAAGCTCGCGATAGAGCTCGTCAAAGTCGTGCACGCGCTCTGCAACGGGCCTCAGCTCGTGTGTCTTGCGGCTGTGGGTTAGAAACGCGCCTGGCTTACCCATGACGCTTCACCTCCTTTGCGCTTGTGACGGCTTCGAACGCCATCTCAAGCGCCTCCTCGTGCGTGACTCCCGTGCGCTTTGCTTCGTCCACAATGGCCATCACACGTTCGTATTCCACGGGCACCACCTTTACAAAGTGCGCGGCGATTGACTCAAAGCGATAGAGCATCTTGATGCCAAGGGGACTTTGGGTGGCGTGCACGTGTGCCACAATGAGCTCGCGGATTTGATTGATCTCCTGCTCGGTTGGCGCGCGTAGGGCCACGGTGTCTTTGTTGCAGTGGCGCTCAAGCGTGTGGTACTCGTCGTACACAAAGGCCACGCCTCCCGTCATACCGGCTGCGAAGTTGGGACCCACCTCGCCCAAGATAAGCGCCACGCCGCCCGTCATGTACTCGCATCCGTGTGCGCCAACGCCCTCAACGACCACCGTTGCACCAGAGTTGCGCACGCAAAAACGTTGGCCAGCGCGGCCGTTTACAAAGCCGCGGCCACTGGTGGCACCCATAAAGGCCACGTTGCCCACAATGATGTTCTCGTCAAACTTGTAGCTTGCCGAGGCATCGGGGCGCACCGATACCGTGCCACCCGAGAGGCCCTTGCCAAAGTAATCGTTGGCGTCGCCCTCAACGTTGAGCTCTATGCCGCGGGGCAGGAAAGCGGCAAAGCTCTGACCAGCGGAACCGGTGCAGTCCACAGTGATGAGCCCCTCGGGGAGGCCATCGGGGTGCGCCTTGGTGACCACGTGCCCAAGCATGGTGCCTACGCAGCGGTTGACGTTGGCGATATCGGCGTGGAAGCGCAGGGGCGTGAGGTGGCGCCGTGCGTCGGCCGTGTAGGGTACAAGCAGCGTGGCGTCGAGCGTGCGGTCGAGCTCGGCGTCTGCAGCCATCGAGGGCAGGTAGTGGGGGCAATCGGCGCCAGCAATCGCGGTGCCAAATTCGCAGGTGGCAGGCGCAAGAACGCAGGAGAGGTCGATGCGCTCGCTCTTCCAGTTGCCCTTGGCCGCCACTTGGCGCAAGCATTCGGTGTGGCCCACCATCTCGTCAACGGTCCTAAAGCCCAGCTCGGCCATAACGTGGCGCAGCTGTTCTGCCACAAAGAGCATGAAGTGCTCCACATGTTCAGGCTTGCCCGCAAAGTGGTTGCGCAAGCGGCAATTTTGTGTGGCGATGCCTGCCGGGCAGGTGTCTTGGTGACAGTCGCGCTGCATCAGACAGCCCATGGCGATAAGCGGCATGGTGGCGAATCCAAATTCCTCGGCGCCCAAAAGGCACGCCACGGCAACATCGGTGCCATCCATGAGCTTGCCGTCTGCTTCAAGCACCACGCGGGAGCGCAGGCCGTTTTTCACGAGCGTCTGCTGCGTCTCGGCAAGGCCCATCTCAAGCGGCAACCCTGCATGCCAGATGGAATCGCGGGGTGCGGCGCCCGAGCCGCCGTTATGGCCCGAGACGAGGATCTTGCCCGCGCCACCCTTGGCAACGCCAGTGGCAATGGTGCCCACGCCTGCCTCAGATACTAGCTTCACGCTTACACGTGCCTCCGGATTTGCGCAGGTGAGGTCAAAAATGAGTTCGGCGAGATCTTCGATAGAGTAGATGTCGTGATGGGGAGGCGGCGAGATAAGGCCGATGCCCGGGGTGGACTGGCGCACGCGCGCAATCCAGGGGTACACCTTTTTACCAGGCAAATGACCGCCTTCGCCAGGCTTTGCGCCCTGGGCCATCTTGATCTGCAGCTCGCGTGCCGAGGTGAGGTAGCGGCTGGTAACGCCAAAGCGGCCACTTGCCACCTGTTTGATGGCCGAGTTTGCAGAGTCACCGGATGCGAGTGGCGTTTCGCGCCGCGGGTCTTCACCGCCCTCGCCGGAGTTGGAGCGTCCATGCAGCCGGTTCATGGCGATGGCCATGCACTCGTGGGCCTCTTTGCTAATAGAGCCGTAGCTCATAGCGCCCGTGTTGAAGCGGCGCACGATGCTCGCCGCATCCTCCACCTCGTCAAGGGGGATGGCGTGCCTGCTGCTCGTATCAAAATCAAGCAGGTCGCGCAGGCGCACCGCGCGGCCGGGCCGATGCAGATGCTCGCTATAGGCGAGGAAGGTGTCAAAGGAGTTCTTGCGCACAGCCTGCTGCAAGAGGTAGATGGTGTCAGGGTCAATGAGGTGGTCTTCGCCGCCCACAGGACGCCACTTCGTGAGGCCAAGGCTGGGCAGGGCGTCCGGCGCGGGCGTCAGCTGTTGCTGGGTAGCAGCATCAAAGCGCTCGTTAAGCTCGCGCTCAACATCTGTTACACCAAGGCCGCCCACGCGTGAGACGGTGCCGGTAACATAGCGGTCCACCAGGCTATCCGCCAGGCCAACCGCCTCAAAAATTTGGGCAGAGTGATAACTCTGAGCCGTTGAGATGCCCATCTTGGACATGATGGATACAATGCCCGCCACGGCGGCATGGTTGTAGTTGGCGATGGCCTCATCGGCTGTGAGCACATCTCCGCTGGAGGTGGTAAGGTCGCCCTCCTCGGCCATGCGCGCCACAAGTGCATGGGCCATATAGGGGTAGATGCCGCTTGCCGAGTACGAAACAAGTGCGGCAAAATCGTGCGCCGAGATGGCGTCTCCGCACTCCACCACCAAATCGGCAAAGGTGCGCAGGCCGGCACGCATAAGGGCGTTGTGCACCGCGCCCACAGCAAGGAGCATGGGAATGGGCACCTCGTCCGCGTGGGTACGGTCGGAGAGCACCACGATGTTCACGCCTGCGCGTACGGCATCGATTACCTGACTACCCAAATGCTCGAGCGCGCGTTCGAGCGCTCCCGGCGCATCGGTGCGGCAGTAGACCGCACTAAACGTGCGAGCGGAGAAGCCGGCGCGGTTGATGGCGCAGATGCGGCGGAAGCCGTCCTCGGTAAGCAGGGGAGACTCCAGGCGGATGAGGCGGCACGCAGCGCGGCTATCCTCGAGAAGATTGCCATGATTTCCCAGGTAAAGCACCGTGGAAGTTACCAGCTGCTCGCGGGCGGCATCGATAGGCGGGTTTGTGACCTGGGCAAAGAGCTGGTAGAAGTAATCGTAGAACGAACGCGTTTTGAGCGAGAGGCAGGCAAGGGGCGCATCGATGCCCATTGAGGCGAGCGGGACCGACCCTGTGGCTGCCATGGGGCGGATAACCTCTTGGATATCGTCCCAGTGGTAGCCATATTTCATGGCATCAACCGGGTGTAGAGCATGTGTGCAAGTTGGCGTGGACTCGTTGGCCGCCGTCTTGCGCTCTTCGGGAGCCTCTAGGTCATCAACCGAGAGCGTTTCGTCGGCGATCCAGTCGCCAAAGGGTTTGAGCTTGGCAAAGCTGTTGCGAATCTCGTCGTTGTAGCGAATGCGGGCATGCTCCAGGTCGACCTCAAGCATCTCGCCGGGGCCCAGGCATCCGCTGGTAAGCACGTTAGCGGGGTCGATCTCGATCGCGCCTACCTCCGAGCACAGCAAAAAGCGGTCGTCGCGCGTAACAATGTAGCGCGCCGGGCGCAAGCCATTGCGGTCAAGCGCGGCACCGAGCGTGCGTCCGTCGGTGAAGGCGATGGCAGCCGGTCCGTCCCAGGGCTCCATGAGCATGGACTGATAGGCATCGTAGGCGCGGCGTGCCGGCGAGAGGGCATCGTTACGATCCCACGGCTCAGGCATAAGCAGCGATGCGGCGCGTGTGAGCGGACGGCCGTTCATCACTAAGAACTCCAGCACGTTGTCGAGAATGGCAGAGTCGGACCCCTCGCGGTTGATGATGGGGAGCACATGCTCAAGGTTGTGCTGGAAGATGGGGGAGTACAGATTGGGCTCGCGCGCGCGGATCCAGTTGACGTTGCCGCGGAGGGTATTGATCTCGCCGTTATGGATGATGTATCGATTGGGGTGCGCACGCTCCCAGCTGGGCGTGGTGTTGGTGGAGTAACGCGAGTGCACGAGCGCCACGGCCGTTTTGACGGCAGCATCGTTGAGGTCGATGAAGAAACGACGCATCTGCGTGGCTACGAGCATGCCCTTGTAAACAATGGTGCGCGCGCTCATGGAGCACACGTAGAAGATTCTGTTGGCGAGCGCGTGCTCAGCATCGGCCCGCTTCTCGATGGTGCGGCGGCATACATAGAGTGCACGCTCGAAGGCGTCGCCGCGCCCCACGGTGTCGGGGCGGCCCAAAAAGGCCTGCTTGATGGTGGGCATGCAGGCGCGCGCCGTCTCACCCAGATCGTGCGCGTCTACGGGGACATCGCGCCAGAAAAGCACAGGGATGCCTTCCTCGGCGCAACCCTCTTCAAACAGGCGTTGAGCTACCGCAACGCCCAGTTCGTCCTGCGGCAAGAAAAGCATGGCCACGCCGTAATCGCCTTCCGCGGGTAGAAGCTGGCCGCAACGCTGCGCCTCTTTGCGAAAGAAGCGGTGCGGAATCTGAAAGAGGATGCCGGCGCCGTCGCCTGTGTTGTGCTCCAGCCCTTTGCCTCCGCGGTGTTCGAGGTTAACGAGTACCGAGAGGGCGTCGTCAAGAATCTGGTGGCTGCGCGTGCCGTCGAGCGCCGCGAGGGCACCGATGCCACAGGCATCGTGTTCAAACTCGGGACGGTAGAGGGTCTGGTGGGGCTCGGTTGTCATGGGTTCCCCTTTCGTGCTGGATAGGTGAGTGTCGCGCGGGTGTACGCGTATGGGTTTTGACCGGGCGTCAAGCAGGCGCGCGGACGCGACACGTGAGCGCGAGCGCGGCGTTTCATGCTAGGAGCGTTTCGTTGCGACGGGTTTTCTCGTCTGTTTCTTTGCGGTTTCCATCTGGTGACGTTTTTCGCACTGCCCATAGGCACGCCCGGTGTGTTGAGATGAAAAACACCTATGGTGAGCTGCGGAAATGCAAAGGGTACGCAAATGCCTCGTCACGTTTTTTGGGCTCGCTTATGCCTGCGGATTCCGTACGGCGCCGCAAACAAATCGTCATCGAGCTGTTGCAAGGCGGCAATACATGCGTAATTTGAAGGAAACAGGCCGCTTGTAATCTACAATGCGTTCTGTGGGATATGCGTCGGCGATTGCGGCCGGCGGAAACGAAGGGAGCCCCTATGGCCGATACCGAGCTTACCCATCGATTCGGTACGATGGTCTTTTCGGAGGACGTGATGCGCAAGCGCCTCCCCAAAGACATCTATAAACGCCTTGCCGCTACGATGGATCAGGGTGCGCCGCTCGATCTGGACGTGGCGAATGCGGTCGCGCACGCCATGAAGGAGTGGGCGATTGAAAACGGTGCCACCCATTATGCGCACTGGTTCCAGCCGCTTTCGGGCATCACCTCCGAGAAGCATGACAGCTTCCTCGAACCCAACCACGATGGCACAGCTATCACCAAGTTCACGGGCAAGAACCTCATCCAGGGCGAGCCGGACGCGTCGAGCTTCCCCAACGGTGGCCTTCGTGCCACATTCGAGGCGCGTGGCTACACCGCTTGGGACCCCACGAGCCCTGCGTTCATTAAAGACGAGGTGCTTTGTATCCCCACTGCGTTTTGCGGCTACAACGGCGAGGCGCTTGACAAGAAGACGCCACTGCTGCGCTCCATGAAGGTGCTCGACGTTCAGGCTAAGCGCGTGCTCGCACTTTTTGGCAAGCATCCCAAGCGCGTGGTGCCCAATGTTGGCCTTGAGCAGGAGTACTTCCTCATTAAAAAGGATGCCTATCGCAAGCGTCGCGATCTGGTGATTTGCGGGCGCACGCTGTTTGGCGCGCCGCCGTGCAAGGGCCAGGAGCTCGAAGAGCACTACTTTGGTGCCATCCGCCCCTCGGTGTCTAAATACATGAAGGCGCTCGACGACGAGCTGTGGGCGCTGGGCATTCCGGCAAAGACCAAGCATAACGAGGTGGCACCCTGCCAGCACGAGCTTGCGCCGGTGTATACCGAGCTCAATGAGGGCATCGACAACAACATGCTCGTCATGGAGAAGATGAAGCTCGTAGCCTCGCGCTTTGACCTTACGTGCCTTCTGCACGAGAAGCCGTTTGAGGGCATCAACGGCTCGGGCAAGCACAACAACTGGTCCCTTGGCACCGAGGACGAGAACCTGCTTGATCCGGGCGACACACCGCTTGAGAATCTGCAGTTCGTGGTCTTCCTTACCGCGGTTATCGAGGCGGTGGACAAGTACCAAGACCTGCTGCGTATGTCGGTGGCGAGCTGTGGCAACGATCACCGCTTGGGTGCCAACGAGGCGCCTCCGGCCATCGTTTCCATCTTCTTGGGCGACCAGCTTACCGAGGTGGTCCAGAAAATCATGGACGGCAAGGCGAGCGTTCACGCCACCCACGGCGTGCTCGACCTGGGTGCCGACGTGCTGCCCAACCTTGAGCAGGACAACACCGACCGCAACCGTACCTCTCCCTTTGCCTTCACGGGTAACAAGTTTGAGTTCCGTGCTGTGGGCTCTGAGGCCAACCCCTCCGACTGCAACCTGGTGCTCGACACGGCCGTTGCCGAGTCGCTCAAAGAGTTCGCCGATGCACTCGAGGGCCTTACCGGCGAGGAGTTCCAGGCGGCCGCGCTTGACTACTGCAAGAAGACGCTGAATGAGCACCGTCGTATTCTCTTCTCGGGTGATGGCTACTCCGACGAGTGGCAGGCCGAGGCAGAGCGTCGCGGTCTTGCCAACCTGCGCACCACCGCCGATGCGCTGCCCGCGATGGTTAACGAGAACAGTCTGGCGCTGTGGACCAGCATGGGTGTGCTTTCCGAGACTGAGGCGTTCAGCCGCTACGAGGTGAAGCTCGAGAAGTACAACAAGCTCATGAACATTGAGGCAACCACCATGATCCGCGAGGCGCGCCGCACGTATCGCCCGCAGATTACGGCCTATGCCACGAAGGTTGCCAAGGGTCTGGAGATTATCCACGCTGCTGGTGCCGATGCGGCGATGGAGTGCGAGAAGAACACGCTCAACAAGCTGTGCGACGGCATTACCAAGATCAACGATGCCATCAAGGAGCTTGATGCGCTGCACGCCAAGGCCGAGGGCATTTTGGACGCGCAGGAGCAGGCCAACTGCTACGCGCACGAGGTTGCTCCCGCTATGGAGTGCCTGCGCTCTGCCGTGGACGCCATGGAAGAGATTGTTGCCGCCGACTACTGGCCCGTCCCAACCTACGACGAGATTCTGTTCTACGTGTAGCGTTTGTACCGGGGCCTAGCTGGTGAACACAGGTCGTGAACTGCGACAACGTGTTTACTGATGGGCTGTAAGGTGTGTTTGCGGCGCGCCTTGCCACGTTTGGCGAGGCGCGCCGTGCTTTGCAGTTGCAAGCCGGGGCTTCTTTGGTATACTAGGTTTTCGCTGTCCCCATCGTCTAGAGGTCTAGGACGTCGCCCTTTCAAGGCGAAGATCGCGGGTTCGAACCCCGCTGGGGGCACCATCGAAGCTACAAGCCCGGTGCCGTCACGGTGCCGGGCTTTTTGCTGTCCAGCGCCGGGGGTCGAACCGGGAGGTCGCGAGACTGAGCGAACGCGCGAGCGTTCGCCAGCGAGCGTGCGAGGGCGCAAAGCGCCCGGAGCTGCGGATCCGCGCAGCGGAGACGCGAACCCCGCTGGGGGCACCATCGAAGCTACAAGCCCGGTACCGTCACGGTGCCGGGCTTTTTGCTGTCCAGCGCCGGGGGTCGAACCGGGAGGTCGCGAGACTGAGCGAACGCGCGAGCGTTCGCCAGCGAGCGTGCGAGGGCGCAAAGCGCCCGGAGCTGCGGATCCGCGCAGCGGAGACGCGAACCCCGCTGGGGGCACCATCGAAGCTACAAGCCCGGTACCGTCACGATGCCGGGCTTTTTGCTAGCCCGCGCCGGGGACAGCACGGAGATTTATAAGCCAGGGGTGCCTTTTCTGCCGAAACCGATCAGCTCTCATGCGATCCGAAGCGGCCTGAATGAAAATGGATGCGGTTATCCGACGTTTTGGGCGCACTGCCTGAGTAGACTCGCCTTTCTCTGGAACAAAAGCCCAGGTAGAAACATTGTCGTTTCCCCGTATACTCGGAGGGTCGGGGTAAAATGTCGGATAACCGCATCCATTTTTTCTGGAGCGTCCGAGACGAGTGGATTTGATGCTCGGAACGGCTGCAGATGGCGGCCGCCTGTCGAATATAAGGCAAAGATGAGCCGATTTTCGATGACTTCAGCAGGTTGCGTGAGTGGATCATGCCTCTGTGGCTTGATAGCGCATGGCCTGCCGCTCGGCGGGCGAGAGGCGTACCCGCGGTGAAAGAATGACGTGCGTACGGCAATAGTCAAGGCAGAGGTCACAGCCCGCACAGGCATTTACATCGATGGATGCCGCTGGCGGTTGGAACGAGAGTGCTGGACATCCGGTGATTTGCACGCAGCGCTGACAACCAACGCACGAGATGCGATCTACCTCGGCTGCTTCTAGGGGGTGGCGCGCCTGCAGCTGCGCACAGGGTGAAGCGAAAATGATGCAGGTAATACCAGGCGTCTGAGCGGCTTTGGTAACAAGGTCGCCCGAGACAGCCGTATCAAAGGGGTCGGCTACATATACCTCGTGCGCACCTAGCTTGCGCGCCCGGTCGCCCAAGCTCTCAAGGGCCTTGGCGTCAAGGTAGGCGCGGCTTGATGCCAACACGCAGAGAATTACATGCTCGCCCTCATCGGCAAGGTGGGCAAATGCCTCCGCTGCATCATCTGCGCCAAACTGAGTATCGGGAACAAAGTGCGCACACACCGAGACCGGGCGGCTGCCCGCATTGCCCGCCTGCGCAGTCGCGGGCACGGGCTGCGCATAGCGGGGGAGCAAACGCGCCATGCCGCCGGGACAGGCGGTGGCTGCAGGATGAACCTCGCCTACCACGGTGCAGCCAGCGTCTCCGCAAAACACCTTGCCTCGCCCGCGTCCCAAGGCGTCTTTCACCACCACATAGGCGGCGCGATGGGGGCATCCGGGGCAGCACACGCCTGCTTCGGGTTTACGCATTGTCCTCATCTCCCGTGTTGGGCTCGCGCGAAAGCAGTTCGAGCTCAAAGTTGAGCGCGCATCCTGCCATGGGATGGTTGAAGTCAAAGATGGTGTAGCCGTCGTCCTGCACATGCACCACGCGCGCCAGCTGTTGGTAGCCCTCGTCGTTCATGAGGTAAATCATCTCACCGGGCACCAAGTCCTCGTAGTTGGGGATGTCGGTGGTGGGCATCTGATACAACAGTTGCGGATTGGACTCGCCGTAGGCGTCCTTGGGCTCCAGGCGCACCTTTTTCTTGTCACCGGGTTCCATGGTGCTCACGGCTGCTTCAAAGCCGGGGATTACCTCGTGCTTGCCTTCAACATAGGTGAGCGGCGTGCGCCCACGGGTGGAGTCAAACACTTCGCCGTTGTCAAAGCTGCCGGTGTAGTGAACAGTAACAGTGTTATGGAGGGAAATAGCGGTCACAAGCGCTCCTTGTAGCTATGGGAACCCTGCACAAACAGGGCAATTCGCATCCGTTGTACTATAACGCATTCCGCGTGTTGGCCGCGCATGTCAGGGTGAGGAACAGAGGCTAGGATGTGCCTTATGCGAGGGGGCGTGGTGCATCCGCAGACTTGCAGCCCTGCGGCCCCGCGATTCCAAAGGGGTTCACAGGTCTCACGGCTTCGTGGTTCCTGCATCTAGCGCCTGGCCTTAGAACCCATGTCGCTCCGCAAAGCCCTCCGATGCCTCAAAGATGCCCTCAACCGTTTCAGCCCAGGGTACAAAATCGGGTGTGTCGTAGACGGCTCCCTCAGCTTCCCATACCGCCTGATGCACGAGCTTCCAGCGGTCGTGCACGGTGGGGCGAACTGGCAGGTATGGATTGATGTACGTGGGGTTGAGCAGCAAGAACGCGCCGCCATCGCATTGTTGGGAAAACTCGCGCAGCGCACGACGCGCGGGCCGCTCTTTGCCCTCTTTGTAGAGCAGCAGCGTGCGGGCCAGCAAAAACCAGGGGGAATCGTCAACGCCATGAAGCAGGGGGTCCTCAACATATCCCTCGGCTGCTGCCTGAGCATGCCGTTGCTCCAGCTCGTGCACGAGGGCAAAGAAGCCGTCGGAATCCTCCAAGCGGGCAAGCGAGAGCAGCACCGTGCCTTCGGCATGGTTGGGGTAACCTACGGCGCGCATCACCGTGCGGGCATAGCGAGCCGCTGCCCGATAGCGTGCGCTTGCGAGCGAGAGCTGCGAGATGGCTTCAAGGGTGTGCAGCCATCCTACCAGGGCGGGCTCGGTGCGCGTGAGTTCCGCGGCGGAGCATCCGGTCTCGGCAAGCAGGTCGGACTTCCAAAAATGAGGCGCCTCCTCATCAAAGCCTGCCGCGCACGTTTCGAGGCGTTCGCGGGCATAGGCTTCAATCTTCATGAGGTCGCTCAG
>DHKFC23501__coassemble_1095_pt1 | contig 39424 bp, 29 predicted proteins | sample DHKFC23501__metabat2_high_PE_052 | metagenome-assembled genome bin DHKFC23501 | reverse complement strand
GATCGAGTTCGGGTGCCGCCGAATCACGCCCAATCCTTGAGAGGGGTATCCCTGTGCCTGCTAGAAGGATCATCTTCCTTGACGTTGATGGTACCATCATGACCTACGACGGTGTCATCCCGGCATCGGCCAAGCGCGCCATCCGTCGCAGCTGCTCAAGGCTGCGCATTGCCTCAGCCTGAACGTCGGGACTGGCCCGCTCTTGCCCCCAGCCCGTCTCGGCTTACCGTCCATCGTCCTGCATGAGGGAGGAGCGGCGAGTGGCATCTTTGCGCGCGCTGCCGCGCGGCAACTTGTCGGGATCGGGCACGCGCGCAGGCACGGGTTCGTCCACGTGGCCGCCCCACCAGCCGCCCACAAAGTTGTCGGTGCGGAACACGTTGATTACCACACCAGGGTCAACCTCGCGTACCAGCCGGATGATATCCTCCGACTCGTAGGTGGAAACCACCGTGTGCAAGAGATACATCTTTTTGCGGCTATAGCCGCCGATGACCTCAGCGCACGAGATACCGTGCTGAAAATGCGCAATGTAGGCGTCCATAACCTCGGTCGCCCGCTGCGTGGTTATCTGAAGTGTCACGCGGTCGTAGCGGTGGTAGAAGCTGTCGAGCGACTTGGTGGCAATAAACTGGAACACAATGGAATAGGCGGCGTGGTCCCACCCAAAGAGTGCGCCAAACACCACGAGCAGCACGCAGTTGCCGGCAAACACAAACTCCCAGATGGTTTTGCCCGTGCGGTTGGCAACCAAAAGCGCGATGAAGTCGGTGCCGCCTGTTGAGGCGCCCGCCTTAAGTGCGATGGCGATAGAGATGCCCGATATAAAGCCGCCAAATACCACAAGCATAAGCTTGTCGTCGAGTATCGGCTGAAAATCAAAGATACGCAGGAAGAGCGCCGAGAGTGCAACTTGCATCGTTGAGAACACCACAAAGCGCTTGGAAATGCGGCTCCAGCAGATGATGGCCAGCGGGATATTGAGCGCAAGCATGCCCAGGTCGGTGGAGAAGCGCACGCCGCCAAGCGAGGTGATGCGGTCGATGAGCACCGCTATACCTGTGAAGCCGCTGGGCAGCAGATTGGCCGGGTTCACAAAGGCCTGAATGAGAAAGGCCTGCAAAAGCGCGGATGCCACAACGGCAACGGTGGTGATCACGCGACGCACGATGGTGTGGCGGGCGAGCTCGAGCGCTTGATCGGTGATGGCGGTAGGCACGTATCCCCCTTGTCATGGGCGTGGGCGCTGGGAACGGAACGGTATACTGGTGCGCATTGCGCAGTGCTGCGCGGGCCAACGCTCGAAGCGATGCGCCGGCAGCAACGCTACACGACATGACGGTACACGATGGAGGCAAGCTTTGCCAGAGATTTGGGAAGAGACGGGGACAAACGTGCCCATCATGGACGCGGCACACGCAACACTTCGCCGTTACTTTGGCTATTCCTCCTTCCGGCCGGGGCAAGAGCGTATGGTGTCCGCCGTTCTTTCGGGTCATGACGCCTTGGGCGTGATGCCCACGGGCGCAGGTAAATCCATCTGTTATCAGGTGCCGGCGCTCATGATGCCGGGCATCACGCTGGTGGTGTCGCCGCTTGTTTCCCTCATGGCCGACCAGGTGCGCGCGCTCAAGGCGGCGGGCGCCCGGCCAGCTTATCTCAACTCCACGCTTACCCCGGGCCAACAAAACACCGTGCTCAAGCGTGCCGCCGAGGGTTGGTACCAGATTATGTACGTGGCGCCCGAGCGCCTTTCCGACCCGCGATTTCTGGCGTTTGCCCAGCGTGCGGCCGCGCCGGGAGGCCTAGGCATCCCGCTCATCGCGGTGGACGAGGCCCACTGTGTATCGCAATGGGGGCAGGATTTTCGTCCGGCGTACCTTGCCATCGCCGACTTTGTGGCCGAGCTGCCCCAGCGTCCGGTGCTGGCAGCTTTTACGGCTACGGCAACCGAGCGCGTGCGTGCCGATATTGCGACGATGCTGGGGCTGGAGCAGCCCGAGACGGTAGCGACGGGCTTTGACCGCACGAATCTCTATTTTGGTGTGGAGGAGCTGGGCGAACGTGCCAAGCTCATGCGCATTCGTGACTACGCGCTGGAGCATGCGCAGGAAAGCGGCATTGTGTACTGTTCCACGCGGCGTGCAGTGGACGAGCTTGCGGCGGAGTTGTCGGATGCCTTGGAGCCCTGCGGCGTGCGGGTGGGCCGCTATCACGCGGGAATGGATGCCGAGGAGCGTCGCCGTGCACAAGAGGCGTTTATCTGCGACGAAGTGCCCGTTATGGTGGCAACCAACGCCTTTGGCATGGGCATCGATAAGCCGAATGTGCGCTATGTGATTCATCACAACGTGCCTGAGAGCATTGAGGCCTACTACCAGGAGGCGGGCCGCGCTGGCCGCGATGGCGACCCGGCGAGTTGCCTTTTGCTCTGGAATGGCAACGATTTTCGCATCCGTCGTTTCTTGATTGACCAGGAATATGATGCGGGGGTGGATGACGAGACGCTTCTGCGGGCGCGCCAGAACCGCTTCCGTTTGCTTTCGCAGATGGAGGGCTACTGCAAAACCACCGGTTGCTTGCGTGAATACATCTTGCGCTACTTTGGCGACGAGGCGGTTCTGCAGCGGGGCGCCGGGGAGGATGCGGCCGGTGTGGGTTCCGACTCAGACTCCGGTACGGGGTGCGGTAACTGCTCAAATTGTCTCACGGCGTTTGCGGTGGAGGATGTGACTGCGGCTGCGGTTGAGATCGTTTCGTTTGTGGGAGCACGGCCCCTGCGCTTTGGCAAAACGGTTATTTCCGACGCGCTGCACGGGGCGCAAAACGAGCGCGTTCGTGCATGCCACCTGGACGAGGCCACGGGCTATGGGGCGCTTGCCACCATGTCTGCTGTGCGCATTCGCGAGGTGATCGACCAGCTGGTGGGACGCGGGTACCTTATGGTGACGCAGGGGCAATACCCCCTGCTGGGGCTGGGGCCGCGCGCGGCTGAGGCGCTGTGTGCCGTCGGCGGCGCCCATGGTGGGGCTTCCGGCCAGGAGGATGTGCTTGGTGCTGCGGCGTCCGCCGCGGACGCGCATCCGTTTACCTTTACCATCAAGCGACGTGCCCGTAAAAGTTCGCCGTCCGGACGGGTGCGTCAGGCGGTCGACCTGCTTCGTTCGGAAGCGTCGCTTGACGCACGTCCACGCGTTGGCGACGACGCGGAACTCTTCGAACGCCTGCGTGCGCTCCGGCGCGAGCTGGCTGCCGAGCGTGGGGTGCCGCCTTACATTGTGTGCAACGACGCTACGCTGCGTGGGCTTTGTCGCCGCCGTCCGCACAGCGTCGACGAGCTGCTGGATGTGTCGGGCATTGGTGACCGCAAGGCGCAGGAATATGGCGAGGTGCTTCTTGAGGCTATTGCTACCTTTGAGGACGAGCAGCAGCGGTAGAGGAGCGAGGCACCTCGGTTGGGCCTTCAGGCAGGGTGTCCGCTAGATCGTTGGCCTTTCAGCGCCGCAGCTGCTGCCAGCAGGCATCATTTTTGACATCCCCCTTATTTCGGGCAAGCTTTTGCAACCATTTTCCGGTTGCGCAACGACCGGGTGTTAGAGCTCTGCAAACCTATAGTTTGTCGGGCGAGTTGAGCCTGTCCCCACCCGTCTGACAAAAAACTTTTCGATAAGTTGCAGTTTGAGGTCGGCCCGCAAAACACACAGAGGGGGCGAAGCGCACCGACCCGCCCTCCCGTTCCGCGCGGGGGCCGCCCGCTGGAAAAAAAGTGCGCCATTTCAGTACGCGATTCGCGTTTTGCCGGGCACACCGCCGCCCGCGCTCGACAAAACCCCAGTTGGCGGGCCCCTCCAAGCCACGTCTTCCAGCAAAGATCCGAAGTGCGTACTGAAATGGCGTACTTTTTTCTGGAGGCGGGTGGAGGCGGGCCTCGTTGCCGCGGCCATCGGAGCGGCGCTTGCCATAGGGCGCAAGCGCCACGACGAGTAAGCGGCGACAGGCAAAGCTAAGCGGCTAACGAGAACAGCCTAGCAAGAGCATCAAGAAGGGTCGGCACAGCCGGCCCTTCGCCGTTTGCGCCGCGAGTCGCTTGAGGCTCTCGCGAGACCAGTAGCTGCGCTTCGAAGCCCCCGCAGGTATATCTCCGCCGGCGCTATAATGGCCGGTGATGAGCTGTCTGGGGCCGGTCGTTTGCGCCCAGGCCCCACGATTCAAGGAGGCTGCCCGCTATGTCTTCATCCACTCCGCTCGATTCTGCCGCGGCTGCAAAAGCAGCGTATGAGGCTGCGCGCAACAAACCGTTCCCTCAGACGATTTTCACCGCTCCGCATTTGCGTTGGGCAGTGATTGGCTGTGGTGTTATTGCCAACCAGATGGCACAAACCTTTGCGCTGGCGGGTCGCCATCTTGCGGGCGTTGCCAATCGCACGTATGAAAAGGCGGCCGATTTTGCTCGCACCTACCATGTGAGCAACGTCTACAGCTCGTTTGACGAACTATATGCCGACCCCACGATTGACGCGATATATATCACCACGCCGCACAACACGCATATCGACTTTTTGCGCGGTGCCCTTGCTGCTGGCAAGCATGTGCTGTGCGAAAAAGCCATTACGCTCAACAGCGCCGAGCTTGCCGAGGCGCGCAAGCTTGCTGCGGCAAACAACGTGGTGCTTATGGATGCCACGACTGTTTTGCACATGCCCCTCTATCGCGAGCTCAAGCGCCGCGCCAACAGCGGCGAGTTTGGGCACCTAAACCTCGCTCAGGTAAATTTTGGCAGCTACAAGGAGTACGGTGACCTCACCAACCGCTTCTATAACCCCAAGCTTGCTGGCGGCGCCATGCTCGACATTGGCGTGTATGCGCTGAGCATCGCGCGCCTCTTTATGGACGGCGCGCCTACCGAGATGGTGTCGCTTTCCAACCGCGCGGTAACGGGCGTGGACGAGACGAGCGGGTTTGTTACGCGTAATGATGCGGGCCAGCTGGGCGTATTCTCGCTTTCGCTCCATTCCAAGCAGCCCAAACGCGCCATGTTGAGCTTTGACCGCTGCTACCTTGAGATCATGGAGTACCCGCGCGCCGACCGCGCCACCATTGTGTGGATGGACGACGGGCGCCGCGAGATTGTTGAGTGCGGCGAAGAGGCCTATGCACTTGCCTACGAGGCGGCGGACCTGGAGCGTGCCGTGGCGGGCAGCGAGGAGGAGCGCAAGCTCATTACGTACGCATCTGATGTGATGGATGTTATGACGCGTCTGCGCTACGACTGGGGCGTGTATTACCCCGAAGAGGCCGAGGTAGCCGCTGCTGCTGGCGCTACGGTGGCGGGTGCCTAGCGAGAGCCTGCGACCCCACCGCGTTCTGCTTGACGCAACGATTGCCGCATGAAAAGATGAAGGGCTGTTCCTGGGTTTTCAAACGCGGGGCAGCCCTTGGTTTTGCCCGCCACGTGATGTAAAGGAGAGAGCGCATGCCTATTCGTATTCCCGATGCCCTGCCCGCCACGAGCGCGCTCGAGGGTGAGAACATCTTTGTTATGACGGAGTACCGCGCTATCCACCAGGACATTCGTCCGCTGCGCGTGCTGGTGCTCAACCTCATGCCCACCAAGATTGCCACCGAGACGCAGATTTTGCGCAAGCTTTCCAATACGCCGCTCCAGATTGAGGTGGAGCTTCTGCGCACGCAGAGCCATGACGCCAAGAACGTCTCGGCCCAGCATCTCGAGACCTTCTACCGCACCTTCCGCGATGTGGAGCATGAGCAGTTCGACGGCCTTATCATCACCGGCGCTCCGGTGGAACAGCTGGACTTTGTGGACGTAGATTACTGGCCCGAGCTTGAGCGAATCATGGACTGGTCGCGCGAGAACGTGCACTCTACGCTGCATATTTGCTGGGGTGCCCAGGCCGGCCTCTACCACCATTTTGGCATCAATAAGCGTGCTCTTCCGCGCAAGCTTTCGGGCGTGTACGAGCATCGTGTGATCAAGCCGTCTTCGCCGCTGGTGCGCGGGTTTGACGACCGTTTCTATGCGGTGCACTCGCGCTATACCGAGGTTGTTGCGGAGGATGTTGATGCAAACCCCGAGCTTGAGGTGATTGCCACCTCGGACGAAGCGGGGCTCTATATTGTGAAATCGCGGGATAGCCGGCAGTTCTTTGTGTTTGGGCATCCTGAGTACGATGCCGATACGCTCAAGCTCGAGTACGAGCGCGATTTGGCGCGCGGCATCAATCCGGACATTCCGGCGCACTACTTCCCCAACGATGATCCCACCAAGAAGCCGCTCAACACCTGGTGCAGCCAGGCGCAGCTGCTCTATACCAACTGGCTCAACTACTACGTGTACCAAACAACGCCGTATGACATTCGTCGTGTAGGTCGTTTGGCCCGTGAGCAGGCAGGCTTGGTGTAAGAGCAGGGGACCGCGCCGAACAAGTTACGGTGTGGGTGGCGTGGCGAGTCACAGGGCGCGTGTATAGCTCCTGACAGACGATGGCGCCAAACAGGAAGGACACGATGTGTACAAGGCCAAACAGATGATTGTCATGAGGCGTGACCTCAAGATGCGCAAGGGAAAGATCGCGGCGCAGGCAGGTCATGCCTGTGTGGAGGCGGTGCTCATGGCGCTTGTGCGCGATGGGCGTCTGGACGATATCCGCGTGTCGTCGAGCGATTGGATCACGCTTGCGCCTCGTGCGGAGGCGCTTGAGAAAGCGGTGTTTGATGTAGCTTCGGGCGAGATGCTGCCCGCGGAGCCGCCTTCGCCCCTTGAAGCCTGGTTTGCCGCCGGCGTGGCCAAGATTTGCGTGTACGTGGACTCCGAGGAGGAGCTGCTTGCGCTTGATGAGCGGGCACGTGAGGCAGGCATTATCTCGGCACTTGTGCGCGATGCGGGCTATACCGAGTTCCATGGCGAGCCCACCTATACGTGTCTGGCGCTAGAACCCCTCTATCCCGAGCAGGTAGATCCGCTTACGGGTGATTTGCCGCTGTACTAAGGCGGCAGCGGTACCCATCGACGCCAAGGGCGCCAAAGCTAAGGGCCCCGCCTGGACGAGCGCAGTGCTTGTCCAGGCGGGGCCATGCGTTTTAGGCTCTAGTCCAAAAGCTCAATGGGGGTGAGCCCCGCCGCGCTTGCCTCGATAATCGAGCGGCCGCCAAACACGCACACGGGTGCTTCCTTCGCCACGCGCGTGATGTCCGCGCCAAGCGCGCGGAGCTTTTCAGGCGTGGAGGCAAGCATCTCCTCCCGCACGTGCTCGCGAAAATGCGGATCGCGCTTACTGAAGTACTCGGCGTTGCGGCGCTTGGTGAGGGCGTAGGGCTTAAGCGGCACATCGTGGCCCGAGACGGAGGACACAATGAAGCCCTCCATGGCGTCGGGTGTGGGGTCAAACGATGCAAGCCAGATGCCCGCCTCAGCAATGCGCTTGAGCGAGGGGTCAATCGCCGGGTCACGGTAGGTGTAGAACGCGAGCTGCCGGTCGATGGCGGCGCGGAAGCCACATCCGTAGGCACCGCCCTTTACGCGGATTTCATTCCAAAGATAGTCGTAGCTCAGCGCGTTGGCAGCTACGCTCCAGGTGCCGTTGGTGGTGATGTCGAGCACGCGCGGGTCGGTTGCCTGGGCGGCATAGCATACGTCGCTCGGCACAATGAATGCCTCGTGCTTGGGCTCGGGCATGGGGACATAGAGTTCCTTGGCGGGCGCGATGCGCGGGGCAAGTCCCATGGTGCCGGCGGCCTCCCAATAGCGGGCGCGATCCTCGGCAGACCCGGTGAAGCTCGTAAGGGTGCCCGTGGTGGTGAAGATGCGCGCCTGAAGCTCGCGGAGTTTAGCCACCAGGCTGTCAACACGCTCGTCAAAGTGCTCCAACAAATCGCAGAGGAAACGGTAGAAGTCTACGCCGCCCAGCTGCTCGGAGATTATGCCCGCGGGCGAGACGTACGAATACGCACGGCTGAGCGCCGCCTGGTGGCCGGCGGTGATAAACGACTGCTCCATGCCAATCTTGAGCTGCGTGAGCACCTCGCGAATGCGACCGGTATTGTCAAAGCGCGTCTCGCCCCACACTTCGGCGGGAATGGTTGCTAGGGCATCGATTTTCTCGGAAAGGGCGCCAGCAGCCACAGTGAGCATGGGGCGGGCGAGCTTCCAATTGGGCTGCTGGAACACCTCAGTGGTGAAGGAGAGAAAGCCCAAGTTAGAGGCAATATAGCTGTCGAGCTCGGCAGCTGTGTGGTGCTCGGTGTCGAGTTGCTGCATAAGGCGGGCGAGCACCTTCACATAAGGGAGCTCGGCAAAGCTCACGTGCGTGAGGTCGAAATAGGTGAAGGCGTACGCCAGCTTGCGCGTGGGGAGGTCGTGCACCAGGCAGGGGAGAGGCGTGGTGGTGTCGATGACAAGCGGCGGCTCGGGGCGTGCCGGTCCAATGTCTGCAACGTGCAGGCGCGGGAGCGTTGCGCGGGCCTCGGGAGTGTCCTCTGCCTCCTGGGCAGCGCGGAGTGCGGCAACGTTATCGAGCACGCGCGCGAGCTCGTCGTCGCTCATGGTTGCCTTGCGCGCGGCGAGGCGTGTGGCTTCGGAGGCCTCGGCGTCGTCTTCGACATCGTCTCCGGTGTTGCTTTCCACCGGGGTATCTGAGGTGGGCACCAGGTCTACGAGCGCCTGATGCGGGTTTTCGAGCACAAGCTCGGTAAGGAGCTCCTCAAAGAACGAGCTGTCGAGCGCTGCCCGCAGCTCGGCAAAGATGGTTTCTGCCTTGAGGGCCAAGGTGGCAGCGTCATCGTCATAGAGCCAGGTGGAGAGCGCCTCGCAGGCAAGCACCACGCCGTCCGCCGTGCCGTAGTCGCGCTGACGCAGGCTGTACTCGTTGTTGGAGATTACCGCTTCGAGCCGGTCGCGCGGGATGCCGTCGCGCACGAGGGCGCGGCTTGTCTTATCAACAATCTCTTGGAAGCGCTTGGCAACATCGGGCTGGGCGTTTTGCAAGATGATGAGCTCGTAAGGTTGTAGGCAGGCGTTTGAGGTGTAGCTCGTGATGTTGCCGCCTAGCCCTGCGGTGAGGATGGCCTTTTTAATAGGCGCTTCGTTGGAGCCCAACAGCGCCTCAAAAAGCACGTCGGCTGCAAGAACGCGCTTGGTGTCGGGGGCGTCGCCCAGCACGTAGGCCAGGCCCACAAGGGCGTTATCGGGCGTTGTTGCCATTTCCTGACGCAGGTACGGCGTGCGCACCGGTGCCTGGTGTTCGAGCTTATTGGGAGCGCCGGGCGTGCTTGTTGCCGGAGTAGCGGTGCTGTCTTCTGGGCTTGTGGGGGCAGCCGCAGCCGCGCGCGCAGCCTTTACGCTTCGGAACCGTTCTGCCTGCATACGGGCCTCATCGCACAGATATGACGTGTCCAAAAATGCCAGCTCGCGCCGTACGTCCGAGAAATCGCCATAGAGCGTGATGTAGCTATTGGCTAGGTTGTAGTGGCGGGCGTGCGTATCAAGATATTCCTCGTAGGTGAGGCTGGGGATAGCGCGGGGGTTGCCGCCCGACTCAAAGGCATAGGCGGTATCGGGGAAGAGCGCGCGCATCATGGCATTGTCGAGCACGTCCATGGGGTCCGAGAGGGCGCCTTTCATCTCGTTGTAGACCACGCCGTTGATGCAAAGCTCGCCGTCGCGCGGGCGTGCACCCTCGGGCACGTTGAGCTCCAGGTGCCAGCCCTCCTGCTCAAAGATGGTGGGTTTGGTGTAAATGGCGGGCTCAAGCACGGCATCCATGTACACGTCCATGAGGTTGAGTAGGTCTTGCTCGTTAGTGGACGCCACCGGGTAAATGGTTTTGTCCGGATAGGTCATGGCGTTCAAAAATGTTTGCATCGAGCTTTTGATGAGGTCAACAAAGGGCTCTTTGACGGGAAATTTGTGCGAGCCGCAGAGCACGGAGTGCTCAAGGATGTGAAAAACACCTGTGTCGTTGGCAGGTGGCGTTTTGAATGCGATCGCGAAGGCTTTGTTTTCGTCCTCGCAGGCAAGATAGAGCAGGCGCGCGCCCGAGCTTGTGTGGCGCATCACATAGGCGTCGGCGTCGAGTTCGTCGATGGTTTCTGAGCGCTCGATATAAAAGCCGCAGACGGTGTCGCCCGGATGCAGCAGCTCGGCGGCGCTGGTGCGGGCCGGGGAATTCGGCTGGGTGGCAGTAGTGGTAGTCATGCTGGTCTCCTGGAGTCGCAGGGGTGCGAATAGGTTCACGTTCACACTTTATACCCGCCTGCGGACACAAGGCGCGTGAGAAGACTTCTGGCATTGGTGTCTCACGTTGTTGTTTGCTGGCGAGCGGTATTTGTTGGGTTTATGAATACGGGTGGCGTTTCCTTAGCGGGGTTCGTCATTTGCCAAGCGCGTGCTTTATTGAGCCGGAGCAGCTTGGCCTTGTTGGGCGTATCCTGCGCATTTTGCCTGTTGTGCAGGCGATGCATGCGTTACGTTTGTTGTGGAAAACACGGGGGAGGAGCTGCTGTGGCCAAGGACACAATCGAAGACATGAGTGGCGAGAGCGCACTTGGTACGGATGCCGCAGCGCGCAAGCGCCGCCGGACGCTCCGCGAGCGCGTGAATGCGCTTGAGAACAAACGCCTTGTTATTGGTGTAGCCAGCACGCTCTTCGGCGGCATCTTCTGGGGCTTCTCGGGCACCTGCGCGAGCTTCCTTTTTGAGAACTACCAGGTGGATACGGCGTGGCTTATGTGCACGCGCCAGCTTTGCTCGGGTGCGCTCTTCCTCATCCCCATCCTTCTCAGCGACCGCCAGCGCTTTGTGGAGCTCTGGCGCAACCGGCACGATCGCCGCGTCATGCTGCTGCTTGCCGCGCTCGGCGTTCTGCTCAACCAATTTGGCTACCTGCTGGCCGTGCGCTATACCAATGCCGGTACCGCTACGGTTATGCAGTGCCTGCAGCTTGTGCTCATCATGATCTACGCCTGCATCACCACGCATCGCGCTCCGCGCCGGCGTGAGCTTGCGGGCGTGGTGCTGGCCTTTGCCGGTACGTTTTTCATCGCTACCGGTGGCAACCCCTCTACGCTCACTATTCCGCCCGAGGGCCTTGTGGTGGGCTTGCTTGCTGCGGTTGGCGCCGCATGCATGTCCATCATCCCGGTGTCCATCCTGCCCAAGTACGGCTCGTCCATTGTTACCGGATCGGGCATGCTGGTTTCGGGCGTGGTAACGAGCATTTTCATTCAGCCCTGGAACAACCCGCCCGCGCTTGATGCCGCCGGCTGGGAGGCGTTTATTGTGCTCACGGTGGTGGGCTCGTTTTTGGCCTACCTGCTCTATATGCAGGGCGTCAAAGACATTGGCTCTATGCGTGCGAGCCTTATTGGTACGGTGGAGCCGGTGTCGGCCACCATCACGAGCGCAATCGTGCTGGGTACAGTGTTTGCCGGTACCGATATCCTGGGCTTTGCCCTCATCATTATCATGGTGTTCTTGACGGTGTGACATCATTACGATGCCAAAGCCAATGGTGCTATAACACGAGACAACGGAACGGGGCGCCGAAAGAATAATCGGCGCCCCGCTTTGTGATAGCAGCTTTTTGGCAGACTGGCTCGTCTGTCCCTCTACAAGCTGTAGCGGTCGCGGAACTTGCGCTCAAGGTAGGTGCAATAGAACGTGGCATCAAAGGGTGCGCCGCATGCGCTCTCGATGAGCTCCGGCGCGTCCTTACAGCGGCCCCAACGCCAAATCTTCTCGCGCAGCCAGCCGCGCACCGGCGCGAGTTCGCCCGCCGCGCAGGCTGCGTCTACATCCACGCCGTCGCGCTTCATGGCGTCCAGGTACTGTGCTCCATAGGCGCTTCCCAGGGCGTAGCTGGGGAAATAGCCAAAGCTGCCGCCCGACCAATGGGTGTCCTGCAAGCAGCCATGCGTATCGTCGGGAACCTCGAGCCCCAGATAATCCTTAGTAAGGGAGCGCCAGAGGGCGGGAACATCTGCTGCCTTAGCCTCGCCAGCAAAGAGCATGCGCTCAATGTCGTAGCGCAGCATGATGTGTAGCGGATAGGTGAGCTCGTCGGCATCCATACGGATGAGGCCGGGACGCGCCATGTTTGTGGCGCGCCAAAGGGCCTCAGGCGTCACGTCGGTATACACGCCCGGCACGCGCTTGCGCATTACGTCGAGGAGTGGCGACGCAAAGGCATGGTTGCGGCCGATGTAGTTCTCAAAGAAACGCGACTGGCTCTCGTGGATGCCCATTGAGGTGCCGCTCGAAAGGCAGGTATAGGCATACGCCGGGTCAACGTTTGCCTCGTAGATGGCGTGCCCGCCCTCATGCATCACAGAGAACACGTTGTTGAACGCATCGTTTTCGTAGATGTGCGTGGTCACGCGCACATCGCCCGGCGCAAAACCGTCGGAGAACGGGTGCTCTACGCAGGCGAGGGCGCAGCCCTCCATGTCGATGCCCTCAAGCTCAAGGAGGTCGCGCGCAATCTGGAGCTGTACCGAGCTGGGCACATGCGCCGTCATAAAGGATGGAAGCTCCTCATGGTCATGCTCCGCAATCTCGTGCACTAGCGGCACAACAGTCTCTTTGACCTGCGAAAAGAACGCGTCATAAGCAGCGGTGTCCATGCCGCGCTCATACTGGTCGAGCCACACGTCATAGGGGTCACGCGTGCTATCGAGGTAGGAGGCCTGGCGCTTGAGCGCCTCCACAATACGGTCGATGTAAGGGGCAAGCGTAGCCCAATCGTTATCTGCCTTGGCCTTGTGCCATACGGCGTTTGCTTCGCTTGTGAGGCGCGCCCACGAGGCCACCTCGTCGGCAGGAAGGGCAAGCGCCTCGCGCTGGTCGCGCGCAAAGACAGCCAGCTCGGTGGCAGTCTGCTCGTCGAGCTCGCCCGCCTCGGCAGCGCGCGTAAGCTCGGCCACCATGTCCTGCGCGGCCTGGCTACACGTAAGCGCGTGCTCCTCCTCGGCCAGCACGCCCATGGCCTCGGCGCGGGCGGCGGCACCCAAAGGCGGGGCGACGGTCTCGCCGTCAAAGTCAAGAATCGAGGTGAGGTACTTACGTGTCCACAGGTTGCGCTGCAGATGCTTGAAGTCGATGACGGTGGGGGTGGTAGCGGGCTTGCTCATATAGCCTCTTTCTTACGGCAACAGACTCTACCCCGCAGTGTACCCCGATTGCGGAGGAGAGGCAGCGTCGCCGCCATCCGCCCCTTCCCGTTCCCGCCGTTGCGTGCACCGCCCCGCGAGTTGCGGCTCTTCATGTCCAGAATTCCTCGAAAACAGGGGAGGAAACGGACAAAACGAGCCGCAACGGCAGGCACGGTGCACGCAGCAGCTTGCCGGGTGCACGCAACAGCTTGCCGGACGCACGCAACAGCGGACGCGGGGCGGATAGCGATGATGCGTCAGTCTCATCCGCTCCGTCTGTCTAGTTACAACTGGTTTCCGTTAGATGAGATGACGTTGCGATACCACGCATACGACGCTTTGGGCACGCAAGCTCCCGTGCCATGACCCTCGTCATCGTAGTCGACGTACACGAGGCCATAGCGCTTCTCCATCTCGCAGCCGTTGCCGCTCACGATGTCGAAGGGCGCCCACATGGTGTATGCAAAGATATCCGTGCCCTCATCAATGAGCTCTTTGAGCTGCACGATGTGTCTCCGCAGATAGTCGATGCGATATGCGTCGTCGATAGGCTCCGTTTTTCCGCGGCCCTCGTCAACACCGATACCGTTCTCGGCGATCATCATCGGCACCTGGTAGCGGTCCCAATACGATGCCATGGTGGTGTAGAGGCCGGTGGGGTCGATGGTCCACCCCCATTCAGTCGCTGTGGTGTGTGGGTTTGGAACTCGTTTTCCTTCAGTGTCGATACAGTGCGAGTAGTAATAGGCGACTGCCAGGAAGTCGGCGGTGTGTTCACGCAATTGTTCCTCGTCACTTGGCGCCATCTCGATATGCGCACCTATGCGCTCGAAATACTTAAGCGCATATCCGGGGTATGAGCCTCTGAGCGCGACGTCGGAGAAAAAGAAGTCCTTCATGCGGTTGGCGTTGAGCGCGCGCTTTACGTTCTCTGGGTTGCTTGTGAGGGCATACGTGAGACTGTCGGCCAGCATGACGCCAATCCGCAGTGCGGGATCGATGCGCCGAGCCGCCTCGACCACCCGCGCCCCGGCGACGAGTTGGTGGTGCACCGCCTGGTACTTCGCTGCCTCAAAGTTCTCGTATTCGTCCATAACCATGCCGAGGGAGCTGAACGACTCGCCGAAGATAAGGTTGATCTGGTTGATGGGAATCCAGTACCGGACCTTGTCGTGATACCGATTGAGGATAGTTTCTGCGTAGCGAACGAACAGGTCGATGGTTGCGCGCCCATACCATCCCTGATAGCGCGTGACCACGTCGATGGGCATATCGTAGTGGCTCATGGTGACGATGGGCTCGATGCCGTGGGCAATGAGCTCGTCAAAGACCTTGTCATAGAAGGCGAGACCGGCTTCGTTCGGCTCGGAATCGTCGGCGTGGGGGAAGATGCGCGCCCAGCTGATGCTCATACGGAACGCCTTGAAGCCGGCGTCAGCCATGAGCTGTATGTACTCGGGGTAGCGGTGGTAGAAATCTACGGCGCGATGCTTGGGATAGTACTGCAGGGGTTCATCGCTCGATGCGTCTGCGATGCGCTCGTCGAGCATTGTGCGTGTGTAGTTGATGTTTCCCAAGCCCGCTTTGCCATTGCAGCGGAGCTGGATATCGGCGACGTTGAGCCCTTTGCCTCCCTCGCGGAAACCGCCTTCTGCCTGTACGGCGGCGATGGCGCCGCCCCAGAGGAAGCCATCCGGCATGCTCATGCGCACACCTCACTTTGGTTGGCCTGGGTCTGTGCCGCAAGCTGGCTGATCATGCCGCTGTAGACACGGAACGTGTCGACGAGTGAACGTGTGAGCTCGATTTCGCTATTGATGGTCATGAGCGTGTCTTGGGCGTGGTTAAAAAGCATCGAGTACTCGTACTCAGCTCCTCGTGCCTCGTTTTGGACGATGGTGGTCTGTGAGGCATGCGCGAGCTCGATTTCGTGCTGCGCCTGCTTGAGCTCTGCGTCGGCTTTTTCGAAATCCTGCTCTTGCACCGCTTTGAGTGCGTTGCGGGCATACAGGCGTGCATCGCCGGCGTGTACCACGATGTCCATCGCTGCGGGGATGAGCTCCTCCAGGGTTTGCTGTTTCATGGTTATGCGACCTCCAACTCGGCGTCCCCTGCTTCTTCGGTCTCTTCTTTGAGCATGTTCGCCTCGTGGACCTTGAAGAACGGCAGCCAGATGAGCCACGTGATGATGAAGATAATCACCTCAAGGACGATGACGCGTGCGTCTCCGTGGGTGGCGAGGAACGAGCAGATGGGAAAAGGCAGCTGGTTAACGTTCATGACCTGGTAGGGAATGGTGATAAGCCCGGCGTTGAACGTGAAGTAGACGAGGGTGGGGATGATGATGGCGTTGATCCACATGGGGACCATAAGAATCGGGTTGAGTGCGATGGGCGCGCCGTACACAAGCGGCTCGTTGACGTTGAAAATCGAAGGGATGAGCGCGATTTGGCCAAAGCGGCGTACGCTCGTGCTCTTCGAGCGAAGCATCATGATGTTGAGAGCGAGCGTCATGCCCATACCTCCGATGAACACCACGGAGAATGCGACATTGGGGGTGTAGATGTTGGTCGCGACAGTGCCTGCAGCGATGGCGGCGGCGTTCGCGGCGATGCCCGCTTGGCCAACAGGAGAGGTGATGGGGTTCATGAACCAGCTATTGATGCCGAACGAGTAGAAGAACGTGGGAATGAAGCACAGAAGCACGAAACCGGGGTAGGTTTGGCCAATCGCGATGATGGGCGAGAACAGAGTGGTGGCGAGGTCGAAGAGGTTGACGTGAGCGATGTTGATGACGATATGCCCCACGAGCAGCGAGAAGAATCCTGGGATTACCTGGTTGAGCCAACGCACCAGGAAGTCCGGCAGGGTGTCGCTGTCCTCAAAGAGATGCAGCTTGAAGTAGAGGTTGCTCACCACAATCACAAAGATACCGGTTACGAAGGAGGCGATCATGCCCGTTCCACCGAAGCGGCTAAATTTCACTGAGAAGTTGAAATCGACAATTTCGGGTTGCATGACCAGGAAGAACAACATGACCGAGATGAGTCCGGTGGAGACACCGTACGAGCCGAAGCCGTACTGCTTGGCTCCGTGGTATCCCAGCAAGAAGGCGAGCGTGAGCGACAAAATGCCGAAGCTGAAGTTGTAGATGGGGCTCAGGTCGGGGAGTACAGTGAAGTACCCGGCGAACACGTTGTAGATGGATACGAGCGAACCAATGAGTAGGATGGGCACGTTGGCCATGAGGGCGCCAGAAAGGGCACGGATGATTTTCTTGTCCATCATCTTGGCAACTTTAGGCGCGAAATCGGTGCCCAGCCAGTTCATGAAACCATTCATACTATGCCTCCTCAATAACCGAGATGGCGAGGTCAAGCAGGCCCTCGCCATCCAGGCCGCCGTACATCTTCTTGGGGATCACGCGCACCGGCACGCCATAAGGGGCGCAGATGCCCTCCAAGTCCTCTTGCGCATAAGCGAGATGTGGTCCGATGAGTAGAATGTCCGCATCGGGGAGGGCTTTGGAAAGGTCATTTTGGCTCCGCGCCTCGATACGGGCGCTGATTCCGCGCTTTTTAGCGGCCTTGCGCATCTGTTGCGCAAGGAATCCGCTGGACATGCCTGCGCCGCAGCACAGTAGGATGTATAGGTTATCCATTGTCCCTCCTTTATTCGGGGTGAGTGTTGCCACTATTGTTCAGGCATGAACACGGGGTCTCAACTTGCATTGCTTCACCCTTTGGGGCGATATCAAGTTTTTCGCATAGCAGTGAAAGAAATTCATTTGCGGTGGCAGCAAGGCCTTTGGGACAATGGGTGCACACGGGAGGGGGCGCCATGAACAAGAACCACGAACGGGTCATCGCCCTTCTTGAGGGGGCCGACACCCCGCTCTCTTCCATGCGTCTTGCCGAGCTCATGGGGGTGAGCGCTCGTTCTGTCAAGAGTTACATTCGTCAGATAAACAGCGCGAAACCGGGTCGTATTCGTTCGACCCATCGCGGTTATCTGCTTGAGCAGGGCGCCCGGCCATCCCAAGTCGCCCCAGACGACGTTCCGCAGACGTACGCGGAGCGCAGCCAGCGCATCATCCACCGTTTGCTCATTGAGAATGCCGAATCCGTGGACATCTACGAGCTTTGTGATGAGCTCTGCCTGAGTTATTCGTCGGTGAAAGGGCTCATCGGGCGAATGAACCAGGAGTACCGTGGCCTGCGTGTTGTGTTTCGGTGCCGCGCGGATCGCGTGTGCCTTGAGGGCGCGGAGCGTGACAAGCGGCGTTTCCTCACCCGTGCCATCTACCGCGAATCGAGCGGGTACTTCGTCGATCGCAACGCCATCAAGGAACTGTTTGGCGAGCACACGATAAACACCATCGACGAGGTCCTGCAGGGGGTTGCTTGTGAGCACGGCTTGAGTGCGAGCGAGTTTGGGTATGCCAATCTCTTGCTGCACCTTGCTATATCCGTTGATCGGGTGAGGAGCGGTAACGCCCTCGCGATCTCCGACGGGCTTGGCCCGGTTGAGCTGCAGCGCGACACGATTGAAATCATTGATGGCTTGCAAGCGCGTTTTGGGATTGTTTTCGACGAGATGGAGCGTCGCGCCCTCGATGAACAGGTGCGTACCAACCTGTTGGCGCATTCTATGAGCGAGACGGAGCGCATCATCGCGGACATCGGCGAGGACAATTACAGTATTACTGCGCAGGTGATTGATGCGGTCAACGGCCGCTACCATTTGCGTCTCAATCATGAGACCCTTCAGCTTCCGCTTGCCTTGCATGTGAAAAACCTTGTGACGCGTTGCCGCCGCGGTACGGTACTTCCCAACCCTTTTCTCGAGACCATGCAGGTTTCGTGCCCGGTGCTATTCGATTGTGCGGTGTTTGTGGCCGAGATTATCCAAAAAGAGTTTGATATCGAGATACCCAACGATGAGGTGGCATACCTTGCGATGCATATTGGTGCGGATATCGAACGACAAAACCGGGACGACGGGAAGCTCTCCTGTGTGCTGTTGTGCCCCGATTATTACGGCATGCGTGATGAGCTCGTAGCCCATCTGCTCAACCATCTGGGCCAGCAGATTGCGTTGACAGCTGTGTGTGGCCACGAGGATGAGATTCCCGATACGCCGTTTGACGTGTTGATTTCAACGGTGAACCCTTCGCGAGCGTATCGAAATGTTATTGTCATTCCGCCCTTCAAGACCGCGGTGAACATGAAGGAACTTGTTGGGAGGCTGCAAGATATTGCAGATCAGTGCAAGCTACGCGCTATTGCCTCGTCATATCGGACGTTTTTCCAACCTGACCTCTTTCGAGTGTTTGGAGGCGCGTCCGAGCGGCGCAACGAGGTTATCCGTACCCTCACCGGGCTGCTTATGAAATATGGGTATGTGTCGGAAGGGTTCCTCCAGGATGTCATGCGCCGCGAAGAGGCGGCTTCGACGGCGTTTCGTGATGTCGCCGTTCCGCACGCGATGAATATGAGCGCACACCGCACAGGCATTGCGGTTGCTGTTGCCCCGGATGGTATTGCGTGGGGAGATCGGTATGTGCACGTCGTGCTCTTGATTGCAATTGAGGAGCATGATTTGCCTGTGTTCCAAGAGCTCTATGAGGCGCTTATCTTGCTGTTTTCAAGGGAGGAATTTGTGACGGCAGTGCGCCAATGCGCCTCATTTGAGACGTTTGAACAGCTGCTGTTCATGTACTCGCAATAGGAGGCCGCGTCGCCGCCATCCGCCCCTTCCCGTTCCCGCCGTTTCGTGCACCGCCCCGCGAGTTGCGGCTCTCTAAGTCCAGAATTCCTCGAAAACAGGGGAGGAAACGGACAAAACGAGCCGCAACGGTGGATGCAGTGCACATAGCGGCAGACACGGTGCACACAACAGCTTGCCGGGTGCACACAACAGCGGTCGTACTGCACGGGGGTCGTTCACTGTGTTATCATCTCGACCAACGCGTTGACGGAGAGGTCGTGCGCCTCGCTGGTCGCGGCAAAGAGAGGGAGGGTCACTGGCTGCAAGCCCACCCGCTGCGACGAGGCTTCGAGTTCACTCCCGAGCAGCAACCTGAACGGCAGGCTCTACACAGGGTGTCTCGCTGAGTAGGGGAGCCGCGGCCTGGGCGATATCAGGGCAAAGGGGGCTTGTGGGGAGAAAACCCGCAGGTCAAACAAGGTGGTACCGCGGATTTTACCGTCCTTGGGCAGAGAAGAAAGCCCGAGGACGGTTTTTTGTTATCAAGCCAAAATCGGGACCGCCCTGCAGGGGCGGTGCAATCAGGAAAGGAAGAGCATGGGTCTCATCGATGATCTTCAGGCGCTCGAGGAGAAGGCGACAGCCATGATCTCCTCCGCTGCGAACGCCAAAGAGCTCGAAGCGGCGCGCATTGCGCTTTTGGGCAAGAAAGGCGAGCTCACAGCCGTAATGCACATGATGGGAAAGGTTGCTCCCGAGGAGCGCCCGGTGCTGGGTAAGCGCGCCAACGAGCTGCGCCGCCTAGCGGAGAGCCTGCTTGAGCGCCGCGCGAGCGACATGAAGCGCGAGGCGCTGCAGAATCTCATGGCTACCGAAGCGGTTGACGTGACGCTGCCGGGTGCTCGTCCCACCATTGGGCATCAGCACCTCATCAACCAGATTGCCCAGGAGATTGAGGATGTGTTCTGCGCCATTGGCTACACCGTTGAGCAGGGCCCCGAGGTTGAGACAAGCTGGTACAACTTCACTGCGCTGAACGCTCCCATGGATCACCCCAGCCGCTCGGCGCGCGACACCTTCTACGTGGTCGATAACGCTCCGGGCAGCGTGACGCACCCCGAGGAGCATGCCGCCGGTGAATCCGACGTGCTGCTGCGTACCCAGACCTCGGGCACGCAGATTCACATCATGGAGCAGCAGAAGCCGCCTATCTACGCTATTGTTCCGGGTACGGTTTATCGTCCCGATACGGCCGACGCCTGCCATCTGCCGCAGTTCCACCAGGTCGAGGGCCTGGTGGTAGACGAGGGCATCACCTTTGGCGACCTCAAGGGTACCCTCGACTACTTTGCCCGCGCCATGTTTGGGCCCGACCGCAAAACGCGCTACCGCCCGCACTTCTTCCCGTTCACCGAGCCCTCTTGCGAGCTCGACGTGTCGTGTCACGTGTGCGGCGGCAAGGGCTGCAGCTTCTGCAAGCATTCTGGATGGATTGAGATTCTGGGCTGCGGCATGGTTGATCCCAACGTGCTTATCAACTGCGGCGTAGACCCCGAGCGCTACACGGGCTTTGCCTTTGGCATTGGCGTTGAGCGTGTGGCGGCCCTCCGCTATGACCTGCCCGACCTGCGCGCCCTCATGACTGGCGACATGCGCTTCCTGGCGCAGTTCTAAGAGAGGAGATACGCATGCGCGTTTCCTATAGTTGGCTCCGCGACCTTATTGATGTGCCGGAGTCGCCCGAAGAGCTTTCTGCGGAGTACATCCGCACGGGTACCGAGGTTGAGGCTATCGATACGGTGGGCGATGCCTTTGAGCACGTGGTGACCGCCCAGGTGGTTTCGAAGGAGCCGCATCCCGATTCCGACCATATGTGGATCACGATGGTTGATGTGGGTTCCTACAACCTCGACGAGGAAGGCAATCCCGCGCCGCTGCAGATTGTGTGCGGTGCCCAGAATTTCGAGGCGGGCGACCATATTGTTACCGCGTTGGTGGGCGCCGAGCTTCCGGGCGGCATCACCATCAAGAAGAGCAAGCTGCGTGGTCAGGTGTCGTACGGCATGAACTGCTCTGCCCGTGAGCTGGGACTTTCGGGCGACCACTCGGGCATCATGATCTTGCCTGAGGACGCACCCGTGGGCGTGCCGTTTGCGGAGTATCACAACACCGCTGATACCGTGCTCGATTGCGAGATTACGCCCAATCGCCCGGACTGCCTCTCGATGATGGGTATGGCGGTTGAGACCTCGGCGATCTTTGACCGCGACACGCATTTTGCGCTGCCCGAGATTCAGCACGAGGACGAGAGCGTCCACGTGGACGACCTGGTGGACGTGACCATCGACGCCCCCGAGCTCTGCAGCCGCTATACGGCGCGCGTGGTGCGCGGCGTGAAGATTGGTCCCTCGCCTGAGTGGCTGGCGAGCCGTGTGGCCGCGGCGGGTATGCGCCCCATCAACAACGTGGTTGATGTCACCAACTACGTGATGATGCTCACCGGTCAGCCACTCCATGCCTTTGACCTGGGTAAACTTTCTGAGCGCGATGGGCGCCGCCATGTGGTGGTGCGTGCGGCGCACGAGGGTGAGAAGATCGTGACGCTCGATGGCCAGGAGCGCGTGCTCGAGCCCGATATGTGCGTGATCACCGATGACGGCGCTCGTTCGGTGTGCCTTGCCGGCGTGATGGGCTCCCTCGACTCCGAGGTCGACGAGACGACGCACGACGTGCTCCTTGAGGCCGCCTGCTTCGATTCGAGCCATATCTCGCGCACGAGCCGCAACCTCTCGCTTATCTCTGAGGCCTCCATTCGCTACGAGCGCCAGGTTGACCGCACGCGTTGCCCTGAGGTCTCGCGCGTGGCGGCGGCGCTCTTTGAGGCGTGCTGCGGTGCCACGGTGGTGTCCGGCGCAATCGATGTGTATCCGGTGCCCGTGGAGCCTGCAACTATCACCTTGCGTCCTGCTCGTGTCTGCGCCATCGCCGGCACGGATATCCCCGTTGAGTTCATGAAGGCTCGTCTGACCCGCCTGGGCTGCTCCGTTGCAGATGCCGAAGATGGCTCGCTTGCGGTGACTGTGCCCACCAACCGCCCCGACCTTGAGCGCGAGATCGACCTCATCGAGGAGATTGTGCGCCTGTGGGGCATGGACCGCGTGCCGGCCACCATTCCGGCGGCCAAGAACCACATTGGTGGCCTCACCCACAAGCAGCGCCTGGTGCGTTCGGTGGGGCAGATTCTGCGCGCCTGCGGCCTTAACGAGACGCTTTCGTACGCCTTTGCTGCTCCTGGCGACCTTGAGCGTTGCGGCATGACCGATGATGGCCGTGGCGTGCCGGTAAAGATCATGCGCCCGCTGGTGGCCGAGCAGTCCGAGATGCGCCGCACGCTGCTGCCGGGTCTGCTCACCTCGGTTGCCTACAACGAGGCCCACGGGTCTGAGAACGTGCATCTCTACGAGATTGGCACGCTCTTCCATGGCCGTGAGAACGCGAGCCTGCCGAAGGAGCGTCAGAGCGTGGCAGGCGTGCTGTCTGGCGCGTGGGGCGACGTCACCTGGAACCAGAAGTACCGGCCCCTGCGCTTCTTTGACGGCAAGGGCATTGTTGAGGAGCTTCTGGCGCAGCTGCGCGTGGAGAAGGTACGCTTCCGCCCGGCCGAAGGCGAGGGCTATGGCTTCATGCAACCGGGCCGCGGCGCCGAGGTGCTGGCGGGCGGTACGGCGCTCGGCTGGGTTGGCGAGATTCATCCCGAGGTGCGCGAGGCCTTCGATATTGCTGTCCCGGTGGTGGCTTTCGAGCTGAGCTTGGACGCCCTTTTGCGTGTTGCGCGCGATCAGGGTGCGTATGCTGGATTCTCCACGTATCCTTCGGTTGATGTTGACCTGGCCATTGTGGTTGATGAGTCGGTGACGTATGAGACGCTCGTGCAGCGCCTGACTTCGGCCGGCGGCAAGCTGCTGCGCGACGTGCGCCTCTTTGACGTGTATCGCGACGAGGAGCGTGTGGGCGCAGGCAAGAAGTCGATGGCTTTTGCGCTTACTTATCGCGCCGATGACCATACGCTTACCTCCGACGAGGTGGAGCGGGTACACGGTAAGCTTGTGACCAAGGTGTGCAAGGCCGTGGGCGGCGAGGTTCGCTCGTAGCGTATGATGGCTGCATAGGTGCGCCCTGCTGCGAACCCTTTGGGTTCTTGCGCGCGGCAGGGCGCAATCTTTGCGTGTCGGGGAGGCGGAATGCCCAGCTGGAATATCCATATTGCCCAGGTAGAGCGCCTGTTTGAGCGCGACGGAGCGGTGGCGCACATGGTGCGCGACCGCAATGCGTTTTTGCTGGGGAACCTCGTGCCCGATATCTATGTTGGCTATATGGCTCCCGCTGTGGAGCACCCCCGAGCCTACCGGATTACACATTTTGCCACGCCAGAACCCATTCCTAAGCCACGCGAGTACGAGTTTTGGGACACCTATGTGGTGCCGCTGGCTCGTGCGTTGGAGCAGGTTGCTCCCCATGCGGACGGGATCATTCCGTACTCTTCGCTTGCCGCCGAGCAAGACTTTGTGAGCCGCACGCACTATCCGCAACGCTATGCAGACGCTGAGCCTCCAGCACCCCAGGGTTGTCCTTCAGATGCAACCTGGGATGAGGCGGGTCTTCTGCGTTCTGTGTTTGATCTTACGCTGGGAGCATGGGCTCACCTTGTGGCCGATAACCTCTGGAACACGCGCGTGAATGAGTTCCTAGACGCTCATGGGGGCCGGCCGAGCGAGGCATTTCGCATTAAGAAGCAAGCGGATTTTGATGGCTTTGGTAAGTCGCTTGCGCTCGATGCGCTACCGCGCGCTACGTCGCGCCTCGCTGCTGCGGCTGAGCGCTTTCCCCAGTATCCCATCGACGAGCGCACTCTGCTTATGGTGGTAGGTGTGGCGCACGAAACGGTGCGAACCAACCCCGGCGGACACGGTCATCCGCCCTACCAGCTGCTCACCGAGGAGTTTTTTGACGCAACGCTTGAAGAAGCCATCGCCACAACCGACCGCTGGCTATCCGAGCGCCTGTAGCCCACACTGCGTGGAATGCGGTACGCACGTTTTTTCGTTTAGCTACAAAAAAAAGAGGGATGTCCAGGACATCCCTCTTTTGCACATTGCGAGTGTGGAAAGGCCTTGCGCCTAGCGTTTAGCGCACCTGTGCGACGTAGACCACGTTTGTAGAGGTGATCTTGTCGGCCAAGGTGACGGAGGTCTTGGGGTCACCGACGGTCACCACAGCGACGTCACCCTTCTTGAGGTAGTCGCGCTCCTTGGCAGCGTCGATAGCAACGGTGACGGTGTCGTCAACCGTGCCCTGCGTGATGGCGGCAAGGTGCGGCTCAACGCCCCAGTACATGATCATCTTCTGCACGGCCCACTGGTGACGCGAGAACGCCACGATGGGGGTGTGCGGGTGGAAGTGCGAGATCAGGCGCGCGGTGCGGCCGGTGGTGGTGGGCACTACGATGGCCTTGGCGCCAATGGTGGTTGCCATGTTCACGGCGGAGAGGCCCACCATGTTGTTGATCACGCGGGTGCCATGGCTGTTGGCGGGAACCTCAAGCGGGCCGTGAGCATCGAGGTGCTTCTCGGTCTCGTGGGCAATGGAGGCCTGCATTTTCACAGCCTCAACGGGGTAATCGCCGGCAGCGGTCTCGCCGGAGAGCATCACAGCGTCGGTGCCGTCGTAGATGGCGTTCGCCACGTCGGCAACCTCGGCGCGCGTGGGGCGCGGGTTGCGGATCATGGAGTCGAGCATCTGCGTGGCCGTGATAACCGGCTTGTAGGCAGCGTTGCACTTGGAGATGATCGTCTTCTGAACATGGGGAACCAGCTCAGGGGCAATCTCGATACCCAGGTCGCCACGGGCAACCATAACGCCGTTGGAGGCCTTCAGGATGTCGTCGAAGTTCTTGACGCCAAGCGCGCACTCGATCTTCGGGAAGATGCCCACATGCTCGCCGCCGTTCTCGTCGCAGAGCTTGCGGATCTCGCGCACCGCGGCGCCATCGCGCACAAAGGAGGCGGCGATGTAGTCGATGCCCTCAGAAAGGCCGAAGAGGATGTCCTCGCGGTCGCGGTCGGTGATGGCGGGCAGGCCAATCTCAACGTTGGGCACGTTCACGCCCTTGCGCTCGCCAATCTGGCCGCCGTTCTCGACGGTGCAGTGCATATCCTGGCCGTCGATGGAGTCAACCACGAGGCCGATGAGGCCGTCGTCAATCAAGATCTTGGAGCCAACCTCAACCTCACGGGGGAGCTCAAGGTAGTCAAGGGAAATGTGCGAAGCGTTGCCAAGGTGATCCTCGGAGGTGGGCTCGGCGGTGACGATGATCTTGTCGCCGGCGTTCACCGTGATCTTCTCATGGCCCTCAAGAAGGCCGGTGCGGATCTCGGGACCTTTGGTGTCCAGCAGGATGCCGATAGGCATATCGAGCTCGTCGGCAATGCGGCGCACGCGTGCGATGCGGCCGGCGTGCTCCTCATAAGAACCATGGCTAAAGTTAAAGCGGGCTACGTTCATGCCCGCCTCCATCATGGCGCGCAGGGTGTCGTCGTTATCGCAGGCGGGGCCCATCGTGCAGACGATCTTAGTGCGTTTATACATCCAAACCTCCCAAGGACGTAGGTGTCATGCGTTAGATCTCGGGCAAAATTGGGGCCATTATAGTGAATCGGTCAAGCCGATTAACGACGAAATCCAGCCGCACACCGAATTTCAACGGGGCATGATGGGTTACGTAATTGTTCAGGAGTACATTTACGCATTCGTATTGCTACATGCTCGGGTATGATAAGAACTCGTATGACGAGCCCTTGCCTTCCTGGAATTATGATCGGGCGTCATACGCGTGTCTGAAGGGCGCGTGGCGTTGCGCGCCGAGGTTCTGGTGCACCAGGAGGGATTGTACTTTGAAGGAATATCTGGCAACTGCCGAATCGGTGCTTGAGGAGCAATCCGTAAACGCCGATCAGGGACTCACGGGTAGCGAGGCCACGCAGCGCCTTGCGAACGTGGGCCCGAACAAGCTGGATGAAGAGGAGAAGACGCCGCTGTGGAAGCGCTTCTTTGAGCAGATGGCCGACCCTATGGTCATCATGCTCATCGTGGCCGCGGCCATCTCCGCTATCACGGGCACCATTCAGGGCGAGCCTGAGTGGGCCGACGTCATCATCATCTTGGCCGTTGTTATCATCAACTCGGTGCTTGGCGTGGTGCAGGAGGCAAAGTCTGAGCAGGCGCTTGAAGCGCTGCAGCAGATGAGCGCCGCGCAGTCCAAGGTTATCCGCGACGGCAAGATGGTTCACCTGCCTTCGGCGGACCTTGTGCCGGGCGATGTGATTTTGCTTGAGGCGGGCGACTCGGTGCCGGCGGACTGCCGTGTTATCGAGAGCGCATCCATGAAGATCGAGGAGGCCGCGCTTACCGGCGAGTCGGTGCCGGTGGAGAAGCACGTTGACGCGATCTCGCTCGCCGAGGGCGTCGACGACGTGCCACTTGGTGACCGTAAGAACATGTGCTACATGGGCTCTACCGTGGTTTACGGCCGCGGCCGTGCCGTGGTGGTGGCAACCGGTATGAAGACCGAGATGGGCAAGATCGCCAACGCTCTCACCACTGCCAAGAAAGAGCTCACCCCGCTGCAGATCAAGCTCAACGAGCTTTCGGGCATTCTGACTAAGCTCGTGCTGGGCATCTGCGTGGTCATCTTCGCGGTCGATTTGCTCCGCCATGGTGGCGATCTGGGCTCCAACCCCGAGATGATTCTCGACACCTTCATGGTGGCTGTGTCGCTTGCCGTTGCCGCTATTCCTGAGGGCCTGGTGGCCGTTGTGACCATCGTGCTTTCTATGGGTGTTACCAAGATGGCCAAGCGCCAGGCGATCATCCGCAAGATGACTGCCGTTGAGACCCTTGGTTGCACCACGGTGATTTGCTCGGATAAGACCGGTACGCTCACCCAGAACAAGATGACCGTGGTGAAGCATGTGCTTGCTGCGTCCGAGGAGAAGTTCCTCGCCGGCATGGCGCTTTGTTCCGACGCTAAGTGGGACGAGGACAAGGGCGAGGCCGAGGGCGAGCCTACCGAGTGCGCGCTCGTAAACGACGCTGCCAAGGCTGGCATGAAGGGCCTTGAGGTGGAGCACCCGCGTGTGGGCGAGGCTCCGTTTGACTCGGGCCGTAAGATGATGTCCGTGGTGGTTGAAGAGGCCGACGGCAGCTTTGAGCAGTACACCAAGGGCGCACCCGACGTGGTACTGGGCCTCTGCACTCATATCTATGACGGCGAGACGGTGGTTCCGCTTACCGATGAGCGCCGCGCCGAGCTGCTTGCCGCCAACAAGTCCATGGCCGACGAGGCCCTGCGTGTGCTGGCGCTTGCGAGCCGCACGTGGGATGCCGTGCCTGCCGATTGCAGCCCTGAGGCACTGGAGCACGACCTCGTGTTCTGTGGTCTTTCTGGCATGATTGACCCTGAGCGTCCTGAGGTTGCCCCGGCCATCGCCGAGGCTCGCGAGGCTGGCATCCGTCCCGTGATGATCACGGGCGACCATATCGATACCGCCGTAGCAATCGCTAAGAACCTGGGCATCCTCGAAGGCGATGGCGCAGGCCACGCCATCACGGGCGCCGAGCTCGATAAGATTTCTGACGAGGACTTCCACGAGAAGGTTACCGAGTACAGCGTGTATGCGCGCGTGCAGCCTGAGCACAAGGCTCGCATCGTGGACGCATGGAAGAGCCGCGGCAATATTGTGGCTATGACCGGCGACGGTGTGAACGACGCTCCTTCCATCAAGCGCGCCGACATTGGCGTAGGCATGGGCATCACCGGCACGGACGTTACCAAGAACGTGGCCGACATGGTGCTTGCCGACGACAACTTCGCCACCATCGTGAGCGCGGTTGAGGAAGGCCGTCGCATCTACGACAATATCCGTAAGGTTATTCAGTTCCTGCTTTCGGCCAACATCGCCGAGGTGCTTTCGGTGTTTGTGGCAACGCTCGTGGGCTTCACAATCTTCCAGCCGGTTCAGCTCTTGTGGATCAACCTCGTGACCGACTGCTTCCCGGCGCTTGCGCTGGGCATGGAAGGTGCCGAGGGCGACATCATGAAGCGCAAGCCGCGTAAGGCTTCCGACGGCGTGTTTGCCGGCGGCATGGGCGTGGACATCGTGGTGCAGGGCGTGATCATCACCGCGCTCGTGCTCGCGAGCTTCTTCGCAGGCGTGTGGTTTGACATGGGCTATATCAACATCGCCGACATGATTGCTGGCACGGCCGATGAAGAGGGCGTGACCATGGCGTTCATCACGCTTTCGATGGTCGAGATCTTCCACTGCTTCAACATGCGCAGTCGTCGCCAGTCGCTCTTTGCCATGAAGAAGCAGAACGTGTGGCTGTGGGGTGCCGCGGCGCTCGCGCTCGTGCTGACCGTTGTGGTTGTTGAGTTTGACCCGCTAGCCGAGATGTTTGGCTTCATGGTGCTGCCGCCCGAGGCGCTTGCTACGGCGCTTGGCTTGGCGTTCTTGATCATCCCGCTCATGGAGATCTACAAGGCCATTATGCGCGCGATCGAGAAATAGTAGCGGCACAGATTTTGCGCCGTCACTGTCAATTGGCTGATGTAGAGGCCCCGGTATCTTGTGATACCGGGGCTTTTGCGTCTTGGGACGCCGACCGTTTACGGAATACCGCGACGGACTTATTTTGACGCCTTGTCGAACTCATTCGAATGGGTAAGATGAGAATTATTAACGGCATTAGTTATTGTTGATATCCTCCATATGCGATGTCGACAACGTGACATCGTCCAGGCGATATCTTAAAGAGGGGCAAAATGGACTACGAGGCAGCAGCTCGAAAACTGATTGTGTACTCGCAGGGCCTGGCAAAGGGATCGCTGGGCACGGCGCGTTCGCTCGCGGTGGGAGAGGCCCCTGTTTTGCAGTACCTCTCAGACAAAGGGACTGAAATGAACCCGTCTGTGCTGGCGGATACCTTAGGGTATACGCGTCCTCGCATGACGCGTATCTTGGATTCGCTTGTTGCCAAAGGCTATGTTGAGCGCAAAAACGATATAAATGATCGCCGAAAAGTGCTGGTCAGAGCTACGCCAGAGGGTGTTGAGCATGCACAGAAACAGGGCGAGAACAGCGTGAATGCTGTTGCGAACCAATTGAGCTCGCTCGGAGATAAAAGCGCCCAGGAGCTCCTCAATGTGCTTGAGAAGGCCTATAGCATCACGTATGATCGCGAGCCCTTTGAAAAACCTCGCAAGCGTCGAGCACGTGAGCATTAGGACTCGTCGAGCGCGCGAGCGTTAGGACCCGCCCAAACGTTGCGCTCCACAACCGCTGATGCCGGCTGATCTGCCCCCCAAGAGCACTGTTGCCTTGATGATTTGGATGAACAGTGTTCTTGGGGGATTTGTTTTACCAAAAATTACAAGGCACCTAATAGTTTCAGATATTAACCATTCACCGACGTTTTTCTACCGTTTACCTGCTCTTATAGAATAGTTGCTACCGTTAACGGATTTACGGCAACCATTCGCCGGCGGCTCTCTCCAACAAAGTAATTAACAATAATAATTATTTCAACATTAAACGAAACGCGGCAAGAAGTCGCGCGGGAGAAGGGAAGGAGCAACGATGCGGTATCTAGTTCTTGTGAGCCACGGAACCCTGGCGCAGGGTGTCCATAGTGTGCTCAAGATGCTCATGGGCGAGCGCGAGGACGTGAAAAGCACAAGCTTGCAGGATGGCATGGGGGCCGACGAATACATCGCCAACCTGAAGGAGCTGCTTGGGACGGTGACCCCCAGCGATGAGGTGCTGCTGCTGGGCGACATCGTGGGCGGCTCTCCGCTCACCAACGCGCTCAACGTGCTCTCTGAGCTTGGCCTGCTGCCTCGCACGGTGGCGCTGGGCGGCATGAATCTTCCCATGGCAATGACGGCGCTTATGGGTCTGCAGACGCAGGATATGTCTGAGCTTGCGGAGAGCATGGTCAACGAGGCGCGTTCGGGTGCGCGCCGCATCGCCATTGTCCAGGACTCCGATGAGGACGAGGACGAGATTTAGCCAAGAGCATGGCATCTTGCCCGTGGAAACGCTCTGAGAAGCACACGGCAGCTACTGAGGAATAAACGCGACAGCTTTCACGTTCAATCTAATCAAGGCGTATGTATCCCACGATATCTGAGGGAAAGGATTACTCATGATCAGTTTTGTCCGTATCGACGACCGTATGATTCACGGCCAGACCGTCACCCGCTGGGCGGTGGAGTACCCGTGTGACGGCATTATTGCTGTTAACGACGCCGCGGCGTCCAACCCGGTGCTCAAGAGCGCATATAAGAGTGCCGCTCCCGACAAAAAGACCTTTGTGTGGACCATGGACCACTTCAAGGAGAAGGCGCAGACCGTGCTTGACAGCAAGACGCGTTACTTCCTCATCACCAAGAACCCAATCGATATGGCAGAGATTCTTGTGAACTTTGGCTTTGTGCCCGATGACGTGAAGACCGTCATCGTGGGTCCCTGCAACGATCGCCCTGGTACCAAGAAGATTGGCAACAACCAATCGATTACCCAGGAGGAGGCACAGGCGCTCGAGGACATTTCGAACAAGGGCTATACCGTCGAGTTCCGTCTTATTCCCGATAAGCCGGTGGGCACGTGGGATAAGTTCCGCGGCATGTTCGGCTTCTAATAGCGCGCTTCCGTTGCTGCTGGGAAGTTGTTGAGCCCGGTGATGACGGCGCCGAAATATGAATGTCCCGCTCCGCGGGGCGATCTACACATGGAAAGGTGGTAGGTATGACAGTCAACATTTTTCAAGCGGCGTTGCTGGGAATCTTCGCCTGCTTGGCCTCAATGCCAGGCATGGGAGGAACGTCGGTGGGCAACTACACCCTGGGACGTCCCCTTGTCGCCGGTCTTGTCGTAGGCCTGATTCTGGGCAATGTGACGCTCGGCATCATCGTGGGCATGGCTATTCAGGTGGTCTATATTGCGCTCGTGACCCCCGGTGGAACGGTCTCCGCAGACGTGCGTGCTGCGTGCTACATTGGCATTCCGCTGGCCATGATGGCGATCAACGCCCAGGGTCTCGACCCCTCAAGCTCCGAGGCGGCCGCGCTTGCGACCACGCTGGGCGCCACCTGCGGCACCATCGGTGCAATCCTCTTCTACGGAACCTCCACCATCAACCTGGTTTGGCAGGGCATCGGCTGGAAGGCTCTCGAGAAGGGCGAAACCCACAAGCTGTACGTTGTTGACATGGTGCTGCCCTGGATCTCGCACATCATCTGCTCGTTCATCCCGACGTTCGTCATCGTGTACTTTGGCCAGGGCATGGTCGATGTGATCATGAATGCGCTCCCCATGGACGGTCTGCCCATGAAGACCCTCTTCGCCGTGGGCTCGCTGCTCCCCTGCGTTGGTATCGCCATCCTGCTCAAGCAGGTCATCTCCAAGCCCACGGACTTCCTGACGTTCTTCTTTGGCTTCACGCTGGCGGCGGTCATGGGCTGCAACCTTATCGCCTGCTCCGCCATCGCCTGCTTCTTTGCGCTGATCAACTTCCAGATTTCCACGATGAAGGCCAAGCTCGACCGTGTGGGTACTTCCGGGGCCATTTCCGCCGCAGATGATGACGATGAGGAGGACATCTAATCATGGCTGAGTACAGCAAGAAAGTTTCCAAGAAGGCTCTCGCCAAGTCCTTCCGCAATTGGTATTACGGCAACCTGACCTGCTTCTCGCAGGAGCACATGCAGACATTCGGCTATCTGGTATCTATGCTGCCGATTGTCGAGGATCTGTATGACAAGAAGGAGGACCAGACCAAGGCCCTCTCCACGTACTCCGCATTCTTCAACACCGAGCCGCAGATCGGCTCCATGATCGTGGGCGTGACCGTTGGTCTTGAGGAGGCCCGCGCCAACGGCGAGGCCATCGACGACGAGACCATCAACGGCATCCGTGCCGGCCTCATGGGCCCGCTTGCCGGCATCGGCGACTCGCTCATCGTGGGCACGCTCATCCCGATTTTGCTCGGTATCGCTATGGGTCTTTCCGAGGGTGGATCGGTTTTGGGCCCGATCTTCTACATCGTGGTCTGGAACCTGCTTGCCTATTTTGGTATGCGCTTTGCCTACTATCGTGGTTACGACCTGGGTGGCGCAGCGGTTGAGGCGCTTGTTGGCCCCAACGCGACGGCGCTTCGCGACTCCATTGTCATGGTTGGCACCATGGTCATTGGCGCAGTCGCTGCGACGTGGGTCTCTATCTCCACAGCGCTGACGCTGCCGGGCGGCGGCACGCTTCAGGGCACGCTGGATGGCATCTACCCCAAGCTGCTGCCTTTGATCGTGACGGTCTTCTGCTGGTGGCTCATGGCCAAGAAGAAGATCAGCCCCATTATCACGATGCTTATCCTGCTGGTGATTGCCTTTGTTGGTGCGGCTGTGGGCTTCTTCGGTGCTGCTACCATTGCTGCGCCCACCGCGTAGTTATTGTATCTAGAGCGCGTCCGATAGTGTATCGGTGCTGCATTGCTTGACACTCCGGACCGCAAGGCGTTGCGCTTGCGGTCCGGCTTGGTAACAGGCGAGATTTGAGGCGGATACGTTTTGTGAGGAGTTGCTGTCATGCTCAAGCCCGTTGACACATCAAAATGGAGCAGCCAGGACATCATACGTGAGGCAAAGATGCAAACAGATGCCATTGCTCGTTTGGACGTGTGGAAGCGCTTGGCCTATTCATTGGTGGCCATTGGCTTTGTGCTGGGGATGTGGGGCGCCAATGTGGCCAACACAATCGGTATCGTGGCAGGGGTGCTTTGCCTGGTCGTAGGGATACCCGCTTCGGTGGTGCTCACGGTTGGGGTCTCGCGCGGTCGCAACAATGTAAAGCATATGCTCGAAGCGGCAGGTGTTGATGTTGGCGCATTGCTTCGTCCGCGTTCGAAGGGCGAAGCGGCATCATCGCGCAGCGTTGACAATACGCCTGCGGCTAAGTCGCAAAACAAATAGGACGCAAACGGCGGTGTGGGACCAGGTGGTTATGCACCGCCTTTGCTTACGATTGGATGGGATGACGATGGCTTTTAAGATTGTATTTACCGACGTAGACGGCACGCTCCTTGATCATGAACATCGCGTGGTGCCGGAATCTGCCCAAGCGATTCGTCTACTGCAGGAGCGCGGTATTCCCTTCGTGCTTGTGTCGGCGCGCATGCCTGAGGGCCTCATGACTATCCAGCATGAGCTTGGGTTTGATGGTCCACTCGTATGCTATAGCGGTGCCTATGTGCTCGACGAACAAGGTCGGGAGTTATTGAGCCGGCCCATCGACCTTTCTGTGGCTCGGCGCCTGAAGGTGTTTTTGGACACGGAGCTTCCCCAGGTTTGCTGCTCGGAATATGGATACCATACGTGGGCCTGTGACGATGATGCCGACCCGCGCATTCAAAACGAAGAGCGCATCACAACGCTTAAGGCCCTGCGAGCTTCTATGGATGAGGCGTTTGATTCCCGTGGTGTGCACAAGTTTTTGCTGATGGGCGAACCCGATCAGATTGAGCTTGCGGAGCGCACGGTAGCGGATGCTTTCCCCGAGTTGGTTGCTGTTCGCTCGTCACCGATTCTTTGTGAGATTATGAACGGTCAGGTGTCCAAGGCGGAGGGCGTTCGTGTGATATGCGAACACTTTGGAGTATCTCCTGACGATGCAATTGCGTTTGGTGATGGCCATAACGATATCGACATGCTGCGGGCTGTGCCCCAGAGTTTTGCGGTGGCGAATGCCGTGGATGAAGTAAAAGATGTGGCAGCGCATGTGTGTGCATGGTCGAACGATGAAAACGGCCTTGGACGTACGGTTGAGGAGTTGCTGAACACACCCGAATAGGCGGCACGAATGTGCCAGTTGTTGGTGGGCTCGTGATGGGCACGCTGCGCTGTGCCCGCATCGGATTCGCACGGTTGCGGTCCTTAGGGTCCCGCGTGTTTCTTCAGCGCCTGCCCATGCTTGGCGCTGATAGTGTAAGGATGCAACAGCCACGCAGATTTGGCTGGTGGCAACCGTTGCGGCGGTGCATGCCGACGCATTGCGGTACCATGACGAGGAATTGCCAAACAGAAAGGTTGATGCATGGGAAAACGTGCGCGGACAAAGGGTCGTTCTGCGGGGGGAGAGCGCCGGCGCCGGAAGGGGCAGGGCTTCGAGGCATCCTCTGCCGCCCTGCCCGCTATCGAAGCGCTGCACGACCTTCCGACGTTTTCCGATTTCTGCATTGGCGCTGCGCAGCTTGAGGCCTTCGAGAAAGCGCGCACGGCCACGGAGGCGCCAGACGAGATGCAAATTGGCTGCGTGGTGCGCCTAGACCGCGGATTCCCGCTGGTGGTGACGGCAGACGATCGCTTCCGCGCGGAACATGCCGTGGGGTTTGCCAAGCAAAACAAGGAAAAGGATGACGGTCTGCTGCCGGCGGTGGGCGACCGCGTGATGGTGCGCCGCGCGCCCGGGCACGACATGGGCGTTATCGAGATGGTGCTGCCGCGCCGTACCGCGTTTGAGCGTTGGCGCGGAAAGAACCGCGGCGAGCGTCAAGTGCTCTGCGCAAATGTGGACACGGTGCTTATTGTTCAGGCCCTGGGTGCTGGTGAGGTGCTGCTAGGGCGCGTGGCGCGTTCGCTCGTGCTCGCGCGCGACTGCGGGGCGGCGCCGGTGGTGGTGCTTACCAAGGCGGACCGCTGTGAGCCGGCCGAGGTTGAGCATGAGCTGGAGCGCGTGCAACGCCTGGTGGGACCAGAGGTGCCTGTATTGGTGACTTCATCTGCCGAGGGCCGCGGCCTGGAGCAGGTGCGTTCTGCGGTGCCTGCGGGCGCGTGCGCCATGATTCTGGGCGAGTCGGGGGCGGGCAAGTCGACCCTGCTTAACGCACTGCTTGGCCACGAGGCCTTGGCGACAGGAGCGGTGCGCGAGCGTGATGACGCGGGCCGTCACACAACCGTTGCGCGCGTGATGGTTGCGCTGCCGGGCGATGCTGGCGTGATCGCCGACGCGCCGGGTCTGCGCAGCTTGCCGCTCGTGGGGCACGAGCGCGGGCTTGCGCTTACATTCCCCGAGGTGGTGCAGGCGGCGCGGGCATGTCGATTCTCGGACTGCACCCACACGCATGAGCCGGGCTGCGGGGTGCGCGCAGCGGTTGAGGCGGGTGATATCGACCAGGTGCGCCTTGATGCGTTTCTAGCCCTGGCGGCCGAGATGCGCGTGAGTGCACAGAGCCTCGACCCGGATATTCATATTTAGGGCGGTTTGCGAAGTCGGGCGTCGATGCGCCTCTCGTTTCCGGTTGCCCCTCCTGCCACCTTGCGTCGATGCGTAAGGGGGCTGGCGGATGGAGGTGCTCGTCTCGCATTGCGCCGCGCTCGCTCCGGGTTCCTTCAGCATGCAAAAGTGAGGTGGAGATGCGATCTGCCTCAACGCGCATATCGCCCTGTTTTCCCAGGCGCCGCGACATATCCGCAGGTCGCTTTCCCCGCATGGTATCTGGTGAGCGGAACGGGTGGGAACATTTTGGGAAGATGCACGTAAGGTCGTGCTCAAGTTTCTCAAGTTCAGCCCGGGTGGGCGGGCGTTCCTTCTGACAATGAAGATGCAGACAGGTTTGTTCCAAGCTGCGTCGATGTCTGGAGGGGCCGCGGTGAAACGAAGCGTGCGCATAGCGATAAGTCTCGCATGTGGGGTGCTGGCAGGTCTTGTGGCCTATGGATATGCCGAAGACGTTCAGGCGCAGGCCGCGCAGGAGCGCGAGGAGTTGCTTGCGCGTTTTGGTGACGAGATGACCGAGGTGTGCGTTGCCACGCGCGATATCGACCGCGGCGAGCTGCTTGACGAAACCAATGTTGCGGTTGAGGAATGGGTGGCGGGCCTTGTGCCCGATCAGGCTCCTACCTCGTTGAATGATGTGGTGGGGCAGCAGGCAACCTCCAACATCCCTGCGCATGCTGTGCTGAGCCCTGTATATCTTGAGCGGGCCGATAGTGCGCTTGAGGTTCCCAGCGGCATGGTGGCAGTTTCGGTTGCGGTGGATGAGGAGCATGCCGTGGGAGGCGCGGTATCTCCTGGCGACAACGTGGATGTCTACGTGGCGCAGGATGGCCTGGCCAACCGTTTATGTTCGGCCCAGGTAATAGATACCAGCGTGCAAACAGCGGAAACAACTGGAGATGCCATTGCATGGGCAACGCTTGCTGTAGCGCCCGAACGTGTTTCTGAGCTATTGGCAGCAACGGCAAAGGGTGCGGTGAGTTTGGCCTTGCCGGCTCTTGAGTCCACAGGCGCTACGGAGGGTGGTGCATGATGCGAGCGGTTTGGATAGCGTGCTGCACAGACGAGGGCGGTGCCCTCGTGTACGACGAGATTTTGAAGCGCGACCCAACGGCACAGGTGTTGCGCGTGTGCGATGTGGATACGCTGCGTTCTATGGTTGCAGCGTTTACGCAGGTGGCAGGCGTGATTATCCGTCTTCATGGCTTGCCCTTCTTGGATGTTGAACGCTCTGTAGAGGAAATTTCGCGTGTTGCCCACGTGGGGCGAGTAGTCATCATGGTCGATGCGGCCGCGCTGAGCGGGTCTGCACGGCTGTTTCAAGCTGGGGCGGCAGAGGTGGTAGCCGAGCATGCGGTTGCACCAGTGTCTGCTCGAGTACATGGGACCAATGCGGAAAGGGTTATTCCCGCGAACTGTGTGCATCCTGGCCATGATGATGCATCCGGGCGGCAACGCGCCTTCGTTGAAGCTGGATCTGAAACGCACCTTGTAGGAAACGCTGAGCCGCCCGGATGGGCTCGTGATGAAGGGGCGGTTGAGTCCGTAGAAGAAGTATGGAGTTCGCAATCTACACGGGCCGCATTGTCTGACCATCCGGCTCAGGCAGCGCAGGCGTTGCCGTTCAATCCCTATGTGCCGCAGCAGAAGGTGGAAGAGCCCGTGCCATCGTCCCCTGCGCCAGCCACGCGGAGTGCATCCGATTCTGGGGAGGCAGCGCACGTGCAATCCTCATGGCAACCACAGGTATCGCGCGAGGCGCAGCCTGCGGGCGGCGCACCGATCATCACGGCGCTTTCAGGCCGTGGAGGCTGTGGCGCCACCACCATCATCGCTTGCATGGCTTACCTTGCGGCTAATCAGGGCCTGCGTACAGCTGTTGTTGATTTGGATCTTATGGTGGGCAATCTCTACGACGTGATGGGCGTGGAGCATCTGAGCGATTTGGGCCAGCTTCTGGCGGCTGCCCAGACAGGTCGGCTCGATGAGGATGACCTTATGCGAACAGCTATGCGCGTAGGGCCCAACATGACGCTCTGGGGTCCGCTTGCCCTGCCTGAGCAGGCGGAAAGCATGGGGCCAGCGGTTGAGCTGCTGCTGGGCACGCTGCGGGGCGAGGCAGATGTGGTGCTTGTTGATACAGCGACCTCGTGGAGTGATGCGGTGGCTGCTGCCGTTGCGATGAGCGATCGGTGTCTTATGATTGGCAGCTCAGCACCCTCCACGGTAACCTCGCTTACACGCATCATGGAGCTTGCCGCTCGCATAGGTGTGCCGCGTACGCGGATGACCTCGGTGTTCAATCGCTTGGGTGCACCGGGCTGCGGCGAGGATGATGCCATGCGCTTTGAGGTTTCGGTGGCGCTGGGCTCGCGGGCGCGTGTTGCCGACGGCGGCAACGATGTGCGCGAGCTGATGTCGTTCGGCAACACTGCCTCGCTCCTTGATCGGCCGGGGCCGTTTTCCGCAAGCCTTAAGGCGCTCACGCGCGATGTTCTTCTTGAGCTGGGATGTTCGGTGGGCGAGATGTCCGCCTCTGAGCCGGCCGAGCCTCATGCGCGCCTACGTCTGCCGTGGCATAAAGTTGATGGCGGTGCGTCATGAGCGTGCAGGAGCGCATAGCGCGAGCGCAGGGTGCATCGCCGCGTCGTCATGAAGGCATCATGCGCCGGCGTGAAGTGGTGCGTGCTGTAAAACAGGGTGTTTTGGAGCGCATCGGTTTTGCCGAGGTGGCGCACATCGTGATGACGCAAAGCATCGAAGAGGTGCGCACCGAGCTGCGGCCGGCGGTCGAGGCGGTGCTCAATGCCCAAACCAGCTCGATGGAGGCCTTGCCGGCGGGTGCGGTTGAGCGCGACGCTGTTGTATCTGAGGTGCTTGACGATATGGCGGGCTTGGGCCCGTTGCAGCCACTGCTCGAAGATGACACGGTGAGCGAGATAATGGTGAACGGTTGCGGCGCGACGTTTTTTGAGCGCGCGGGCGTGCTGCATCCGCTGGGCAGGCTTTTTGAGAGCGATGAGCAGATTCGCATCCTTATTGACCGCATCATTGCCCCGCTGGGTCGGCGTATCGACGAGCGCAGCCCCATTGTGAACGCGCGCCTTAAGAGTGGCTACCGCGTAAATGCTGTCATCCCGCCTATTGCGATTGATGGGCCCGTGCTTACCATCAGAAAGTTTTCGGACCGCATCACCTCGCTTGAAGAGCTGGTGCGGCTGGGGTCGCTGCCGGCATGGTATGCACAGCTGCTCTCATTTGCCGTGCGGCTGCGTCAGGATCTTGCGGTGGCGGGTGGAACGGGTTCGGGCAAGACAACGCTGCTCAATGCGCTTTCGTGCGAGATTCCCACGTCTGAGCGCATTGTGACCATTGAAGACTCCGCGGAGCTCAAGTTTTCTCGTCATCCCCATGTGGTGCGCCTTGAAGCGCGTGCCGCCTCGATTGAGGGGGAGGGTGCCGTGACCATTCGCGACCTGGTGACAAATGCGCTGCGTATGCGCCCGGATCGCATCGTGGTAGGTGAGGTGCGCGGTGCTGAGTGCATCGACATGCTGCAGGCCATGAACACAGGTCACGATGGGTCGCTTACTACCCTGCATGCGGGTACGGCGGAAGAGACGGTGGTGCGCCTGACACTCCTTGCTCGATACGGCATCAATCTGCCAAGCGAACTCATTGAGGAGCAGATTGCCATGGCGCTCGACGGGATTGTGATGTCAGAACGTCGGGCAGATGGGCGCCGTTTTGTTTCGTCGTTTTCTGGCGTAAGGCGTGGGAATGAAGGGGGCGTGCAGCTCGAGCGTTACATCTCGTTTGATACCGCAGAAGAGCGATGGACACTTGAGCGCGAACCGCCGTTTGTAGAGCAGGCGGTGCGTGAGCGCCGATTGCGTGCAGGGGAGGTGGAGGCATGGAGGTCGCAATGCCCCTGGTAGTGGGCGCACTCGTAACGTGTGCCGTAGGGGCGATGTTTGCAAGTGTGGTTCCCGGCGGGCGAGGCGGAACGGCAGGGCTTGCAGGTGCACCTAATACAGGTATTTTGGCGCGTTGGGCATATGCCCTGGCTGCCTGGATGCCCGAGCGCTTGGCGAACGCCGAGGCGTTTCGCGCGGTAGTGCGTGAAGCGTATGCCGTGGCGAGCGCGCTTCCCGGATGGGGCGCAG
>DHKFC23501__coassemble_1094_pt1 | contig 39587 bp, 32 predicted proteins | sample DHKFC23501__metabat2_high_PE_052 | metagenome-assembled genome bin DHKFC23501 | reverse complement strand
CACCGCGCCCCCAGCTGCTTTTTCTGGTGGGTCACATCCGCTGATCGTCAACGCCAACTGGGATTGCACCGCCCTCCCAAGCCCCGAATGCCTCAGCGATGCTCGACTATTCACGCATGACTATATTTTATGCACGTTTCTAGGCCGGCCTCCGTCCCTCAACATGCGGTCAGATCGTTTTGCCAACTACGCGCGCTTATTCTGGTGGCTCAGTTCAGTTATGTACGATGCGCATTTCGGCTCACAACGCTCCCTGGCGAAGATATATCATTTTTACTTCATATAAAATATCTTTATGATTGATTTGGTATCCGATTGGCGCGTTTTCAAACCTGAATTATTCCCGACTCTCGTTTTAACGGCGGCCAATCGTACATATCTGAACTGCACCACCACTTTTTACCTTCGTGCCCATCAATAACATCACAGCTGGCCTTGATCCCCTTGTTTGCGCCCAATACGGGGTGCCCCGCGGAATCAATATGGGGGCGCCGCAGGGAACAGCAAAGCGGATGGCGCCGCGGCGACGGCGCCGCGGCAAACGCCGCCCAAAGGACGGCAGCAAGGCGCCTGTGAGAGGCCGCGGTTAGGGCTGGCTCCATGCCTGCAGGAAAGCCGGCAACGCACCTCCACACGTGGTGGCACAATTCTAAAGCGAGCAAGCACGGTGGGACGCGACAAGGCTCGACGAGCGTTCGTGCATGAGGTGCAGCGCGACCGCGCGCCGCACCTCATGCTATATCGGGCTGTGTGCAGAATACCCGCACGAGCATCCGAACGCCCTATACCGGTGGCAACCCCACGCCCTTACGCAGACTGTTAAGCAGCTCCTGCTGACGAACCCGATATCCCTTGATGTAGTACCTGAACCGCACGCCCGCATCGTGGTATACCGACTTGGCTATCGCTTCGAGCGCCGGGATGTCACGCATCTGGTCGCGATTAATCACGAGCACCTTGATGCCCATGCCTCGAAGTCCATTGTTGCGCTGCCCATCGTGCATACGGGCGTTCTCCCACTCGTGCCCGATGCCGTTGTACTCTATGTCGGTTTTCGCCGCAGGCAGATACGCATCCAGAACAGCATATGGCATCCCCGATGCCATCCGAACCGCCTGCTCAGTGAAATCCACGCGCTTGTTGAGCTGCATGCCGCCAGGCTGCAGCGTTGACAGGCCGAAACCCCCATGTCTCATGGGCAGCCCCAGCATGCCGTACATAGTCGACTCCGCCGGAGACGCCGCGCCCGCCGCCGCCAAGCGAACCGCCTCGCGAAACACCGCGCGCGTGCTGCCACGCGCCCATCTGGCCATGGCGCGCAGCTCCCCTGGAGTCACCGCGGGCTCGCAGCGATAGTGCGCCTGCTCAACGGCATTGCGCTCGTTGGCATCGGACCACGTGCCGCCCCATGCGATGGAATAGGTGGCCTCAGCGGGGAGGGAATAGGTCCCCAGCAGCTCCATGAGCAATGCGATGCTTTCGCCGAACGTCTTTCCCGCCGTGCACTGCAGCGCCACGTACGCCGGCGAGCAGCAGTACAGCCCGGGCGCGAGCCGCATAAGGGAGCCCGCGGGCAACGGAGCGGACTGCACGTGGCACTCGAGGTGCGGGCGCGATCGTCGCAACGCTTGATCGCCCACCAGAACGTGAAGCTCCTCGCCCTGCATCGGATCGTTGGGCAACCATCGTTCAAGCCATGCAGCGTCGACCTCTTTTGCCCGAGGCGCGCACGCGTTGAGCACCTGACGTTGCTCAGTCTTACCCACACGCGTCCATGTCACCCTGTTGTATACGCTCCGTGCGTGGCGGATGGCGCGCAGCGCCGAGCAATGTGAAAGCACAAAAGAACCATGCATGGCCGCCCCTATCTATCGGCATGTTGCAAGGAGGGTTGCCGAAGCGTACCACGGTCTCCGGCAACATGGATTGAGAATCTTGTTTATGCAGGTTGTGGGCCGTTTTTGGACTTTTTTGCGTAAGATATTGGGAAGATTTGCGACAGTAATTGGGAAGGTCGTTCGGATCGGGAGAACTGTTCCGGCACGGGGGCACATAAACGAGAGCGACTGCGTTGACAGGGCGGGCGCGGGCCGTCACCATGGAAGCGCGACGAGCACGCGAGCGCGTGTCCACGGCCCCGGCACAGGCAGGCTCGCGCATGCCGCGCGCCTGCGCGTACAACGAAAGGGATGCCATGGCAGGAAACCGACAGCAGAAAATCCGTATGGTCGCCGGCTTGGGCAACCCCGACCCGGAGTACGCCGAGACCCGGCACAACGCCGGCTTTGCCACCATTGACGAGCTTGCGCGCCGCGGGCACGTGACCTATTGGAAGAACCAGTCGGGCGCCGAGGTTGCCACAGTAAAGGTCAACGACCCTGACGAACCTTCTGGTACGCGCGAGGTACTGCTGGTAAAGCCGCAGTCATACATGAACACGAGCGGTGGGCCCATATCCAAGCTGTGCGCTGCCAACCGCATTAAGCCTGAAGAGCTCCTGGTAATCCACGATGAGCTCGAGCTCAACCCCGGAACCGTGCAAATTAAAATTGGCGGCGGACACGCCGGGCACAATGGCCTGCGCTCCATCATCGATAAGCTGGGCAACCGCGACTTTGTGCGCGTGCGCGTAGGCATTGGCAAGCCGCCTGGACGCATGCCGGGCGCTGACTATGTGCTCCGTCGCCTTAAAGGACGCGACCTTGAGGAGTTCCAAGATGCCGTGATGCGCGCGGCAGATGCGTGCGAGATCGCCCTTGCCCAGGGAGCCGAGCAGGCCCTCAAGCGTGTGGGCGGAACCCGCGGGCAGGGCGGCAAACGGTAAGACCACGCACCAATAACAAGCGTGCCAAGAACGTGACGAGAACGGCATGACAACTGCAACAACGCACCCGCATGCCCGTCCCGCCGCACGCACAATTTGACCATCTCGCAATCATGCTAAGAGCCGCAGACAGCCGGACAACCATGCGGGTATACTCGTGATGGTATGCGCAGCTGTTCCACGGAGCGACAGGTGCCAAGCATCGGCCCCATCCGCACAACGAACGGGGCCGCGCGCCAGGCACGCAAGAACCTTGCAACCGGCGCGTAACGGGCACCCAAGAGCGCCCTCCATGCGCAGCCGCCAATACAGGGCTCGGGATGCGCGCCCGCGCGCCTCGTGGCCCCCTACAAGAGAGGGGTTCTATGTTCAAGATCCTGAAGAAGACGCAGTTCTCGGAGAAGGTCTTCGAGCTGCGCGTCGAAGCACCAAGGATGGCCAAAAAGGCGCACGCCGGCCAGTTCCTCATGGTTCGCGCCGACGAAACCGGCGAACGCGTTCCATTCACCTTTGCTAACTGGAATCCTGAAGAGGGCTGGATTGAGTTCATTTTCATGGTGGTGGGCAAAACCACCATGTGCCTCTCCCAGCTCAACGAGGGTGACTACATTCGCGATATCACCGGCCCGCTTGGCAAGCCCACCGAGATTGAGGGCGACCGCGTGGCCGTCATCGGCGGCGGCGTTGGCCTAGCCATTGCCTACCCCGTGGCGCGCATGCTGTGCGACCAGGGCAAGAAGGTCTCTGTGATCATGGGCGCACGTAACAAAGACCTGCTCATTCTCGTTGAGCAGTTTGAGGCGCTGCCCCTTGAAGGACTCTACATCACCACTGACGATGGCTCTATGGGCGAAAAGGGCGTAGTCACGCTACCCCTCGCACGCCTGTGCGAAACGGAAGCCATCGACTCTGCCTTTGCTGTGGGCCCCGTGCCCATGATGAAGTTCTCGGCACGCACCTGCCGCGAGCACAAGGTTCCCATCATCGCCAGCCTGAACCCCATCATGGTCGACGGCACGGGCATGTGCGGTTGCTGCCGCGTGGAGGTGGGCGGCGAGACGCTCTTTGCCTGCGTCGACGGTCCCGACTTTAACGCCGACCTGGTTGACTGGGACGACCTGGCACATCGTCAGGCCAGCTACAAGGCCGAAGAGGCCGCATCCATCAAGCATCACGAGGAGGCCTGCGCATGCCAGAAGTAACATATCGCCCCAAGGTCGGCGTGCCCCGCACGCCGGCAAACGAAGAGCCGGCCGCCGAGCGCGCCCGCGATTTTCGTCCTGTTGACACCGGCTATACCAAGGCCGATGCCATCGCCGAAGCCAACCGCTGCCTCGACTGCAAGAAACCCCTCTGCATGGAGGGCTGCCCGGTAGGCGTGCATATTCCCCAGTTCATTGAGAAGATTCGCGCCGAAGACTGGGCGGGCGCGCTTGAAGCCATCAAGCAGGACAACCTGCTGCCCTCTGTTTGCGGCCGCGTGTGTCCGCAGGAGAACCAGTGCGAGGGCAAATGCATCCTGGGCAGGAAGGGCGAGCCGGTAGCCATCGGTCAGCTCGAGCGCATGGTGGGTGACATGGCCGACGAGGTGGGCACGGCACCTGCGTGCAAACCCTCCAACGGCCACAAGGTCGCCATCGTGGGTTCTGGCCCCTCTGGTATCGCCTGCGCCGGCGAGCTGGCGCGTGAGGGCTTTGATGTCACCGTGTTCGAGGCGTTCTTCACGGGCGGCGGCGTGCTCACCTACGGCATCCCCGAGTTCCGTCTTCCCAAAGCCATCGTTAAGCGTGAGATTGATGGCTTGGAGCAGCTGGGCGTGCACTTTGAGTACAACTCGGTCGCTGGACGCTTGTTCGATGCCGACGAGCTCTTCAATGAGGAGGGCTTCGACGCACTGTACCTGGCAGTGGGCGCGGGCCTGCCGCGCTTCTTGCATGTGCCGGGCGAAAACCTCCCGGGCGTGTACTGCGCAAACGAGTATCTCACGCGCACGAACCTTATGAAGGCCTACGAGTTCCCCGAGTACGATACGCCCATCCGCCACGGCAAGAACGTCGTGGTGTTTGGCGGCGGCAACGTGGCCATGGACGCCGCGCGCACGGCGCTTCGCCTGGGTGCCGAGAAGGTAACGCTTGCCTATCGCCGTACCGAGGCCGAGATGCCCGCCCGCCGCGCAGAGATTCACCATGCCAAGGAGGAGGGCGTGGAGATCCTTGAGCTTGCGAACCCGCTGCGCTTCTTGCCTGGTCCAGACGGCTTTGTTTCGACCATTGAGCTGCAGCGCATGGAGCTGGGCGAGCCCGACGCCTCCGGCCGTCGTCGTCCCATCCCCATCGAGGGCTCCGAATTTGCCATTCCCTGCGACGTGGCTGTTACCGCCATCGGCACGCGCGCCAACCCCTTCGCGAAGCTCTGCGCCGATGTCGAGCTCAACCGCTGGGGCCTCATTGAGACGGACGAGGAAGGTCGCACCTCCAACCCCAAGGTATGGGCAGGCGGAGATATTGTAACCGGTGCCGCAACCGTCATCCTAGCGATGGGTGCCGGCAAGACGGCCGCCGCGTCAATCAAGAAGACGTTGCTTGGCGAGGCGTAGGCTGCGAAAAGCCACTGAGGCCTCGCGTCGCTAACGACAAACGCCGCTGCAGGCAGATGCTTGCAGCGGCGTTTTTGTGCCAAAGTATTTGCGGTGAGCCGGCAAATCAGAATCCCGCCTGGGCTCCTGTGCCCGAAGCAGCTGCTGCCCTACTCCACCTTCGCATCCACGTGAAGCGTGGTGTAGGCCGCGGCCTCCGACGTGGCGCGTGACGCCTCTTCCTCGCAGATGCCCAGCTCTTGCAGCTTGGCGCGATAGGCGGCCGCAATAACCTCCATGCAGCCTTTGCGGCCCAGCTTGGCGCGGTTCACCACCACGTCCTTGCCCATATCCATACGCCATTTGCCGGCGGAATAACGCTTGTAGAAACTCTCGCGCGCCTTCTGCATGCGCTTCACCAGGCGTGCACCCTTGGCATAGGTGAGGCCGCGCTTCTCGCTAACAATCTTCACGCGCTCCTCAAAGGGGGCCGTCACCAACACCGCAATATGGTTGGGGTTGGTACGCAGCAGATAGTCGGAAAGACGACCCTCGATGATGCAGCTCTCGGTAGCGCCCAAATCTACAATCACGCGCGCCATGGACTCCCAAAGCTTGTCGGAAAGCGTACGCGCATCCACGCGATCGGGCAAAAAGGCCATAAACTCCGCCGCAAGCTGCTCGTCATAGGCGGCAAGCTTGTCCACGCTCTCGCCGGCACGCAAGGCCGAGCGCACAAGCAGCTCGTTATCGTAGAGCGGAATCCCCAGCTCGCTGGAGAGCATCTTGCCAATCTCGTGTCCCTCGGCGCCAAAATCGCGCGCGATGGTGATCACCACGGGCTGGCCGGCGCGATCGACATCAGTGCCTGCGGCACGCGTCTCAAGACGGTTCTTAAACCGCGGCTGGGTGATGATACGCATGAGAGCTCCTCCCTGCTTTGCAACAATCTAGGTCGCAAACAGCTATGCGGCAACGACGCGGCGCTGGTACGCGCGCACAATAAGCGAGATGCCAAAATTCAAAACGAAGTATAGCGCGAACACAAAGCCGTACAGCAAAAGCACCTGCGAGAGGTTGCTTGTGTAACCCATGACCACCTTCGCGGAGAACATGAACTCCATCACGTTGATGCCCGCAAGATACGACGAGTCTTTAATGACCGTGGTGCACTGGCTAAAGAGCGCCGGGATGATGGTCTTGAACGTCTGCGGCAGGATGATGTAGCGCATGCTAGAGAAAAAGCCAAAGCCCTGGCTCCGCGCTGCCTCAAACTGACTCTTGGGAACCGCGTTGAGGCCGCCGCGCACAATCTCGGCCATGACCGCCGAAGTGAACAGCGTAAACGCAAGCACCGAGATAAAGACGTCCGAGCCCTTGACCGTAAAGTAGATAAAGAGGATCCACAGAAGGTTAGGCGTGCAGCGGAAGAGCTCGATGTAGGCGCTCACCAGCCATTTGAAGATGCTGAGCTTGCCGGTGCAAAACTGCTTCACGAGTGCGAGCACCGTGCCCAAGATAACCGAGCAAATGATGGCCAGAACCGAAATCTCGATGGTCTTGACGAAACCCGCCATAATAAACGAGACGTTTGCCGGGGTAAAGATTTCCATGGGTTACGCCTCCTTCGCGGGCTCGGGGGTGACGCCGGGGATCTTTTTGGCGCGCGGCCGCACTTTAGAGCGGCGCTCGAGCCATTGCACCAGCAGCGCCAGCGGGAAGCAGATGATGAAGTACAGCACGCAGGCCATGATGTAACCCTGCAGATAACCGTACGTCGAGACAAAGTTATCGGCGTTGTACATAAGGTCGCCACCGGCAATAAGCGCGAGCACCGAGGTGTTCTTCACCAGGTTGAGGGCCTGATTGCACAATGGCGGCAGAATAACCTTGAAGGTCTGCGGCAGGATGATGAGCATATAGGCTTGCGGACGGGTGAAACCCTGGCTCTGCGCAGACTCCATCTGACCGCGCGGCACGCTTTCGATACCCGTGCGGATAACCTCGGAGATATACGCCGCATGGTACAGTCCTACGCCGAGTGCACCGATAGCAAACGACGACAGACGCACCGGGCTCGGTGCACCAAGGATCGCCTGCAGCACACGCGGGCCGGCCATGTAGTAGAAGAACACCTGCACAGGCAGGGGCGTGTTCTGGAAAAACTCAACGTACACGCGGCTAATGGCGCGGAGGATCCGCGACCGCGTAGTTGAGAAAACGCCCAGGACGCACCCGAGCGCCAGCGAAATCACCAAGCCGGCAATTGCCACTTGCAGCGTAAAGGCAAATCCCTGCCAAAAGCCATCCATAGAGGCTAGCGTAATCTGCCATCGTCTAGGGTCGAAGAGACCGTCGAGCATAGCCCTTCCTTTCCAAAGTGCCACCAAGGCGAGGCGCCGCCTTGGGCATCATCGACGCATACCTGCCACAGCGTCCAACCACGATGCTCCAGGCGTGGTCAAACAAGGAGCGGGTGCGGCGCTATCACTGGCGCAGCACCCGTTCCGCACGCGTCAAAAACTCCCTGGTTTACGCGCTCTCGCCAAGCCAGGTGGTGATCTCCTCGTCCATCCAGCCGTTGCCGAGCAGCTCGGTCACCGTATCGTCCACAACCTCAGACAAGTCGGAACCCTTCTTGGTGGCAACGCCGTACTCCTGCGTACCAAACTTGATGTCGGGCTCGACGTACTCCTTCTGATCGTTCATGTAGGTGTTGAGCGTAGAGCGGTCCATGGCGAAGGCGTCGATGTTGCCGCTCTCAAGGGCGGAATTGATCGACGGATAGTCCGGATACTCGTTGAAGGTCGGCGTGGCGCTGATCCCCTCATCCTCAAGCATCTGCAGGATGGCGTCCTTGGTGGTGGAGCCCTGCGAAACACCGATGATCTTGCCGTCGAGGTCGGCCATCTCGGTGATGCCCGAAGACTTCATGACCATGATGCCCACCGAATCGGTGCGATAGGGCTCAGAGAAGTCCCAGTCTTCCTCGCGCTCGGGGGTGATGGTGTAGGTAGCAACGACCACGTCGAGCGTATCGTTGTCGATAAGCGGACCACGGGTCTTGGGCGTCACCGTAGTGAACTCGCACAGACCCTGCTCCTTGGCCTCCTCATAGGTGGTGCCCAGCACCGCCGCGGCGAGCTGGTAGCACAAATCAATCTCGAGGCCCTCATACTCTCCGGTCTCGGTGCTGAGATAACCGTAGCCAATGACGTCGGCCTTAACACCGCAGTTGAGCTTGCCGCGGTTCTTGATGGCCTGGACCTTCGACCCATCGGAGCCCCCGTTGGAGCCCGAAGCTGCCGGATCGGAGTTGCAGCCGGCAAGCGCGCTCATGCCCGCGACGGCGGCAACGCCAAGGCCGCAGGTCTTGAGGAAGTTGCGACGAGAAATGTTCTGCATGATGAGTACCCCTTCCTTGGTACGGGCCGCCCGGGCGAAACACCCTGGCAGCAGGTAGATGGCGTTGATGGCCGCAAGGCACATCATCCGGCACAAGAGGCAGGCCCCCGCGCCAACGCCCACCGCGCTAGTGCAAAATCTTGTTCAAGAAGTCCTTGCAGCGCGGATGTTGCGGATTGGTGAAGAAATGCTCAGGCGTGCCCTCTTCGAGGATCTGGCCATCGTCCATAAATAGAACGCGGTCGGCCACCTGGCGTGCAAAGTTCATCTCATGCGTCACGCAGATCATGGTGATGTTGTCCTGCGCGAGCTCGATCATAACGTCGAGCACTTCCTGGATCATCTCGGGGTCGAGCGCCGAGGTGGGCTCGTCGAAGAGGATGATGGGCTGCTTGGTGCACATAGCGCGCGCGATAGCCACACGCTGCTGCTGGCCGCCCGAGAGGTTCTGCGGGTACTCCCCCGCCTTCTGCGCCAGGCCCACGCGCTCAAGCGCGGCCATGGCGGTCTTGGTGGCCTCCTCTTTGCTCTTCTTCTGCAGCTTGATGGGCGCGAGCGTGAGGTTGCCGAGCACCGTCATGTTGGGATACAGGTTGAACTGCTGGAACACCATGGAGGAGTATTTACGAGCCATCTCCAGATGGTTTTTCTTAGTGAGCGGGATGCCGTCGATGATCACCTCGCCGGAGGTGGGCTCTTCGAGGAAGTCCACGCAGCGGATGAGCGTCGACTTGCCGGAGCCAGATGGGCCAATAACAACAACCTTCTCGCCCGCTTTAACGGTGAGGTTGATGTCCTTCAGCACGTGAAGATCGCCGAAGTACTTGTTAAGCCCCTTGATTTCGATCATTTCGGCCATAGGCGCGATTCCTTCCTTCGTAACCGCCGGATCACCGGCAAGAAACGCTGCAGCAGAGACAGGGCGACGCGAAGCGCGACGCTCTGCACCCTCGTTGATGCGGTTCGGTGCTTATTGTACGGTGGACAAGCCCCGGCAAACACCTGTATACCAACCTGCAACGCGCCCGAAACGGAGCGGCTAGGCGCCGAGGGCAACGGCACGTCGTGCATATTGCGCATAAATCCGCAGGTCAGTGCCTTGCAGTATACCCAAAAGAGCAGCCTGCATACACACTGCAGCTCACACTTTACTCTACTAAAGCTCCACAACGGAAGCGCGGCCATGCGCGGCTCGCTGCGAAACGCGCATGGCTGCAGTACGCCTATGCAAGGCGCGCGCCAACCTCCTTGGCCGCTGCCGGCTTATCAAAGTTGCCGCCCGTAGCCTTGGTAAGAGCACCCATCACACGCCCCATGTCTTTTTTCGTGGTGGCACCCAGCTCCGCGATGGTCTGCTCGATGAGCGCCACGAGCGCATCGCCCGAAAGCTGCGCCGGCAGGAGGCTCTCCAAAATCGAAACCTGCTCGGTGAGCGTATCGGTACGCTCCTGGTTGTTGGCAGCCTTGATGGACATCTCGAGCGTCTCGTTCGTCTGCTTGATAAGACGCTTGATCATTGTGTTCACATCCTCTTCGGTGGCGTCGCGGCGCTCGTTGACCTCAAGGTTCTTAACCTCGCCCATCACCTGACGCACAATCGAAAGGCGCACCTTGTCCTTTGCCTTCATGGCAGCAACCATCTGCTCATGCAGCTCTTCGTTTGTCATGGCTTCCTCCTTGTATCCACAAAGCCCTGCGGCGCTGCGCACCCTCTGCACCGGATTCCCGGGCAGAACGGCTGCGCTCGCCGCAGGGCCGTCTCCTGCTTTGTGCGATGCTCGTCGCTACTCGCTTGCGCTATCGTCGCCCTCGTCACTCGACGGAACATCCACGTTGTACGGGACGTTCTCGGGCATGGGGTTGATGACGATATCGGCGTTCTCAACGTACTCGTTGAGCCAGTTGTTGTAATCGGTCTGCACCTGGTTGCTCTTGATGGTCTCCACAATCTGATCGCGCAGGTCCTCGGGGATCTGATCGACGGAGGTCACCTCGCCGTCCACATGGAAGTAATCGGTGCACTTGATGATGTGGTAACCGTACGAGCTCTCCACAATGCCGCTCACCTGATCTTTAGAGAGCGCCGAGAGGGCATCCTGGTACTCGGTGACAAACTGCGTGAGCTTGTCCCAGCCCACATCGCCGCCGTCCTCGGCCGAGGAATCCTCGGAGTACTCCTTAGCGGCATCCTCAAACGACATCTCGCCGGAGTTGATCTTGTCGAGCACCTCCTGTGCCTTGGCCTGCGCCTCCTGCTTGGCGGCATCATCGGCGTCGGAATCTACCTTGATGAGGATGTGGGAGGAACGACGAGCGTCATTGTAGGTGTCGAGGTTGTCGTTCATATACTCAACAATCTCTTCATCGGTGGGTTCCTTCTCGGGCGCCACCTTGTCGCGCAGCTTCTGCTGAGCCAGGCTCGACTCCATGCTCTCCAAGTAGGTATCCCTGGTGTAGCCTACGTTCTTAAGTGTCTGGAGGGCATCCTCCTCCGAGCCGTAGCTTGCTACAAAGTCGTCCCACGCCTCGTCAAGGTCCTCGTCGGTGACGGTGATGCCGTACTCGTTGATGGCCTCGGTGACGAGGTACTGGCGCGCGTACTGGTTGATGATGTTCTCGCGATAGCTCTCGGGGGTCGAGCCGCTGCTTGCCAGGTAGTCCGCCCAGCTCTGGTCGCTGCCATAGCCCATGGAGCTACGCGTGCTCATGATCTGGCGCGTCACCGTGTCCTCGGTGATATTCACGCCATTCACCGTGGCAGCCACACCGCCGGTAAGCGTGTACTCCTCCGAAGAAGGGTTAACAAACTCGTTGATCACGCCGGAGCATGCCATCGCGGTAACGGAGAGCAGCATAGCGGCCACGCCAATGGCAACCAGCACGTACTTGGCGCCGGTGCTCAGCGCTTTTTTGCTCTCACGCTTGAAATCGGCCTTGCTCGGCGCATCCTCGGGATGCTTGCCGCGCTCATTACCGCTGGGATGCTTCTTGTTCTGTGCCATAGTCGATCCTTTTGATACTGGGATGCGCCGCGGCGCATAGGGGCCCGCCGGAACGCGCAGCTCCACACAGCCGAACATGCGCATCTGCAGCGAGCAAACACGCGGCGGCACGCGGCTCAAACGCAACCGGACAGAGTCGTCCACATGGTTCAAACGGGGCTATTGTCGCACATAACGGGGGCAACTCGCCAGTCTGCGCACCTCCGCCACCACTTTCCCCCATTCTGACCACATCCCGTGGGATCGCACAGAATGCACCTGTCCGGACGGCTTGGTGACGCGTAGGCCCCTGGCACAACTCCGAAGCAACAGCGGCAGGCCGCCGCGCGCCTCACGCGGGCCGCGCAAGCATAACGTGAGCGGCATGGCGCGGCAGGCGAACCCCCAGGGCGGGCAGCGCCTGGACGTTCCCACCCCGCACGGGACGCTTCGGAACACCATAGCGGTTGAGCAGCATCTCAAGCGCAGCGCGATCGTAGATGAGGTCGTGCGCGATGCGAAGCACGCGCCACGACGGATTGCGCGGCTGCCCCTGCATGGGCGTCATGTCCGCCCGGCGCAGCTGGCAGCCTGAACCCAAACCATCCGCATGGGCGGCTGCTGACGGAACATACAGCTCAGCACCAGCCCCCGCCTGACGAGGTTCGCGCATCGCATTCGCCGTGACCGCCCACGCGTCGCCCGTACAGCCTGCCCCAAAACCATCCAACACGGCAATGATGGCCGTGCCATCAGGCAGCTGCCAGAGGTAATCTGCCTGAATTCTGCGGCGAGGATCGATAGGGTCGTACACAGGGGCCTGGAGCTCGGGCGCCTCAAAGCCCAGCTCGATAATAGTCGCGCGCAAGCGGGACTCATCCCCACTTCGGCTCAGAGGGTCCGCATACGCAAGCGCCTGTCGCACGCGATTCACTCCCCGCCGGCACGCGCCGCGCTCCTCAACGTAGCGCGCAAACGATTCTCGATTGACCGAGTACAGCCGCAGAAGAGAATCCACAAGCGCCACCGCCTCAGAAAAGGGCAGGCCAAGCATGGTGTCGAGCGCCGTGCGGTACAGGCCGCTTACGATCACGCCATCAACGTCATGGGGCGCTTCACTTGCATCTTCCTCGGAAAATACAGTACGCGGCCGATGCTCGCTCCATAAGTGTGGTGCGACCGCGCCGCCTCCTGCATACATGTGCTCAATGCGCTCGGCAGAGAGTGCCAAACCATACACCACCGCGGCCGAGCGGCCACAAAAGACCCAATCGGGATGATGCAACGAGAGCGCTCGCAGCCCATGCAACACACGGCTGCGTGTGCCCAAACGGTTCCAGTACGCCGTACGAGCAAAGACGCCGCGATCGGTCATGGACACTCCATACCCCACACGACGATGGCACGCCGCTCGATCAGCCTCGCTTGCTGGCACCAAAAATCGCTGGTCGCGTTCAGCCTCGACCAAACGATCCATGATGCGCTTCTCAACCGACCATGCCATGCCCCACCTCCACGCTTGCATGAACCCGTCGGGCACACGCTGCACCCGTAAGCACGCCATCGTGGGCACGGCATGGCCAAGGCCTCGCCCCGCGCAGCATGCTTGATATTCATGGTAGAAACGCCTGGAGCGCAGGTAGGTCGCTGAACTGCCCCGCAAGCTTCCCAAAAGCTGACCGAGCGGCCCAAATGCGAATGAACGCGCAGCGTACTGCCCTGTTGATCGCCATGCGCCGAGCGGATACCGCCCGCGGGCGCCGCCCAAATTCACAAAGCCCCTTTACTTCTGAGCCGCAAGGGCATCAAACATTGCGGCTCCTCAACACCCGGGTTGCCGAACGCGCGGAAAGCGCCCGCCAAGCCCCCGAATGGACAAAAAATCGAGAAGTCGGCGAAAACATCCTGTATACAGCGTTTATGCAAATGGCTATCCAGGCCTTTTGTTGCCCCGAGCTCCACGGTGGAGGAACCGCACCGTCATAACCTCAGAAAAGGTCGCCGACTTCTCGATTTTTTGTCCATTTGAAGCGAGTGGAACTGCCCGAAGCGTGCATGCGAGCAAAGTAGGCTGTATAAAACCCGCTCAATTCGCGCGCAATCATGCATACGATTCGCGCGGTCCTACGGGACGCGGCAACTAGAGGTCACGCATACGGCGGCATGGAACCCGCATGCGGCAACGGAAGCCCTGCGTGCCGCAACGAGGGCTGCGGCGCGCAGCAATAAAGCCATACATACATAAAGCCTCCGCCTTGCCGCCTGGCCGCAGGCGCGCCGAGCACGGACACGCAACGACCAGCCAACAAGACAGAGGTTTCAAAACGCAATTAAGCCGCGAGCGCCACTGGCTGCTACGTTCCCACGCACAGCCAGCAAGGCCCACCCGTAAACACTAGGATTCGATTGCCACCGTAAGATCGGGGCTCACCTGCACGCGACCCTCGGCAAGCAGCTCTACCACCTGCGGATACAGCTTGTGCTCCACCGCATGAATGGCCGCCTCGAGATCGTCGAGCGTCATGCCCTCCTCCACACGAACGGGCTCCTGCGCAATGATGGGGCCCTGGTCGTAGGCAGCATTAGCAAAATGCACGGTCACGCCCGTTACCTTTACACCGCGCTCGTACGCATCGGCAATGCCGTGCGCACCCTGGAAGCTGGGCAGCAGCGCCGGATGCAGGTTGACGATACGGTTAGGGAACGTTGCAAGCAGCGGTGCGTGCACCTTGCGCATGTAGCCCGCCATGATCACGTAGTCCACCTGAGCAGCCAGAAGCTCGTGCGCAATCACCTCATCGGCAGCAATGGGGTCGGCGTAGACCTCTTTAGAGAGGGTGAGCGTCTGAATGCCCGCGGCCTCGGCGCGCTTAAGACCATAAGCCGAGGGGCGGCTTGCCACCACGAGCTCAATGGACGCGTTGAGCGAACCTGCGGCGATGCAGTCGATAAGCGCCTGCAGATTGGTGCCGGAACCCGAAACGAGCACGCCAATCTTGAGCGGTTCCACCTGGTCGCCCGCCTTGCGAGCGGCAGCACGGGCGGCCTGGAGGTCGTTGTTGGTGGGAATGGCCTGAGCGCCCTCGTCATTGGCCTCAGCGCCCGCCGCACCAGCAGCCTCCCGCGCCGCGCGAGCCAGCTCGCTGTCAACGTTCACGGTGAAGAACGACTCGCTCGGCAGAGCCTCAGGCGGCAGCCCGGCCTCTTCAACCAGGCGGCGGTACTCCTCGTTAACGCTCATCGGCGTACACCACCTTGCCGGTGCCCTCAACGCACGTACCCACATGGAACGGATGCTCGCCCAGAGCCTCAAGCGCCGCCGTAACAGATGCCTCTTCCTCGGCCGGGCAGATAATCATGAGGCCAACGCCCATGTTGAACGTCTTGCATGCCTCATTGGCCGTAAGGCCAGCCTCGTGCGCGATGTAGCGAATGACAGGCGGCATATCCCAGCCCATCGCGTAACCCTGCGGCGAGGAGGTGCGATCAACCACAGCGTCAACGTCCGGCGCGAGCGCACGATTGAGGTTCTCGGTGATGCCACCACCCGTGATGTGCGCGATGGCATGCACGTGCGCACCCTGGCGGAGCAGGTCGAGCACGGGTTTCACATAGATGCGCGTAGGAGCAAGCAGAGCGTCTGCCAGCGAAATGCCGCCCAGCTCGTCGAGCGGCTGCTCCAACTCCGCACGCTTGGCCTCAGCCTCAGGAGTGCCGGGCACCAAGCCGTCCACACCAATGACGCGGCGCACGAGCGAGTACCCGTTGGAATGAATACCCGTGCTCGGCAGGCCGATAATCGCGTCGCCCGGACGCACGTTGGCAGGGTCGAGCATCTTGGGACGGTCGACCACGCCCACCGTAAAGCCCGCAAGGTCGTAGTCATCGGGACGCATAACGCCCGGGTGCTCGGCCATCTCGCCGCCCACCAGCGCGCAACCGGCAAACTTGCAGCCGTCTGCCACGCCCTTCACGATCTTTGCCATCTGCTCGGCCTCGATGTGGCCGATGGCGATGTAATCCAGGAAGAACAGGGGCTCGGCGCCCGAGGCGAGAATATCGTTCACGCACATGGCAACAAGGTCTTGACCCACCGTCTCGTGGCGGTCGAGCAGCTGCGCCAGCACGAGCTTGGTGCCCACGCCGTCGGTACCCGAGATGAGAATAGGGTCTTCCATGTCCTTGAGCGCCGCCGCCGAGAACAGGCCGCCAAAACCGCCGATGCCGCCAATAACCTCAGGACGGTTGGTCGAAGCTACCATGGTCTTGATGGCGTCAACCGCGCGGCCGCCTTCGGCGGTGTCCACGCCGGCGTCTTCGTAGGTAACGTGCTTGGGTGTGTCGCTCATACGCGCTTCCTTTCGGGAGAAGCTCTCAGATGGTCAAATCATAGCAGGTGCGCCCAAGCCATACGCGCCCGGGTTCAAGCACCGCACCACACACATCTCTTTGATGCAAGCAGGCTGCTCGCCCCTGTGAGCACGCGGGTGGAGCGGCAGCCCAGCTTAGGCGTTGCGCGCTTCCCAGCTGTGGTCGTGCTCCTTCTCCACCACCACGTCGCGCGGAAGCGGCGGGTTCTCGGTGAGATTGCACGGGTCGTAGCCAGGCATAAACTTGTCGCGGCCAAAACTCTCGGGAATGGCCACCGGGTAGACGCCGGTAAAGCACGCCGTGCAGTAGCCACGCACCGGGCATGCCGACGCGGAACCGCTCACACCAGCCGCAGCTCCGTCGCACTCCTCCGGCTCCACGGGCACCCCGCATGCCGGCATGCACGCTAGCAAGCCCTCCACGGAGAGGAACGCCAGCGAATCCGCTCCAATATACGAGCAAATTTGCTCAACCGATTTATTGGCCGAAATGAGCTGCGCCTGCACATCGGTATCAATGCCATAGAAGCAGGGCCACACCACCTCGGGGCTGTTGATGCGCACATGCACCTCGGCCGCACCCGCCTGGCGAAGCATCCGCACAAGCTGCACCATGGTGGTGCCGCGCACGATAGAGTCATCAATCACCACCAGGCGCTTGCCAGCAATGTTGTCGCGCAGGGGATTGAGCTTCATGCGCACGCCCATGGCGCGCAGCTCCTGGGTGGGCTGGATAAACGTACGTGCCACGTAGCGGTTTTTGATGAGACCCTCACCAAAGGGGATACCGCTCTCGCTGGCGTAACCCTCCGCAGGCGGCAAGCCCGAATCGGGCACGCCGATAACCATGTCGGCATCCACGGGCGCCTCGCGCGCAAGCTGCCGGCCCATGTCGTAGCGGCATGCATAGACCGATTTACCTGCCATGATGGAATCCGGCCGGGCAAAATACACCTGTTCAAAGATGCATTCTGCCAGCTCGTGGGCCGCGGGAACACCTTGCTCGGACACGAGGCCCTCGGCACTGATGCGCAAAATCTCGCCAGGACGGATATCACGCACGTAGGTAGCGCCCACAATGTCGAGCGCACACGTCTCGGACGCTACCACCCAGCCGGCGGCGGAAGCAGCCGCGCTGCCCGGCACCGCCCCATCCGTGCTCGACGCATCATCCAAGCGACCCAACACAAGTGGGCGAATACCAAAGGGATCGCGGAACGCATAGAGCGCTTGCCCGTTGATGAGCGCCATGGCGTATCCGCCGCGCACGAGCTCCATGGTTTTGCGAATACCCTCACGCAGGTGGCTTGTGCGCTGCGTGAAGTAGCCTATAAGCTTGCAGGCCACCTCAGAATCGGAGTTGGATACAAACGGAACATTCAGCTCATTAAGCTGGCGGCGCAGCTCATCGGTGTTAACGAGCGTTCCGTTATGCGCAAGGGCGATAACCACGCTGTTGATGGTGGAGAGATGGGGCTGCGCGGCTTCCCAGCTCTTGGCGCCCGCGGTGCCGTAGCGCACATGGCCCACAGCAAGCTGCCCGGTAAGGGAGGAAAGGTCTGCATCAGAAAACACCTGGTCGATGAGCCCCAAGTCTTTGCGCACCATAACGGTGTCGCCGTCGCCCACGGCGATACCGGCGGATTCTTGCCCGCGGTGCTGCAAGGCTTTCAGACCAAAGTAGGTGAGCCGCGCCACATCGCGACCGGGCGCCCATATACCAAAGACGCCGCACTCCTCATGCAGCGCGTCCTCGCGCGAAGTCTCGCCTGTACATTCGTTCCTCAAACCCGCATCCCGCATAGTCTCCCCTGTCACTCACCGCGCGGCGCGCCGGCTGCGCTCAGTTTTACAGCCAACCATTATGGCAGCTTGCAGGCTGAGCGCGAGCGCCATCACAGGAATTTTCGAGCGAGGCGCTCCACCCGCTACAGCAGATGGAGCGCCTCGAAACCCGTCTTACGCAATGAAGGCCAGCGGCCAAACGCGTCCTTACGCGCAGTACTTCTGCATCGTCTCGACCATGCCCTCAGGCGTTGTCTGGGCGGTGATGTCGGCAACCGATGCCTCGTCCATAAACACACCCATGAGCGCCTGGAGCACGGCGACCTGGCCCTCGGCGTGCGCAAGCAGGCCCAGGTTCACGATGAGCTCGGCGGGAACGTCGCCGCCAATACCCGCCATGCCCTCAAACACAATGGGCTCCTTGGGCTTGATCACGGCAATGTAGGGCTTAATCAGGTTCTCGGGATCAACATGCGGCAACGCCACGGCAATATGCTCAAACTGCAGGCCCGTGGGATAGTTCTTCTCGCGGGTGAGGATGGCGTCGAGCCACGTGTCCTTCACGTAACCCTTTTCAACAAGAATCTTGCTCATCTTGTTGAAAAACTCAAAGCGGTCTTTGGCCTCGAAGTCAAAGAACACAAGCTCAGGCGTGAAAAGATCGGTATCGACAGTGGACATGGATGCTCCTATCTATGAATTGCTACCCGGCCCTGCACAACGGTGGGCACAGCGGGACGCACTTGGACGGTGTATGTTACGCAACCGGCTCCGCACCGTTGGCGAAGACCTCAATCACGTGCACAAAATCCTCCACCAGGCGCTCGTAGGCAGCGCTGGTGAGCTTGGTCCAGTAGACCACATTGCCGGCAGCACGCTCGGCATCCACCACCGAGCACGCAGCCTCGGCGGCAAACTTGTCACCGTAGGTGAAGTAGTTGATCTTGCGAATGCCAGCGTCGATAGCCTTGTGGTAATCCTCGTCGGACACGCCCGAGCCGCCATGCATCACAAGCGGCACCTTCACGCGGTCGCGAATCTGGGTGAGCACGTCGAAGGAAAGGTGCGGTTCGCCCTTGTAGAGGCCGTGCACCGTACCAAACGAGCAGGCCAAAACGTCAAGGCCCGTGGCCTCCACAAACTCACGCGCCTGGTCGGGGTCGGTGTAGATGGCACCTGCCTCCTCGGCCGTACCACCCTCGTTGGAGGCACCGCCCTCGCGCGAACCCATCGAGCCCAGCTCGCACTCAAGGCCACAGTCAAAATCGTGCACCATTGCCGCTGCGCGGGCGGAGTTCTCGACGTTGACCTCATACGGCTCCATCGAGCCGTCGTACATGGCACCGCTGAAGCCCATCTCAAGGGCGCGACGCATGTATGAGAGATGCTCGCAGTGATCGAGGTGCACGCACACGGGAGCGGAGGAGCGCTCGGCCAGAGCCACCATAACCGGGCCCATAACGTCGAGCGGAGCCACGCTCTCGTGGACCTCGGCATGGCCGAGCATCACCGGGTAGCCGGTGGCCTCGGCAGCGTCGATAACCGCGCGCACCGCCTCAAGCGTGGGAGCATTGAACTGGCCGATGGCCATGTTGTTCTGCTCGGCGATGGCGCAGATGTCACGAAGGTTTACTAGCATGACAATCCTTTCTAGAAGAGGGGTACACGCAGACACGTGCGAACGAATGCAGGATGATTAATGCTTGCGCCGGCGACGACAGCGACGCTCGGAGCGAATGGCGCGTTCCTCATCTTCACTACGCTCCGAAGATGAGGCGGCCTCAACACGGCGCGTTTCGGCCCGACGTGCCCGCACGCGAATATTGTCGGGGTCCAAGCGTGCCTCAGTATTCAGGAAGAACTGATACAGCGCCTCACCCTTCTCGCCCTCGGGGGTGTACATGTCACCGCAGCCCACAAAGTAGCGGCCGCGCACAACACCACCGCCATTCACACGGATGTAGGCTGCGCGCACCCGACCGTTCTCGCGCACAGAAAGCCGCTTGATCTGAGCGAGAGGATATGCGTCGCGCCTGCCAAACGACTCAAGCACGAGCTCGGTCGCGCTCACCGAAACGCGACGCGGATAACACTTGGCGATAAAGGTGTTAAACACCGTATAGGCTGCCACCACCAGCACCACAAGCGCAATGGGTGTGAGCACCGAGAGCGCCAGCATACCAAGGGCAACCGGCAGGGCAATCGCCGCAACAACACCGGGAACGATGACGTCGAAGCGGTAGCGGTGGTCGTCATAGGTATAGACGTTCTCCACGGTTGTTCTCCCTTCACAAAGCGCGGGGCCCACGCCCGTTGCCGAGCGCGGGCCCCGCGGGTCATTCATCTTCAAGGCGCGCGCCTCGAAGACGGCTCAGAAGCGCTTAGTTCTGCGCGTGGAGCTCAGCGGCCTCCTTGAGGATGCGCGCACGGTTCCAAATGGCGAAGACGATAGCAGCAACGCCGGTGATGCCGATGCACAGATAGCCGTTGAGGTTGCTCAGGAACACGAAGATGAACGTGAGCGGGTTGGCGCCATCGCAGAGCGACGAGATCAGAGCGTTGGCACTACCAGCGGCAGCGGCGATATCAAAGCCGGACTGCATGGCGGCAGCCGTCTGGAACGGAGCCATGTAGGTGGAGATGAGCAGGCCAACAGCAAGCACGATGATGCCCACGATGAGGCCGCGGAAGCCGTTCTGGTTCACGATCGGGGTGATGAGCACGAGCATGTAGGTGGCCGTGGAGAGGTCGCCGAACGGGATGACCTGGTTGCCGAGCGGCTGCAGCACAACGGCGAGCAGCAGCATGACGGGGATCAGGATGAGCGCGAGCGAAAGGGTGACGGGATGGCCAACGCCCACGGCGGAGTCGAGGCCGATGTAAATCTTGCCGCGGTTCTGGAAGTGCTTCTGAATGAAGGCGGAAGCGGCATCAGAAATGGGGAGCAGGCCCTCCATAAGCAGGGCGGCCATACGCGGGATAAGCACGAGCACGGCGCCGAGGGAAACACCAAGGGTGAGAATGGTGGTTGCAGAGCCAGCGATGTCAGCGGTGTCGAAGTAGGCAACGCAGCCGATGATGATACCAATGATGGTGCCAACAAAGATGGGCTCGCCAAAGACGCCGAACTTCTTCTGCATGGACTCAACGTCGACGTTGATGTCACGCACGCCCGGGATCTTGTCGATAACCCAGTTGACGAACATGGCGATGGGCGCAAAGGCTGCAGTGAAGCCGTGAGGCAGGGAAACGCCGGGCATACCGAGCGACTTCTCAACCTGCGGAGCGGTGACGTCGCCCAGGATAAGCACCACAACCTCGTTAATCACGGCAGCGGCAAAGCCGAGCATGATGTTGTCGGTGATGATGGCCACGATGGAACCGGTGAAGGCAAAGTGCCAATAGTTCCAGATGTCCACGTCGGCCGTCTGGGTGGTGTTGGTGAGCAGCATGATGATGTTCACAACCAGGCCAAGCGGAATGATGAAGAGGCCAACGGTGGAACCCATGGCGATTGCCGAAGACGCCGGCCAACCAACATCGATGATGTTGAGGGCCAGACCAAAGCGGGTGGTCATCTCCTCAACAGCGGGCGCCAGGTTGGTGCCGAGCACGTTGTTGATGACCAGGTTCAGGCCAATGAAGCCTACACCAACGGTGAGGCCGGCCTTAAGGCTCTTACCAAAGCCGGCACCCAAAACGGTACCGATGATGGTAAGGATGATGGGCATCATTACGGAGACGCCCAGGCCTTGAATAAAGGTGAAGAAAGCTAGAATTGCGTCCATTTCTCTCCCTTTCCTGTGTTGGATGCAGCTTGTGCCGCATCCCCCTTACCGGGCCGAGCCTCCAAACACTCCCGTCACGGCGTTTGGAGTCTTGACTACCATAGCGAACGCACCGGCGTGCGACCAGCGGGTCATTCAATACGTCGACGCTATTCTCCTATGACAACAACCTTAGCCTTACGCGTGCGCTCACGCGTGCGGTCAAAGTCAACAAAGTAAATGCTGGCGAGGCCGTTCATCTGAAGCTCGCCGTTTTCCACCTCAAACGTCTGGTTGCTGCCCACGATCGTGGAGCGCAGATGAGCATCACCGTTCCACAGAAGCGTGCGGTCGCCGCCCGGCAGCCATGCCTCGAGGTTGGGCCAGGTTTCGACCTCCTCAAAGTGCTGAATGCCCGGGTAACGGTAGGTTTTCCAGTCGTGCTGCTCGGGGAAGATCTTGTCCAAACCGTCGGAAAGATCGGCCTGCAGGAAGGTGTCACCATCCGGCGTGTGGTCGTGGTCATACTCCTCTGAGAACACCGCGCAGGTGGTGTGGCACGAGATGACAACCACGATGCCCTCTTTGATGCCCGACTCCTTCACGATGTCGCGCACGCCGTCGGTGATATCCACATAGGTGGGCTTCCCGGCGAGGGTGTCCATCTGGAGCTTGCCTTTGTAGACGGTCATGTATTAAGCCTCCTTGCAGAAATCGGTACGCGCGCGGTCGAGAGCGGCGAACATCTCCTCAAGACGCTGAGCCGGATCGGGCGCCGCAACAATGCCCGAGGTGGCGCCGGTACCATCTGCGTCGTAGCGGATAGCGTCGTACACGTTCTCGCCGCTCGAAATGCCAGCAGCCTGGAGTACGAGGGTCTCGGGCGAAACGGCCTTCACGGCTTCGGTGGAACCACGCATGTAATCCTCGTCGGCAACGGTACCGGTGCCAATGAGGCTCGTGAGCTCGCACACCATTACATCGGGATGGAGCCCGGCGATGGCAGCGCCCTCCTCAACCGAGTCGGCGCAGACCACCGTGAGGATGCCAAGCTCGTTGGCACGCGCGATGGTTGCCGCAAGCTCATGGATGGTGAGCGGGTTCTCGGCATGGTTGAGGAACGTGGCCTTTACGCCTGCCGCCGCGAGGGCCTCGGGGAGAATGTGGCCCATACCGCGACCGGGCTTCAGGCTCTCCATAGCCTGGGCGCACGGAATGAGGTGCGGGCACTCGGCGATGATATGTGGAAGATCGATGAGCTGCGCGGTGAAGAGGCAGTCGATGTCGTAGCGCGCCGCGAGTTCGTCAGCCTTGCGCGCAAGCGCGTAGACGTCCTCGCCATAGAGGTACGACTTGGGGTTGACGACAAAGAACGGCTTCCTCAACGTGGTCTTCTCCATAGGCATCACCTGCTCCTTTCCTCGGGGCCGCGCGTGCGACCAGTCAGGCCTCCGCCCGTACCACCCCCGCACTTCTGCTCCCGACGCACAGCGCCGTGTAGGGTGTGGAGGCCGTGCAGGGAGGGGGACGGAGGACAGAATTGTGTACATACTTGTATATTAAGCAATGTACAAGTTTGTTATATAGGCTCATGCTGCATGCACGTGCCCAATTTGTCCTTCTTTTCCGCAAGCGGTAGATGTCATTCGGGGAATGGTGACTCACGGGACCGAATATCGCGCGTTCACGCTTCGACTGTGGATGAAACGGGGAGATGGTGTGTCCCGTCTGTGTGAAGACCCGATGATGCACAGCAAGGGCACCGCCTCCCCTGTGAGCATTCGCTCACGCTCATGAGAGGCTTCTCCATAATTTAGTCCGACGCCTCCGAGGCGGCCCTCCCAAAATGGTAGGCTACATGCAGCATATCGCGGCCCACGGCGCGTGAGGGCCTGAGTGGGTCGCCCGAGTTCCTGAAAGGATCGACCATGGCATCTCTTCCCCCTTCTCTAGACACGTGGCTTGCAGAGGCGAAGGCCGACCCCGCCGCAAGCCGCTGCGGCATGTACCTCTTCCACAACGGCGTGGTGCGCGAAACGCCCAAGGCGCAGGTACGCACGGGCGAACACGGCGGCGTGGATGCCACGGGTTCAGTAGGCAGCATGGAGTTCGCCTACGATGCGGCAAAAGTTGAAGCGGCCATCGAGGAAACCCGCGCCATGCCGGGCATTGCCTACGTGCGCGTTTGGCTAAACGAAGGCGAACTTGAAGTGGGCGACGACATCATGCTCGTCCTGATCGGCGGCGATATTCGCCCCCATGTGGTAGACGCTCTTCAGGCGCTTGTGGGCACCATCAAGTCAACCTGCGTCCGCGAGGTTGAGCGCCCCGCATAACAAGGTGCGCGCCAAGAAACGAGAACTGCACGCAGCCAACGCCGCCGCCCAAATGCGCAACATACCCTGCTGCGTGCTTGTGTCAACTAGCATCTTTTTACAAGCAAGGCGCCGCCGGACGCGATAAGCATCCGACGGCGCCACTCTTATAGCACTGCTGCATGCACCAACTATTGTGTGGGCCCTTGACTCGTAGTCGCATCACGCGAGCTTGAGGTGCCATCCGAAGCTCCATCAGCTGAGCTGTTTGCGTCAGTGAGCTTCGCAGGCGTATCCACACGGCTCGAATCCTCAGGCGTTACCGTCATGCTTTGGAAGCGATGCTCCATATAGGCATTGTCGAAATGCTCGGCGTAGAACTCTTCAACCGGAGAATCCACCTTCACGCCCGAAAGACGCTCGTACCAGCAGTCGAGCGACTGAAGCGTCATAACCGCGTTCACCGCCATGAGGATGGCGCAGATAGTAGTGAGCGAATAGCGCATTTTCCAGGGGATCAGGTTGATCACCGAAAGCAAACGCGGCAGGCAGAATTTGATCCACACAAACCCCAGCATGCCCCACATGAGCATAAACGGAGTGCTCGTGCGGCCATGGAAGAACGCTGCAACAGGATCGGGAAAGCCAAAGATGGTGGTACCTGAATAATCCCAGGCCACCGCACCAAAACCTGTCTGCATAAACCAGCTCACGAACGCCTCGAAGCAGCCGCCGATTACCGCCGACACCACAAAGATGATGATGGGGTTCGCCTTATAGAAACGGTTGAGTGCAACCGTCATCAGAACGGCGCCTACACCATAGATGGGCGAGAACGGACCAAAGAGCATGCCCGCGCGGTCCTGATACACACCGGGGTCAACGACCACCATGTGCCAGATTACCTCAAGCACAAGCCCAAGCACGCTGCACACTATAAACACCCAGAACACATTGAAGAAGTTGAGCTCGATAAAACCTTTGCCTTCAAGATCGCGGCCGAGCATGCCACGCTCGGCGGCCTCGCGGTCTTCAAGCTCGCGGAGCTCACGCTGAAGTTCGCGCTCTTGGCGCAGGGTGGGGTCAACGGTAACGGAGAGGGCAAGCAAGATCACAAGCTGAATAAGCGGAGAAATAAGATGCGGCCCAATACCCTGGAGCATCACGTTGAACAGCAGCTGGGCAAAGTTGAGCGCAAGGAGCACGTGCGACCAGCGCGCAGCATTGCGCCTGTGATTGCGCAGCAACGATGCGCCCAAGAAGATAAGAATGCCCGAAGCAACCACCGATACTAAGAAACTCAGCACCGAGATGATAGTGGTAAGCGTAGGGTCGGAATTGGTAGGGATGGTACCCGGCTGGAACACCAAGGCGTAAGCGATGAGGCCCACCAGCAACACGGCAATGGGCAGGGTCACAACGCCGTCAATCAGGCACAGAAGACCGTAAATCTTGGCCACCAGCGAGATTTTTTTGCGCTCAGTTGATGCCGGCGTTTTGGGGTCAAGCTTGTTGTTGGAAGGGTTAGCACCCCGCGCTTGCCTAGCGGAAGATACGGCGGCCATGGACTCTCCTTTGGATGTGGAGGGGCAGAATGTAAGACGGCGACAGATCTAGGAGAGCAGGCGACGCAACAATGCGACCCATCGAATCAGCCGTGGCACAAAACGTGGTGGGCACAGCCCAAAGATATGCCTCGCCAGCGCAGCCTTGCAACGAATACTATGCCCGCTAGCAGGCACACAGAACGCGCTCTTAGCTCCCTTGGCTGTATCATACCCACCCGCACAACGCCGAAGCACAAACTTCCAGGTTTTGACCGTTCTCCTTCCCGTGCCCTCGCCCTTCACCGGCAATTCTCACGTCTCGACGAGAACTTGTATACATCATGTACATTTTTGCGCTAGGCTTGAGACGTGTCTAAGGGAGGAATTGTGACCGCACGAATACTCAAACCTGGTGAGAGCCAGCTCGACCCCACCGAACCTTGGCTTGCCCTCGGCCATGCGAACGATACCAAGACGGCGCCTGACACCAAAGTTCCGGCACCCCTGCACGTACAGCTTGCAGACATCATTCGTGAGAAGGTATACGGACGCGACTGGGGCGTAGGGTCAAAAATTCCCTCCGAACACGAACTCATGGCGCGCTATAACCTGGCACGAGGCACCGTGCGCAGGGCGCTTGCCCTGCTTGTGCAGGAGGGGCTGCTCGTACGCCGCCATGGCAAAGGCACCTTTGTGGCAGAACCAGGCATATCGCACGCAGCAGGCAGCAGGCCCTTTTCGTTTGCTGAAAACCTGCATGAACAGGGGAAACAGTTCACCACGCGCGTGGCCGATAGCTGGGTGACCCCGGCACCACCCGACGTGGCCCGCGCTCTCGAGATACCCGACGATGCCGACGTGATGTTTCTCCGCCGCGTGCGTTCAGTAGACGGCGAACCGATTATGTGCCAGGAAAGTTGGCTCAACCTCAACGAATGCCCCGGCCTTGCCGATGCCAACTTTGAGCAAGAATCACTCTTTGACCTCGTGGAGCAATGCTCTGGACGCAAGATTAAGTTCTCACGCATGACCTATAGCGCGCGCGTGGCGGGCGTGGACCACGCCGAACTCCTCGGCTGCGACGAGGCGGCTGCCGTGCTTTTGCTGGAACAAATTATTCGTCTGGCCGACAATCGTCCTATTGAATGGAGTACCACCTGGTTAAAGCCCGGTCAGTCCATTGTCTCAGACGCCGTGCAGCCCGACTAGGGGTGCAGCGTTTCCCCTGGTCGGAGCGCTTCCGCCGCTGTTGTGTGCACCTCGCCCTAGGTTGCGTGCGCCTCGTGAGAGTTGTGGCCCGATGTATCCAGAATAAGGCGAAAATGGGGGTGGAAATGGACAATAAGAGCCGTAACGCGGTGCGGGGTGCACGCAACGCGGGCGTCGCGCCGGTGGGCGGCGTCGGAGGTGCCCGATAAGCAGCTTCCCTAATTCCCCGAGACGGTCGAGATGCTCTCCCCCGCGTCCACGCGCGGTAAGGTCTCTTCCAGCGTGCACACCATAACGGAACGACGCGGCGAGGGCACTATGTTGTCGCTGCACGTGATGAGCGAGAGCACCTGCTCCGTGCTCTCCACGCGCTCTTCGGCATCGGAGGCCTGCGCGCTCGCCCGGCTCAGGATGTCGCGCAGATATTCCTCAAAGACCGCCGCATCCTCGAAGTTTGGCGTGCGGGCAACCACATAATCGGCAGGCACCACCGCGGTCGCAAGCGGACGGAAACGATAAACCGCCTCGCGGGTGATGTAGTACACCTCGTCAATGGCGTCGAATGCGGCCTGGTCTTGCGTGCGATCGATAGGCTCAAACATGCCACCGCTCAACATATGGTGCCCGTATATGCTTGTTTGCTCATCACGCAGGCCGGGTGCCTCATCGTCGCAATCAAGAAACACCGTGCCGGACGCATTGGAGCGCCCGTCGAAGAGCCGGTAGAGATAGGTGCTGTTGTCTTCACCCTGCACAACGGGATAGTTGACCGAGGTACCGGGGATGTAGATCCACCCCACCACATCGGGATTGATGGCGGCCAGCTCATCAAAATTGACACTCGGTATGCCCGAGCCATCCGTGTCGTCAACGGCGGCATACTGCGCGAGATCCGCGTACGCGTCTTCGGCCTCGCGGTACCCCAGCTGCGACCATATAAAAATGCCTCCAGCGGCCACGAGCAAAAGCACGCCCACCACAATGAGCACCCGCGATACGATTATGCGCGTACGGGAAGCACGGGGCGCTCGGGGAGTCTGCGAGGAGCGGGCGCTCCGCATACGCGACCGCTCAGTCTCTGTGCCTTTAGCTGCAAAGTGCGCCGGCGGCCGAACGTGCGTCGGCGCGTGGGCACTGCTCCGCGCGCCTCCACCCGAGGCGTGGGGAGCCGCAAACGACCCATGCACATCCCCACCTCGATGCGCGGGTGACGCATCAGGCGTGCGCTTGAATCGTTTTCCGCGGTACTCCCCCACGGTTCCCCCTTATTGGCCCGGCTCTACGCCTCGGCCATCTCCTGCTTCATCTTCGCGATGGCGTCGCGATACTCCGGCATCGTAGCGCCCAAAATCTGCGTGGCATAGATGGCCGCGTTTTTGGCGCCATTGATGGCCACGCAGGCCACGGGCACGCCGGAGGGCATCTGCACCATCGAGAGCAGCGAGTCCAAACCGCCGAGGTCGCTCGTCTTCATAGGCACGCCGATAACGGGGAGCGGCGTGAAGGCCGCCACAACACCACCCAGGTGAGCGGCCTTGCCAGCGGCAGCGATAATCACCTTGAGGCCGCGATCGGCAGCGGAACCGGCCCACTCGTGCACCTTTTCCGGGTTGCGGTGCGCACTTGCAATCACCAGCTCGTACGGCACGCCCAGCGCCTCAAGCTCAGCCGTGCAGCCCTCCATGGTGGGAAGGTCGGACTTAGAACCCATGATGATGCCCACAAGCGGGGTCTTCTCCTCAGAACCAGCCACTGCTCACTCCTTGGTCTAAGCGAGGGAACCCCGATGAGGCACCCTCCATTGGTCAGTCGCATTTAGTATAGCCGGGTGACCAGCCACGTGGAGAGCGCGGCAGCCGCGCAAAACAAAATGGCCAGGCAACGGGTTTCACTCCATCGCCTGGCCGCATGTTCTGTACAGGATAGCGTTGTCCTCAGGTCTGCCAAACGTACCCGCCCAATGGCAGGCCAGCAGGTGCGGATACGCCCCGCCGCTACAGCACCAGCATAAGCGCCGTGAGCACCACGGCCGTAACGACCGTCAGCGCCACAAAGAACTTGAGCGTGAGCTTGAGGAAGCTTGTGTAGCTCGTATGCGCGAGCTCCAGACCAGAGACAATCACGCCGTTGGTGGGCGTAACCATAGCCACCACGCCATGTGCCGCCACGTAGATCATGATCATAATCTCGGGCGAGAAGCTAAGGCTATCAGCAAGCGGCCCCATGATGGGCATGGAAACGGTGGCCATGCCAGAGCTCGACGGGATCAAGAACGAGAGCACAAAGTAGAGCGCGTAGCTCGCCGGCGCAAAGATTATGGCCGAGACGCCGCTAAGTGCGCTCGCCGCCGCCTCAAGCACAAACACGTCGAGCCCCGTCTGCGTCATGAGCACCGAGATGGCACGCGCCACGGCAATCACGAGCGCGGTCGAAATCATGGTGGAGCAACCGTCAACAAAGGTGTTGACCAGCTCTTTCTCGGAAAGCCCGCCCACAAGACCAATCGCGATTGAGATCACGAAGAACCACACGCCGCACTCGGTGAAGTACCACTGGCCCAGCGGCAGGCCCGTGAGCACCGCGCTCCAAGCGGTACCCGGATTGTCGGCGGTGCCGCCCAGCGCGAAGAAGTTGATGCCAAAGCTCTCCCACGGAATGAACGACACAATCATCACCACAAAGGCGAGGGCAAAAAGCACCAGCACGAGCTTTTGCTTGCCGGTGAGCCGCGCGTTGGCAAGGTCGGCCGCCCCGTTGGCGTCGCTGGCCTCCCCCGCATACGCCGCGTCCATGCGGGCCAGCTCCTCGCTCGTCATGGCAGAAGCGGCACGGCTTGCCTTCACGCGCTTGGCGTAGTGCATAACAAACACGATGCCCATGCCCTCAGAGATCACAAAGAGCAAAAAGCCCACGGCGATGTTGATGCCCTGGTTGACGGCGATGCCCATATCGGTGAGCGCGGCCGAGGCAATGGCCACCGAGAACGGGTTCACCGTGGAGCCAAGCGTGCCCAGGCCCGCGCCCAAAAGCACCACAAGCGCACCCACCATGGAGTCAAAGCCCATGGCAAAGGTCACACTCGCCAGCAGGATGTAGAAGGGGATGGTCTCCTCCATCATGCCGTAGGTGGAGCCGCAGATGCCAAAGAGAATCATGAGCACCGGAATGAGCAGCGTGTCGCGGTTGCCAAGCTTGCGCACGAGCGTGGCGATGCCGGCATCGAGCGCGCCCGTTTTGTTGACGATGGCCAAAAAGCCGCCGAGCACAATCACGAAGAGGCACACATCGATAGCGTTCTTGAAGCCCTCGAAGGGAGCGGTCAGCACCTGCGCAAGCGTGGCGCCGGTGACGTCAGGGGTGAAGGCGCTCACAATCCACGTGCAGATGGCAACCGCCACCAAGCAACCAAAGAGGATGGTGAACGACGTGGGCATGCCCCGCTTCTTTTTGGTTTTCTGCATTTCTGCCATAAAGCACCTTTCTTGTTGAAGATAAACGGAAGAGCGTGCGGAAAAGGGTTATGCCGCGCGATGCGCCAGGTACGCGAGGGCGCTCTGAGCCAAAAGCGCCGTGCCCTTCCAAAAGACCGACTCATCAAAGTCCACGTTGGGGTGATGCATGCCCGCACCCTCGTGCCCAGGCAGCGTGCCCGTACCCAGGATGAAATACGTGGTGGGCACATGCTCGGCCAGGATGGCGAGGTCATCGGTGCCCGAGAACGGCTTCTCAAGCTCATGGACCTCATCGTCAAAGAGCTCGTTTGCGTAGCCCACAAGCTCGCGTGTGAGCTCCGGGTTGTTGTAGGTGTTGGGCACGCCGCGCAAGAACGCCACCTCGGCCGAACCGCCAAATGCCTCAGCGATGCCCGGCACCATGCGCTCCGCCATCTCCTTAAAGCGCACGCGCACGCCAGCATCCTGCGTGCGCAGGGTACCCAGCATGCTCGCCGAATCGGGAATCACGTTAGCCGCACGACCGGCTTCGATCTTGCCAAAGGTGGCTACGCAGGTTTGGGTGGGATCAACCTCGCGGGCAATGCCGTTTTGGAAGCCCATGAAAATATGGCAGGCAATATTGATAGGATCGATGCCCTCCTGCGGCGTGGAGCCATGGGCACCGCACCCCTTGATGCGAACATCGATGTCGTCGATTGAGGAGAAGATGGTGCCGGGACGCGTGTAGATGGCCCCCGCCTCAAAATCGAGCGCCTGCACATGGAGGGCGCACAGCGCGTCTACCTTGGGATTCTCGAGCACACCGGCCGAAAGCACGGCGTCGCCACCGCAGAACTCCACCGGAGCTACGCCCTCCTCGTCGGGCTGGAAGAGGAGCTTCACGCAACCTGCGAGCTCTTGCTCGTGGTTCTTGAGGATCTGAGCCGCGCCTAGCAGCATGGCAGCGTGGGTGTCGTGCCCGCAGGCGTGCATGTTGCCGTTGGTCGACGCGAAGGGAAGGCCCGTTGCCTCCTCAACAGGCAGGGCATCGTAGTCGGCGCGGAGCATCATGCAGGGACCCGCCTCGGGGTCACCAACCGTGGTGAGCAGGGCGCCCTCGCAGGGCTCCGTCACTGTGTAACCCATAGCTTCCAGGCGCTGGCGCACGTAGGCCTGTGTCTCGGGAAGCTCAAATCCCAGCTCGGGATGGGCGTGCAGCCAACGGCGGTCGGCCACAATCTGATCTTGCAGCGAGCGCGCCTCATCGATGATGGTGCTCATGGGCCGTCTCCTTTCTTGAAGGGGGTTAACTCTATGGTATGTCGCCAGCGCGGCGCGTGGAGGCAGGCTCACATGGTTGGAGCGACGGGGTGCTCCTGTTGCAGCCCAGCTTCTCCGCGGCCGAGCCTACATGAAACCCGCGCCGCAGCTGATTGTAAGCTGCGGCGCGGGCCGCTTCACCATGCCTTAGGGCGTCGTCACTTCCCTGCTACACCTCGCACTGGGGAAGGTCTTGCAAGGCTATCACGTCCATACCGGCACCAGCAAGCACCTCGGCGCCGCTTGCGCCGTCGCCAGTGGTAGCGTTTGCCGCAGCCGCCGCGTCCATAACTGCCTCCACGGCCGCCACGAAGGCATTCGCGGCCGAAAGCGCCGTGAGGCAAGTCACGCCACGACGTACGGCCTCGGTACGCACCTTGTAGCCATCGCCGCGCGAGCCCGGGCCGTAGGGCGTGTTGATGATGAAGGCAATCTCGCCCGACGCAATCATGTCGCCCACGTTGGGGTGCGGGCCCGAGATCTTCTCCACCACTTCGCACGGCACGTTGCCGCCGGCCAGCACCTGTGCGGTGCCCGCCGTGGAGCAAATCTGGAAGCCCAGGTAGCGCAGGATGCGCGCGAGCGAAAGGATATGACGCTTGTCACGGTCGTTCACCGAGATAAACACCTTACCGCTCTCCGGTGTGGGCAGGGCGTAGCTAATGGCGAGCTGCGTCTTGGCATATGCCTCGGGGTAACTCTTCGCGATGCCCATGACCTCGCCGGTGGACTTCATCTCGGGGCCCAGCACCACATCGGCACCGGGGAAGCGGCCCCAGGGCATCACGGCCTCTTTCATGCAGAACCACTCGAGCTTGCGATCGTCGGCAGGAAGATGCAGGTCGGCGATACGCTCGCCTGCCATGATGCGAGCCGCGCACTTAGCGAGCGGCACGCCTGTAGCCTTGGAAATGAAGGGCACCGTACGGCTGGCGCGCGGGTTGGCCTCAATCACGTAGACGGTTTCGCCGCGGATGGCGTACTGCACGTTCACCAGGCCTCGCACACCCAGGGCGAGCGCGATGCGGCGCGTGGTTTCGCGCAGGCGCTCGATGATGCTTTGCGAGAACGAGAACGGCGGGATGCAGGTGGCGGAGTCGCCGGAATGGATGCCCGCCTCCTCAATGTGCTCAAGGATGCCGCCGATGTACACCTCTTCGCCATCGCAGAGTGCATCGACGTCGCACTCGATAGCGCCCTCCAAGAAGCGGTCGAGGTAAACGGGGTGATCGGGCGAGACCCGTACGGCCTCCACCATGTACTCCCGCAGGTGCGCCGCATCGTAGGCAATCATCATGCCGCGGCCACCCAGCACGTAGGAAGGGCGCACCAGCAGCGGGTAGCCAATGCGCGCCGCCACAAGCTCGGCCTCTTCAAAGCTGCGCGCCTCGCCCGCCGGCGGGTACATAATGTCTAGACGGTCAAGCACCGCCGAGAAGCGTTCACGATCCTCAGCAAGGTCGATGGCGGCCGGCTGCGTACCCATGATGTGCACGCCCGAGGCTGCCAGCGGCTCGGCCAGCTTGAGCGGGGTCTGACCACCCAGCGTCACCACCACACCGTCAGGGCGCTCCACATCGATGATGTCCATGACGTCCTCGTAGGTGAGCGGCTCAAAGTAGAGGCGGTCGGAGGTGTCGTAGTCGGTGGAAACCGTCTCGGGGTTGCAGTTGACCATGATGGTCTCGTAGCCCTGGGCTGCCAGCGCATAGCAGGCGTGCACGCAGCAGTAATCAAACTCGATGCCCTGGCCAATGCGGTTGGGGCCAGCACCCAAGATCATGGCCTTAGGCTTGTGCGAAGGAGTCACCTCGTCGGGTGCTGGCGCCTTCGAGGCATCGGGCTCGCGGCGCAGCAGGGTTTCGTAGGTTTTGTAGTGATACTCGGTAGCGCTTTGGAACTCGGCCGCACAGGTGTCGACCGTCTTCATGCTGGGCAGCACGCCCAGGCCCTTGCGGTAGGCGCGCACAAAGCGCTCGTCCGAAGAGGTAAGCTCGGCAATCTCGGCGTCACTCGTACCGTATTGCTTGAGCAGGCGCATGGCGTCGGCATCAATATCCTCCACGCGCAAGCCGCGGATGCTTTCCTGCACAGCCACCATGTCGGCGATACGCGACACAAACCACGGATCGATGCGCGTGAGCTCGCACACGCGCTCCACGCTCCAACCGCGACGCAGAGCCTCCGCCACGCAGAAGATGCGGTGCTCGGTAGGAGCAGCTACCTCGCGCTCGAGCTCCTCGTCGTCAAGCTCGCCCGCGCTGCCCCCGGCAAAAAGGCCCTTGTGGCCGTCTTCCAGCGAGCGCACCGCCTTGCCAAAGGCCTCTTCAAAGGTGCGTCCAATGGCCATAATCTCTCCCACGGCCTTCATGCGCGTGGTGAGGGTGGTGTCAGTGCCCTTAAATTTCTCAAAGGCAAAGCGCGGTACCTTGACCACGCAGTAGTCGATAGACGGCTCAAAGCAGGCAGGCGTCACCTTGGTGATGTCGTTCACAATCTCGTCGAGGGTGTAGCCCACAGCCAGACGCGCGGCGGCCTTGGCAATGGGGAAGCCCGTGGCTTTGGAGGCCAGGGCCGAGGAACGGCTCACGCGGGGATTCATCTCGATTACGATGAGGCGGCCGTTCTTGGGGTTCACGGCAAACTGCACGTTGGAGCCGCCCGTCTCGACGCCCACCTTCTCGAGGATGGCAAGCGAAGCCACGCGCATGCGCTGGTACTCGAGGTCAGAGAGGGTCTGCGCCGGCGCCACCGTAATGGAATCGCCCGTGTGGACACCCATGGGGTCGAGGTTCTCGATGGAACAGACAATGATGCCGTTGCCAGCATGATCGCGCATGACCTCCATCTCGTATTCTTTCCAGCCCTCGATGGACTCCTCTACGAGCACTTCGCCCGCAGGAGACAACTCAAGGCCTTGGCGCACGATCTGGCGCAGCTCGTCCTCGGTGTGGGCGATGCCGCCACCGGCACCGCCCAGGGTGAAGCTCGGACGCAGCACGCAGGGGTACCCCACGCGCTCGGCAATCTCAACAGCCTCATCCACGCTGTAGGCATAGCCTGAGCGCGCCACCTCCAGACCGATCTCGGCCATAGCCTCGTTGAAGAGCTTGCGGTCTTCGCCTCGCTCGATGGCTGCAAGGTCGCAGCCAATCATCTCAACGCCAAAGCGCTCGAGCGTGCCGTCGCGCGCAAGCTCAACGGCGGCGTTGAGGCCGGTCTGACCGCCCAGCGTGGGCAGCAGCGCATCCGGACGCTCGCGCTCGATCACCTTGGCAATGAACTCGGGGGTCACCGGCTCTACATAGGTGCGGTCGGCCAGACCCGGATCGGTCATGATGGTAGCGGGGTTGGAGTTAACCAGCACCACCTCGTAGCCGTCTTCTTTCAGCACCTTGCAGGCCTGAGCGCCGGAATAGTCAAATTCGCAGGCCTGACCAATCACAATCGGGCCAGAACCAATAACAAGGATGCGGTTAATGTCGGTGCGTTTGGGCATACGTGCTCCTTTTATGCTTACCGGTCTCGATTTCTAGACAGTTAGTTCAGATATGAACGATTCGAACGAAAGCTCGTGCGCCAGGACGCTCAGCGGAAGCCAACTAGGACGCATCATGCAATCTTTATGGCGCATACTAGAGCGCAATCTGGAATATTTGACCTCAAGAGGCGCTCTTCGAGCTCACCAGGCCCTCTATCCCCGCACAGCCATCGTTCATATCTGAACTAACTGTCTAAAAAAACGGTTCCGTCAGAAAAAACCTCCTCGTTTTGGGCGCGCGGCCGATAAACCGACGCGCCCAGCGACGCTACGCAGTCGCAAACACCCACCCGGCCAGGCGGTCGGCGGCGATGTCGATGTTGAGGTAATCGTCATCGCCGTCCATGAGGCGGGCGAACGCGCGGAACAGGTAATGAGAATCCGTGGGGCCCGGCGAAGCCTCAGGGTGGTACTGCACAGAGAACGCCGGCACGTCCAGAAGCTGAATGCCCTCAGCAGTACCGTCGTTGAGGTTGACGTGCGTCAGGCGAATACGGCCAAAGCGCTCGTTCATCACCACAGGAGCAACACCGCGCTCAACCCAGAAGCGGAGGTCAGCGGTGTCGGGGGTACCATCAGGACCCAAGGGGTGCTCGGTAACGCCGCCCGAAAGCTCGGGCACGAGTGCGCCCAGGCTGGGGAAAATCAGGCCAAAGCCGTGATTTTGCGCCGTGATTTCAACGCGACGCGAAATGAGGTTCATCACCGGCTGGTTGCCGCCGCGGTGACCGTAGCGGAGTTTCTCCATGCGCGCGCCGGCTGCAAGGCTGATCATTTGGTGCCCCAGGCAAATGCCAAACACGGGCACCTTGCCAATAAGCTGTTGTACCTGTTCATACGTTGCCGTTACGGCATCCGGATCACCGGGACCATTGGACAAGAAGACGCCATCAGGCGCGCCGCCATCAGGCCCCATAGCGAGAACCTCCGACGCCGGCGTATCCCACGGCACCACGGTAAGGTCGCAACCGGTGCGCACCAGCCCCTCAAGAATGCCGCGCTTGATGCCGCAGTCGTACACCACCACGTGGCGATGGGCCTTCTCGGCGGGAGCATAGGCAAAAGCATGCTCACGGGGCAGGTCGGCCGCCGTGTAGCTGCGACGCTCGTGCGTGCTCACCGTTTGCACCAGGTTGGTGCCCACCAGTTTGGGCGCCTGGTCCAAACGGCTGGCAAGCTCGTCCAGGTTGAATTCCTCGGTGGAGAGGATGCCCTCCTGCGAGCCGTGATCGCGCAGATGGCGCACGAGGGCGCGCGTATCAATGCCCTCCAGAGCAACAATGCCCTGCTGAGCCAGGTAGTCACCTACCGAGATGCGGTTACGCCAGTTAGAGGGAGTGCGGCACAGGTCGTGCACAATCATGCCGCGCAGCGCAGGACGCGGGGCCGCCCCACCGTCTGCGACAGGCCCCAAGGCACCCTGCGTGTCGGCAGGGTCGATGCCGTAGTTGCCAATCTGCGGATAGGTCATGGTAACAATCTGGCCTGCATAGGAGGGGTCGGTAAGCACCTCAAAGTAGCCTTCGAGCGAGGTGTTGAAGCATACCTCGCCGGTCACCGTGCCCGCAGCGCCGCAAGCACGGCCGTAAAACACCGTGCCGTCGGCAAGCATGAGGATGGCGGGCCGGGGCGTTCCTTTGCTCGTGGCGGCAAGCATGCGCTGTGCAAGCGGGCTTAGGGTTGCTGTGCGCACGGCATGCGTAGGGCGCACGATGGCGCCAGCGTCATGCGCTGCGTCAGCAGAAGCACCACCGGCGTGGGCTGCGAGGCTGGTCGTGGCCGCCTGCGAATCGGGCGTGGCGCACGAACTAGATGGATGGGTATCGTGGGGGGAATATGGCATGTTCACTCCTTTTCGGTCTCTCGGTACCGGCTTAAAGGCTCAAAGCCGTAGATCATTGTATCGTGTATCGAGCAGATTGCACGTTATGTAGCTGCAATATTCATCTCTGAGAAATCTTTTGCACCTTTTATGCATCGCCAGCTTGCATCATCAACGGATGTACACAGTGTGGCAAGCGTTGGCGTCCCTTCCGCTGAGACCAACGTCGTATGTGTTCGGTATCTGTTTCTTAGCTGGCTTCTTCGCCGCGCTAAAGCGCCTCCACCACACTCGCACTATGCTGAGCACGCATACGCTGGTCCATAAGTCCGCGGAGAAAGAAGGAATCATGTCTCAAGAAACCACCAGCACCCTGCCACGCCTGTACACCAGAACAGGCGACTACATCCCACGCGTTGCCGCTGTTCACGATTTGTGCGGCTACGGCAAATGCTCGCTGGGCGTTGCCATGCCCGTGCTCTCGGCCGCCGGGTGCGACGTGTGCCCCGTGCCCACCGGCCTCTTCTCAAGCCATACCGCCTTTCCAGGCTGGTACATGCACGACACCACCAATATCCTGACCGACTACCTTGCTGCCTGGAAGAACATCGGCGTTGAGATTGACGCGGTGTACTCCGGCTTTTTGGGCGCGCCCGAGCAGGTCGCACGCATTCGCGACCTCTACGCCATGTATCCGCAGGCGCTCCGCGTGGTTGACCCCGTCATGGCCGACCACGGCGTCGTCTACGCCACCTACACCCCCGAGCTCTGCGCTGCTATGGCAGAACTCGCCGAAGGCGCCGATATCCTCACGCCCAACCTTACCGAGGCGGCCATTATCTTGGGCGAGCCCATCGGAGATGCCTGGGCGGGCGAGAACATCGACGACGCCGAGGCGCAGCGCCTGGTAGAAGCCCTGCTTGCCAAGGGTACCAAGACGGTGGTGCTTAAGGGCATCCAGCGCGGCGACGGCCTCATCCGCAACTTTGTGGGGTCGCAGGATGGCGTGTTCTTTGAAGTGAGTAACGAGTTCTTGCCCTATATGCTCCATGGCACCGGCGACCTGTACTGCTCGTGCGTGCTTGCTGCGGTTATGGCCGGGCGTACGCTCGACGAGGCCGTGCGTTTTGCCGGCGACTTTGTGCACGACGCGATGATCGTCTCGTCCAAACAGCCCCAATTCCGCGACCGCGGCGTGAGCTTTGAGCCGCTGCTGGGCAAGGTTACGGCTCTGCTGGGGTAAGGGTCAGATAAAAGCCGGTGCGCGAGGTGGGCCGAGAACCCACCGCGCCCGCCACACAGCCACATACGCCACGTACCAGAACGGGCCCCATACGGGGCCCGTTTCTCATCGGTACGCTTCCATGCGCTCTAGCAAATCCTCCGGTGACTTCTCCGCCGCGCCGCCGCGGAATATCTCGGCACCGTGGAGACTCTTCTCGAGCATGCGCTCAAACTTCTCGTCCTCGTACTCATTCTGGGTAACACCTGGCGGCTCGATGAGCGACGAGACGGAGTTTACCTGCTCCTGAATGCGGCTCGTCACGCGATCATCCATGCCAATGATGCGCAGCTCCCAGTCGATGGTCGTGGTGGAGCCGCTCTCGGGCTTAGTCCACACAAAGGTAAGAATCGCAGTGCGCTCGCCGCGGGCCGGTAGCAGACCAAAGAGATGGTCGCTTTGGATGTTGCCATCTTCGTCCACATAGGCGTACACGTTGTAGATCACCGTGTCGATCCTATTGTTGAGCAGGGCGTTGGTGGCAAGCGCGGCAGCCTGAATCTGGCTGTTGGAAAGCAGCTCAAGCTCGTTGGCGGCATCGGTCTCCACCACACTCACCTCGAGCTCGCCCTCGCGCTCGCTCGCGCGCTCAACGTAAAAGTCCTCGGGGAACTGCGTAAAGCCGTTGCCCCATTCCAGGCCACCCTGGAGCGCCGTGGAAACCGAGGCCACGTCCACCGTCTCGGAAAGATTTGCCGTGTTGAGGCGACGGTTCACGCCGTACCACACCTGCATACCAACCGAAAACACCAGGACTACCACCACAAAGAGCACCGAGGCGCGCGTGATGGCGTTGCTCGCCTTGGAACCCGAAGGATCTTCCGCCGAGAGCGGGTCGATGGGAGCTGCCTCAAGAGCACGCGAATCGGCCGCGGCACGCCGGCGCAGCGCGTCGCGATCGCCGCGCTCCTTGGCGCGATTCAAAAACGAGAGGCGCTTTTTGCGATTGCGCGCGCGGGCGGGATCGAGCACGCCCGAGTTGTCGAGCTCAGAAAAAAGCTCAACTACCTCAACGGGCTCTAGATTCCGCTTTTTTGCCATGCCGCACCACCTACGCCACTCAACGTACGCTATGCCTGCGCCGGCTCGCGAAGCTCGCGCGCCCGGGCGCCTTCAAACTGCATTCGATAGTAACGGGCGTAGGTTCCGCCGCGGGCGAGAAGCTCCTCATGGGTGCCACGCTCCACGACCTGACCATGTTCCACCGTGGCGATCTCGTCGGCGCCTTTGATGGTAGAGAGACGATGCGCAATGATGATCGTGGTGCGGTCGGCGGCCAAGCGCTCGAGCGACTCCTGCACCGCTTCCTCGCTCTCGTTATCGAGGGCGCTTGTTGCCTCGTCCAAAATGAGGATCTTCGGGTCTTTCAAAAACACGCGCGCAATGGCGATGCGCTGCTTCTGGCCACCC
>DHKFC23501__coassemble_1087_pt1 | contig 42192 bp, 42 predicted proteins | sample DHKFC23501__metabat2_high_PE_052 | metagenome-assembled genome bin DHKFC23501 | reverse complement strand
TCACGACGCTGAGTAGCATGTCGAACGGGGCGTTTTGCTCCATCTGATTGCTTGAATTGGCCTCCCGCCCTGGGTGCCTGTTGGTACCAGGGCGGGAGGTTTTTGCGTAGCGCGCTAAATGCAGAACGCGGGAACAAGGTATTCCGAGGCGTTTGCGTTGAGGCATACGACGCTACCTGGAATGCCGTCGTTATCTGCCCACTGCTCGCCGGCGACCGTGCAGTACATATCGTCTCCGGTGGGCATCGGCGAGCGCAGCCACCAATCCTTCTCGCCCATGACGAGCTCGCCTGCGCCTCGCCATTGGGATCGAGCACGATGGTTTTGGTTTCGGCGGCGTCAAGCGAGCCGTTCGCGCTGCAGAGATTGAAAGCGACCGATGGTTTTCATGGTCTGCCTTCCTATCATCGGTGTGACGTCCTCCGTCGCCTTGCGGCCTCATCCTAACTAGGGTCTCCTCTGGCAAGTTGCGCAACAATTTTCACCTGTGAGAAGGGTGCGCCTGGTGGGGATACCCTGGCTGCGCTTTACGCCTTCGGCATGTACGAGTTGGCAGACAACAGCGCCACTGCCGACAATCCGTCAATCCTGTGGTTGTGCTCGAAGCGCGTTCTACATGTATCCCCTTGGGATACACTGATAACCCGTATGTGGCTTTTGCTCGTATGTGAACACGGTTGAACCGTGTAAGATAGTTCGCTCCTAAACGAAAGGAATTGCCTGGGTTATGGCTAAAAAGAAACCACCGCTACGCGTCATCCCTTTGGGTGGCCTCGATGGTATTGGCAAGAACATGACCGTTGTCGAGTGCGGCGACGATATGCTGCTTATCGATGCGGGTCTCATGTTCCCCGACGATTCGCAGCCGGGTATCGACCTGGTGCTGCCCGATTACACCTATGTGCTTGAGAACGAGGACAAGCTCCGCGGCATCATCGTCACCCATGGCCATGAGGATCATACGGGTGCACTACCGTATTTGCTGCAAGACCTCAATAACAAAGTTCCCATATTCTCGAGCAAGCTCACCCTTGGTTTCATTGAGGGTAAACTGGCCGAGTTTAAACTGCGCGCCCCTAAGTTCCGTGAGGTTCAGGGCGGCTCGCATATTCAGCTGGGAAGCATCTCGGTTGATTTCTTCTCGATGACGCATTCCATCCCGGGTGCCTTGGGTGTCTACATTCGCACGCCGCAGGGCACGGTGATGCATACGGGCGACTTCAAGCTCGACCAGACGCCCATCGATGGCGTCACGCCTGATTACGCCTCTATCAACAAGTTTGCCAAGTCGGGTGTCGACCTTTTGCTTTCCGACTCCACCAACGCTACGGTCCCGGGCTTTACCAAGTCCGAGGCAGAGGTGGGTCCGTCGATCCTTCATGCCATCAAAAATGCTCCTGGTCGCGTGTTTGTTGCCGCGTTCTCGAGCCATATCCACCGCCTCCAGCAGATTTGCGATGCGGCGCGTGCCTGCCATCGCAAGGTGGTGGTGACGGGCCGCTCGATGCTCACCAACACTCGCGTCGCGCGCGAGCTGGGCTACCTCAACATTGCGGATTCTGACCTTATCGATGCGTACGAGATCAACAATATCCCTGAGGACCAGATTGTAGTTATGTGCACCGGTTCCCAGGGTGAGCCGCTCTCGGCGCTCTCGCGCATGGCAAACGGTGAGCACAAGACGCTCTCCATCCATGATGGTGATACGGTGATTATCTCGGCCACCCCCGTTCCGGGTAACGAGAAGGCCGTCCAGCAGGTCATCAATAGCCTGGCGAAGCTCGGCTGCGATGTATACGACAAGTCGCGCGCGCTCGTGCATGTTTCGGGCCACGGCAGCCAAGAAGAGCTCAAGCTCATGCTGGCTATGGCGAAGCCCACCTACTTCATGCCTGTCCATGGCGAGGCAGTGCATCTGCGTGCGCACGCCGCACTGGCTCGTAAGATGGGCATTCCTGAGGATCATATCTTTGTGCTCGATAACGGCGAGTCGCTTGAGATGCGCGGAGGCGAGGTCAAGGTCGGTCCTTCGGTGGAATCCGGCGTGGTGTACGTGGACGGTTTGCGCATCGGCGACACCGACCCCATCGTGCTCCGCGATCGTCAAAAGCTTGCCAACGACGGCATGGTGACGGCCGTGGCCGTGGTTTCGCTGAAGCGTAAGAAGATCGACGCGGTGGAATTCTCTAGCCGCGGTGTTTCGTTCACCATTGACGATGTCTTCTCTGCCGACGCTACGGCTGCCATCATGAAGTCCATCGAAGGTGGTTCCTTCAACTTCTCTAGCAGCGGTACGGGTGCTCTCAACAAGGCGCTGCGCGATTCGCTCTCTAACTTCATCTGGAATCGCACGCATACTCGTCCCATGATTATTCCGGTTGTCATGGAGGTTTAAACGCGTGGCACGGCAGGCGGAGACAACCAAGAACTCTAACGCCCGTAAGGGGCAGGCGAAAGCGTCTGGTAAGGCGGCGGCCAAGCGCGGCGCGAAGAATGCCGGTGCGAAGCTGCGCGCCAACGCCAGCGCTAAGCCCGCGCCTGTTGAGGCTGATCCGCTCATGACCACGTCGGTTGCCCGCGACATTGCAGGTGTGGCGATTGCGGTCTTTGCGGTGGCGTCGTTCATCGCTGTTGTCTCGCCTGCCTCGGCTCCGCTTACGCTTGCCCTGTCGAACTTCTTCCACCAAGGGTTTGGCCTCGGTGCCTATGTGCTGCCGCTCGGCATTCTCGCGCTTGCGGCGCGCGTCTTCGTACGCGACCGTATGCCGCTTGATGTGCGTACCGTAGCGGGTGCGGTGCTGTTGTTTGTAACGGTGCTCGCGATGCTTGTGCTTGCCATGACGCCCGACATGCTCTATTGGGGCGTTACCGTGACGGTGCAGGATTTGGTTGTATCTGGCGGCTATGTGGGATACGCCCTCGCATCGGTGCTTGCGGGCGCTTTGGGTAAGACCATCTCTATGGTGGTTCTGGTGGGCGTGCTGTTGGCCGCTCTGGTGCTTATTGGCTTCTCGGTTTCCGATGTGATTGGTCGCGCTGCGGCGGGTGCTGCCAAGCTGGCGGAACGCCGTCATGTGGATGTGAACGAGCACCCTTGGGGCGATGCGGAGGCTGTAACTCCGGCCGACGCGGCTCGTCCTGCGCGTAAGGCGCGTCCGCAGCAGGCATCGCTGTTTAACGCTGATGATGCGGCTCCAACCACCTTTTTGGGCAACCGGGAGACGAGCGTTCTTGACGATGCGGATGACGAGGCCGATGAAAACCCCTTTGTGGATGTGAGCGAGCGCGTGACCTCGGATGCCGCACCTACAACGCTTATTCCTATTGAGGAAACGTTCTCGGCAGCTTCTGATGCTGAGCTAGGTGACGAGCGGGGAGCTACGGTGTCTCTCCCGGCGGATCAGGCGCGCACAACGCTCCTTCCGCACAATGAGGGCGATACCGAGGCGCACACGAAAAAGACTGCGTCAGATGCTGCGGTCGCCGATCATGTGGCAGTGCCGCCTATTCCGGCGTTTTTGCAGCATCCGCATGCCGGGGGAGCGGCATCTGTTGATGGCTCGTCTGTGGATGGCGTATCGCATGCCGTTGCTGCGGCTGCAGCCGTCGAGAAGGAAGCGGCTGCTGCCCGCGCAAGCGCGGCCTCTGCGGCACCCGCTCGCGTTTCCCGCGCACGCGAAGAAAAAGGGGAGGAGGACGCCGAGCGTCCACTGCCGCCTGCCTCGATGCTGCGCCACAATCCGCATTCTGCCACGTCGGCTTCGTCCAACAAGGAGCTTGAGCAGACAGCGTCCTCGTTGCAGTCCACCCTTGCTGAGTTCAATCTGCATTCTAAGGTGGTGGGCTGGATTTCTGGTCCCACGGTTACCACCTTTAAGGTGCAGCCGGGTGAGGGTGAGCGCGTAAGCCGTATCTCCAGCTTGGAAGATGACATCGCACTCTCGTTGGCGGCTCAGTCGGTCCGTATCTTCGCGCCCATCCCCAATACTTCGCTTGTGGGCATTGAGATCCCCAACCGCAAGCGTCAAAACGTCAACCTGGGTGACGTATTGCCCTATGTGCAGGGTGGCCCGCTTGAGCTTGCCATTGGTCGCGATGCCGAAGGAGCCCCCATTGTGGCCGATCTGGCCAAGATGCCGCACCTTCTCATTGCCGGTACCACCGGCTCTGGTAAGTCGGTCATGATCAACTCTATCGTGATGTCGCTTTTGATGCGCACGCATCCCGACGATGTCCGCCTTATCATGGTTGATCCCAAGCGCGTGGAGCTTGCGGGCTATAACGGCTTGCCGCACCTCTATGTTCCGGTGGTGACTGAGCCTAAGCAGGCGGCGAGTGCGCTGCAATGGGCTGTGTCCGAGATGGAGCGCCGCCTGAAGGTGTTTGAACGCGTGGGCATGCGCAAGATCTCGACCTTCAACGAGAAGCAAGCCGCTGGCGTTTTTGAACAATACGACAACCCGCCCGCTAAGATGCCCTATCTCGTGATCATCATCGACGAGCTCTCCGACCTCATGATGGTCGCAGGCAAGGATGTTGAGGCGTCTATCGTTCGCATCGCGCAGCTCGGTCGTGCCGCTGGTATCCATCTCATCGTGGCAACCCAGCGCCCCAGCTCCAACGTGGTGACGGGCCTTATTAAGGCCAACATCACCAACCGCATTGCGTTCAACGTTGCTACGGGCATCGACTCGCGCGTCATTATCGATCAAGTGGGTGCGGAGAAGCTTACCGGTTATGGTGACATGCTCTTCTCAAAGGTGGACTGGGGTAAGCCAAAGCGTATTCAAGGCTGCTTTGTTTCTGACGACGAGATTAACCAGGTGGTTGAGTTTGTGAAGTCGCACGGTGAGCCCGACTATCACGAGGAGATTCTTTCCGCCGTGGCGCCTGCAACGATGGCGGGTGGGGCAGGAGGCCATGAGGCCTCTGACGACGACCCGCTTATGTGGGAAGCAGCACATATTGTGGTTGAGTCACAACTGGGTTCTACCTCGGGCCTGCAGCGTCGCCTTAAGGTGGGGTATGCGCGAGCTGGTAGAATTATGGATATGCTTGAAGAGAAGGGCGTGGTTGGTCCGCCGGACGGATCTAAGCCGCGTGAGGTGCTTCTCGACGAAGAGGGCCTGGCCGCACTTGAGGCTGTTGAGGCGCAGTTGAGCGCTGATGACGTGATGGGAGGTTTCTGATGGCAGCAAGATTTGGCGAGATGCTGTTGAACCGGCGTCGGCATATGGGGCTTTCCATTCAGCAGGTTGCCAATGTCATCAAAATCCGCCCTCAGATCATCGAATACTTTGAAATGGGCGACTTCGCCTCCATGCCTCCGCGGGGTTATGCCCAGGGCATGATTTCGAGCTATGCCCGCTACCTCGGTCTTAATCCTCGCGAGGTGGTTCAGGCGTACTTTGACGACCTGTATGAGTACGAACGTTCCACCGACCACGCGGGAGGTCGTTTCCAAGATGCGGCGGGGTATGTGAGCCCGCGCTCTTCGAGCGCAACAGGGCGTTTCATGATTGTGGATACGCCACGTGCGAATCCACGTTATGGACAGCGTCCGCCGCAAGCCGGCTATGTGTCCGAGGCAACCTCTGGCCATGAGCCGGTGCGCATTACGGGAGGCGGGCGTCCGCGCTCCTCTGCTCCGCTTGCAGGAGCGCCTGGACAGCGTCGTCTTCCCCCATCGGCTGGAATGACGGCACAACTTGATCGCACCCAGCTGCAGCCTCGTGTGCGTACCTCCATGGGCGCAGATCCGCGCTCTGCTTCGGTAGAGCGGTCTCGCTCCTATGGTGGAGGGTCCGTTCCTCCCCGCCGTGGAGGCGCCGTGGCACCTTACCGCGGTGGCTCTCCCAACCGAGGCGGATCCTATGGACGCGGCCCCGAGCGCGGACAAGGTTCAGGTGGGGGCATTGATCCCCGTCTGATTATCGCCGGCGTGATTATTGTTCTCATCCTTGTAGTTGTGGTGGTCTTCATGGGTATGAGGAGCTGCTCGGCTGCACGTGAGGGCGACAGCGCCACCACGCCGCAGGTTACCTCTGCTGTCACCCCGCCCGAGTCTCCTGATACCGATTCAGACGACACCTCAGGGGATGAGGATGCTACTGCTTCCGATGACGAAGACCCCACAACGGGTGATGATGCAGATCCCGAGAACGCGACAACTCCGGAAGAACCCGAGCAGACCGTGGTCACCATATCTGTTGATGACGGTATGCAATCGTGGCTTGAGATTAAGCTCAACGGCCAGTCCATTTTTGCCAACAATGTGACGGGCCCGCTTGAGCAGGAATATACCGTCACTTCAAGCATCGAGATTACGGCCGATGAGCCGGCGAACGTGCATGTGAAGCAAAATGGCGAAGATGTGCGGTGGGATACCTCGATTGCAGGCGTTGCGCGCGTAGACATTACGGCGCCGCAGCCTTCTGCAGCAACCACCGAGTCTGGTAACGATGCTTCGTCCGACGAAAATGGGGCGCAGGCCACTGCGTAGTGCATGATCAGGAGGTTAGCTATGGCTAAAGATTCGAGCTTTGACGTTGTGTCCCAGGTGGACATGCAGGAGGTTGATAACGCTTATCAGCAAACAGCGCGCGAGATTTCTCAGCGCTACGACCTGAAGGATTCTGGGTCGACCATCGATTTGTCCAAGGCGGAGCGCACGGTCACTATTGTGGCTCCAGCCGATTTCGTGGCGCGTCAGATCACCGATGTGTTCAACTCCAAGCTCATTAAGCGCGGCGTGGACATCAAGGCGATTTCGTGGGATGCTCCCCAGGCTGCATCTGGTGGCTCGGTGCGTGTGGTGGGACGCGTGGTTGAGGGCATCGACCAGGCATGCGCTAAGAAGATCAACAAAGACATCAAAGACCTTAAGCTTAAGGTCAAGGTGACGATTGAGGCCGATAAGCTGCGTGTGACCTCTGCTTCTAAGGATGCTCTTCAGGCTGTTATCCAGTTCCTGCGGGATCAGGATTATGGCCAGCCGCTTCAGTTCACCAACTACCGCTAGTTCTTGCGGTTTGTGAAGGAGAAAACATTCATGGATACGCCCGCGGGCAAGATTCTGTTCATCACCCTTGGTTGTGCTAAAAACGAGGTTGATACCGACCGTATGCGTTCGTTGCTTTTGAACGCAGGCTACGAGGAGGCTTCTTCCGTCGAAGAGGCCGATGCGGCGATCGTCAACACCTGCTCGTTTTTGGCATCCGCTACATCTGAGAGCATTGAGGCCACACTTGAGCTTGCCGATGAGGTTCAGACGGGTGTTCGCACGGCTCCGATTATCATGTGCGGTTGCGTTCCTTCACGCTACGGCGACGACCTGCCACAGGAGCTTCCGGAGGTTTCTGCCTTTGTGCGCACCGATGAAGAGGACGGCATTGTTGCCGTAGTTGACCGCGTGCTCAACGTGGAGCGTCTTGCGCCCGCGTCCGCGCCCGAGATCAAGCGTACCGTAGAGGGCGCTGTTGCGTATGTGAAGATCTCTGATGGCTGCGACCGCATGTGCAGCTTCTGCGCCATTCCCTATATCCGCGGCCGCTATCATTCGCGTTCTGCAGAAGACATCATTGCCGAGGTGCAAGATCTTGCCCGCGGTGGTGTTCGTGAGTTTGTGCTCATCGGCCAGGATACGGGTATTTGGGGTCGCGATTTGCCGCAAGAGGGCGAAGGCCCGCACAACCTGGCGCATCTTATGCGTGCGGTTGCCGAGGCGGTACGTCCACTTCACGTGTGGATTCGCGTGCTCTACCTTCAGCCTGAAGGCATGACCGATGAGCTTATTGCTACCATTCGCGACGTTCCTGAGGTTTTGCCGTATATCGATATTCCGGTACAGCATTGCTCGCCGCGCATCTTGAAAGCTATGCGGCGCGAAGGCTCTACTGAAGAGTACGAGGCGCTGATTGCTCGGCTGCGCGCAGAGATTCCTGGTATGGTCATTCGTTCTACGGCTCTTGTTGGCTTTCCCACCGAGACCAATGAAGAGTTTGAAGAGCTCATGTCGTTCATGGACCGCGTGGGTTTCGATTACACGAGTGTATTTGCCTACTCGCGTGAAGATGGAACCGCTGCCGCCCGTATGGAGGGGCAGATTGACGAGGACGTTAAGCTTGAACGTGCTCAGGCGGCGATGGATCTTGCCGAATCACTTGGTTTTGCAGCCACAGCCTCCCATGTGGGCACCACAGCAGAGGTGATTGTGGACGGAATCGAGGAGACCGATGACGGTCCTGAGCTTATCGGCCATGCCTGGTTTCAGGCCCCCGACAGCGATGGTGCCGTCCATCTTGACCTTGATGAGGCTTCGGTTGGTGATATCCTCACCGTTGAGTTCACCGATAGCTTCTGCTATGAGCTTGTTGGACATGTTGTGAAATAGGTGGTTTATCCATGGCGCAACAAACCAAAAAACTTGAGTCGATCTGGACTCCTGCGAACATTGTTACCTGCGTGCGCATTGTGTTCATGCCGGTTTTCATGGTGCTAGCTTCTTTGGCGCACACCGGCAGTGGGTTTGTGTTTGACCCTATGCTCTCTATCATGGCCTTTGTGGTCTACCTTGTGTTGAGCCTTACCGATAAGGTTGATGGGCATCTGGCGCGTTCTCGCAATGAGGTTACCGATTTTGGTAAGTTCCTGGATCCCATTGCAGATAAGCTCCTGGTGTTTTCGGCGCTTCTTCTTCTGCTCGATGAGGGCTTCGTGAATGTTTGGTTCGTCTTCATCATTCTGCTTCGCGAGTTCTTGGTGAGCGCGCTTCGCATGGTTGCGAGCGCCTCGGGTGAGGTTATCGCCGCAGACAAGCTTGGAAAGGCCAAGACGGCGGTAACCATGGTTTCGCTGTGCGGGTACTACCTGTCGTTCAGTGCTGCTTCCTGTGGGTTCATGTCCGCTTGTACCTGGATCTTCGGCATTTCACAGGCTTTGATGATTGCGGCCGTGGTGCTTACGGTGGTTTCTGGCGTGCAGTACTTCTGGAATGCACGGTCTGTTGTTTTTAGGGCGTGACCTACATGGGGGACTACGTTGATGAGGCGGCGACGTTGGAGGCGCTTGCTGCAGCGCTCGTTCATGCAGCTTCTGAGCGTGGGGTGACGGTCGCTACGGCAGAATCCTGCACAGCGGGTCTTGTGGCATCAACAATAGCTGAGGTCTCGGGTGCTTCCGATGTACTTCGAGGCGGTGCCGTTACCTATGTGGACGAGATCAAGCATAAGGTATTGGGTGTTTCGCTCGACACGCTTGCGCACTACACGGCAGTATCTCATCAGACCGCTTTTGAGATGGCGGAAGGTGCCCGGTCGGTGTTTGGATCTGATCTTGCGGTGAGTTTAACAGGCTATGCTGGCCCTGGTGGTGGTACCGATGATGATCCCGTGGGTACCGTCTATATTGGGCTGGCTGCGCCTCAGGGCACAGTGGTTGAACGCTTCGCGTTTGCGGGCGACCGCAATGATGTCCGCCGACAGGCTTGCGCTCGAGCGCTCCAGCTCTTGCAGAAGGCCTGTGTGGAGATTGCTTGAGTATGCGCCCGGCCGTGCTCCTGGGTTCCCTCATCAATGACAGGTGACTTCGTGATACGTTTCGCTTGACTCAGTGTTTAAATAGGGTCTGAACGGCGCGTTTATCTCGTTGTGCACTGCATGATTGCCCGTGGTTCCAGGTGTTCTGCCCGCGGTGAGATTTTGGGACGCTTTCGCGACCGATTGTCATCATATAGATGAGATTACCTCAGTATGATTCCTGTAGCTCGCTTGACGGCGAACAGCTGTTCGCCTACTATTATGGTGATGCTAAGGAGGCTCTTATGGCAAAAAACAACGCTCCCGCCCGCGTGATTCATGAGCGTACTACGGGTAAAGAGCGCGACAAAATGATTGAGGCCACTAAGGCCGAGATTGAGAAAAAGTTTGGTTCGGGATCCATCATGCGGTTTGGTGATGGCGGTCCCGAGCTTGAGATTGAGGCCATTCCTACGGGTGCTCTGGCGCTCGACGCGGCACTGGGCATTGGCGGCGTTCCTCGCGGGCGCATCATTGAGATTTATGGCCCTGAGTCTTCTGGTAAAACAACGCTTTCGCTTGAAATCCTTGCCGAGGCACAGGCGGCTGGCGGTGTTGTTGCCTTCATCGATGCCGAGCATGCGCTTGATCCGGCCTATGCCGCGCGCATTGGTGTCGATATCGATGAAGTGCTTATTTCTCAGCCCGATACGGGCGAACAAGCACTCGAGATTTGTGACATGCTGGTTCGCTCGGGCGCCATTGATGCCATTGTTATCGACTCGGTGGCGGCGCTCGTGCCGCGTGCCGAGATTGAGGGCGAGATTGGCGACACGACGGTCGGCCTTCAGGCACGTCTTATGAGCCAGGCGCTGCGCAAGCTGGCTGGTTCTCTTGCGAAGTCCAATACCACGTGCATCTTCATTAACCAGCTTCGTGAGAAGATCGGTGTGATGTTTGGCAACCCCGAGACAACTACGGGTGGCCGCGCACTCAAGTTCTTCTCGACGGTGCGCATCGATATTCGTCGTATCGACAGCATTAAGTCTGGTTCCGATATTGTTGGTAGCCGTGTACGCTGTAAGGTCGTAAAGAATAAGGTTGCAGCCCCCTTCAAAACCGCCGAGTTTGACATCATGTATGGTACGGGCATCTCTAAGGAGGGCTCGATTATCGACATGGCAGTTGACTATGGCATTGTGACGCGCTCGGGCGCCTGGTATACCTATGACGCGGAGCGCCTGGGTCAGGGGCGTGAGGCAGCAAAAGAGTTTCTGCGCAAGCACCCCGACCTTTCTGAAGAGATTGAGCATCGCGTGCGCGTTGCCTGTGGTCTTGAGCTTTCCGATGAGCCTACCGGAGATGCAGTTCTGCTTGAAGAGACTGAACAGTAAGACCTATGGATACGCAAATGGCTGAGGTGGTTGCTATTGCAATCACTTTTCCCGAGAAGCGGAGCTCGGCGTATGCGATGAGCCCTCAGGCAAAGCGCCCGCGGGCCACGATTGTCATGACGCTCGATTCAAAGCGCGAGATTACGTACACCGTGCCCGTTCGTGTTGCTCGTCTGTTTGCTCAGGACGAGCCTGAGCTTCCCTGTTTGTTCGAGCATGCACGTGCCCTTCTCTTAGGTTTGGAGGAGCGCACGTGCATGGCCGTGCTAATCGAGATGCTATCGCGGCGTGATCACAGCATCGATGAGGCCTCGCGCAAGCTCTCGCTCGCAGGCTACTTTCCCTCTTCTGTTGAGAGCGCCATTACTCGTGCCCAATCGTATGGCTACCTGAATGATGCCACCTTCGCACAACGATTTGTCTCATCTCGTAAAGCACGTGGGTGGGGGAGACGCAAGATTGAGCAGGAGCTTCGACATAAGGGTGTGGATGTCGATGCTATCCCCGGCTACCCTGATGATTTTTTCTCAGTTGATGATGAGGTGGAGCGTGCCCGTGCCGTGCTCGCTCGCAAGCACATTCCAGAAACGCGTGCATTCGAAAAACTGGTGAAGCATCTTATGGGTAAGGGCTTCTCCTATGGGGCTGCTTCCGATGCCGTAAAGGAGCGTCTCGCTAACGATACCGATCAGCTTCTATAGCTTGGTTCTTCACGCATACATGTAGCTACGGGTGCGTGTTCTAGAATCAAATTCAGCTGGTGTACCAACGCTTGGAAGATGCAGCGCATAATTGACAGTATGCAATCTAACACGTAGGATGAACATGTCATTTGTTATGTGATATGCGCTCATCATCGATGAGATTGATAGTGTTCGTATATTCATTTTCATAGGAGTGTGACCATACCACGCAAATGTCCGACGTCCAGCGCGACGCCGCCATACCTGCTATAGATTTGACAAGGAGAAGCCATGGAGATTGTGATCGGTGCCATTGGCCTGGTCATCGGCGCAATTGTCGCCGTTATCGTCATGCGCTCGTCGAAACAGGGAAGCCTCCGCGAAGCCGATGCTCAGCTTGAGTCGGCACGTGCGCAGGCATCTCAGGTTATTGACGACGCGCAGCGCCAGGCAGAGACACTTAAGAAAGAAGCTCTTCTCGAGGCTAAAGAGGAGATTATTCAAAACAAGCAGGCTGCCGAGGCTGAGGAGAAGCAGCGCAAGCGCGAGCTTCGCGCTCTTGAGAATCGTGTGATGCAGCGCGAGGAGTCTCTTGATCGTCGTAATGATGCACTCGATAAGCGCGAGCATCAGCTCTCCAGCCAAGCTGGTCAGGTTGAGAAGCGCAGCCGCGAGCTTGAAGGCCTCTATGTGCAGCAGACGGCTGAGCTCGAGCGCATCGCCGAGCTTTCCCGCGACGATGCTCATAAGGAGCTACTTGATCGGGTGCGTGGTGATGTCACGCACGAGGCGGCCGCTATCATCCGTGAGTCTGAGCAGCGTGTGAAGGCGGAGTGCCAAAAGACCGCTCAGCGCGTTATCTCGCTTGCTATTCAGCGTCTGGCGGCTGATCATACCGCTGAGGTTACCGTTACGTCGGTCCACATCCCTTCAGACGACCTGAAGGGCCGCATCATCGGCCGCGAGGGACGCAACATTCGCACTTTCGAACAGGTTTCGGGTGTGAATCTTGTTATTGACGATACGCCGGAGACTGTTGTGCTTTCGAGCTTTGATCCGGTTCGTCGCGAGACGGCTCGTGTTGCCCTTGAGAATCTCATTGCCGACGGTCGTATTCATCCAGCCCGCATTGAGGAGATGTATCAGAAGGCTGCCAATCTTGTGCAACAGCGCGTTCGCGAGGCGGGCGAGCAGGCTGCGTTTGATACGGGTATTCACGACCTGCATCCTGAGCTTATCAAGACCTTGGGCGCGCTTCGTTACCGTACCTCTTTTGGCCAGAATGTTCTTCAGCACTCGCGTGAGGTTGCGGAGCTCTGCGGCATCATGGCCTCCGAGCTTGGTCTCGACGCGGTAACTGCACGTCGCGCTGGCTTGTTGCACGACCTGGGCAAGGCTATCGACCATGAGGTTGAGGGCCCGCATGCCGTCATTGGTGCCGATCTTGCGCGCAGGTATGGTGAGAAACCCGCCATTGTCCACGCTATTGAGGCACACCACGGTGACGTTGATCCATCTTCGGTCTTGGCTGTACTCGTTATGGCCGCAGATGCCATCTCTGCTTCCCGTCCGGGTGCCCGTCGTGAATCCGCCGAGACGTATATCAAGCGTCTCGAGAAGCTCGAAGAGATCGCAAATGCTCACGAGGGTGTGGAGCGCACGTACGCCATGCAAGCTGGCCGCGAGGTGCACGTCATGGTTCAGCCGGACAAGATCTCTGACGCCGAGTCGGTTGTTCTTGCCCACGATATCGCACACCAGATCGAGGAAGAGATGGAGTACCCCGGCCAGGTGAAGGTCGTAGTTATCCGCGAGAGCCGTGCCGTTGGAGTCGCCAAGTAGCATGAACGATACCAACGATCTCATCTCATTCATTGCGTCTATGTCGGGCGAGTCAAACCTTCGCGTTGAGGAAAATCTTGGTGAGGGCTTTGTTCGTCTTCGTGTTGCTGAGGCGGAGCGTCGTCAGGCAAAGCATGACATTCAGCATGTTGAGGATATCGTTATCGAAATGCTGCGCAACGCGCGTGATGCCGGTGCTGCCAATATTTATCTAGCAACATCAAAGGAGGAGGGTGTTCGCACCCTCCTTTTCTTCGATGACGGCTGTGGCATTCCGTCTGATATGCACGAGCGTATTTTTGACGCGCGTGTCACCTCAAAGCTTGAATCGATGAAGATGGATCGATGGGGCGTTCATGGGCGCGGCATGGCGCTTTTCTCGGTGAAGCAGAACACGCGTGAGGCCTATGTTGTGTCATCTGCCCCTGGACTCGGTTCGGCGTTTCGGGTTGTCGTTGATCTTGATGAGCTTCCTGAGCGTGCCGATCAGTCCACCTGGCCTCAGGCTGCCAAAACTGAAGATGGCACCTACGAATGCGTTCGTGGACCTCACAATATCATTCGCTGCGCTTGCGAGTTTTCGCTTGAGGAGCGACGTGTCTGTAATGTTTATCTGGGAAGTCCTACCGAGATTGCTGCCACGATGTACATGCAGGCGCGCTCGCGGCTAGATGCGTCGCGGCTCCTGTTTATCGATCAGGCAGAAGAGCTTCCGGTTGTTGATCGTTTAGGGTATGCCAATGATGCTGCGGAGTTTATTGAGGTGGCACATGCCTTAGGCATTGATATTTCTGAACGCTCAGCACATCGCATTTTGTCGGGCGCTATTAAACCGCAGCGAAGCGCTACGGCGCGGATGTTGCGCCTGCGCGAAGAGCCGGCAGGGCCCAAGGCAGTTGATCTTTCGCGCGATCGTCGGGGTTTGCGTATTGCTCGCGAAGACCTGCAGCAGTTCTCGCGTGCATTGGAGCGGGATTTCAACGAGCTTGCCGAGCGTTATTTTCTCACCTTGACGGGTGACCCCAGTATTCGTGTTGCGGGGGACAAGGTCACCGTTACCTTCCACATTAACAAGGACGAATGACGTTCTTGCCTAACTGCTGGTAGCTGCGATAAAGTCAAAGAGCTGCCGCGAAGAGCATATGTACCATACTCGCAGGAGAAACATAGATGGATTACCTCAAAGTATCGAGCAAGTCATCACCCGCATCGGTTGCGGGCGCCATTGCTGGCATGGTCAAAGATGGCGTGCCCGTCAACATGCAGTGTGTTGGCGCGGGCGCGGTGAATCAGGCCATTAAAGCGGTGGCTATAGCGCGCGGTTTTTTGATTCCTACCGGGTTTGATATTTCATGTGCGCCCATTTTCTCCGACATTCTTATCAATGGGGAATCGCGCACCGCTATTCGTCTTTCTGTGTACGTACACCATCTTTCAGCATATCCCGTTGATGGGGCTGACGTGTTTGGTTCTGCTCGGGTATCTGACTAGGAGGCATTTTGAACGAGGTATCGCTTCGCGAGGAGCTTTCCGGGCTCACGTATTTCATCCGCACCTTTGGGTGCCAGATGAACTTGCACGACTCAGAGCGTGTGAGCGGTCTGCTTGAGTCGTATGGTTGCCTTGAGGCGGCGGAACCAGCTGAGGCTGATATCGTGGTGTTCATGACCTGCTGTGTTCGTGAGGCTGCCGATCAGCGACTCTATGGTCAATGTTCCTCAATGAAGAGTCTGCCCAATCCTCCCTCGGGTCGGCGTACCATAGCGGTGGGCGGATGCATTGCCCAGCGTGACGGTGAGGGCCTCCTCACCAATCTCGACAACGTTGATGTGGTTTTTGGCACGCATGTTCTTGGCCATGTTGCAGAACTCATCGCTCGTTCGCGTCGTCAGCAGGAGCGTACGTTCCTTACGCCCGAAGATGCCAACGATGATGCCACTTCGCTTCCTTGGCATCGCGAGGTTCCGTTCCACGCATGGGTGCCCATTATGACCGGCTGCAACAATTTCTGCAGCTACTGTATTGTTCCTTATGTGCGTGGGCGTGAGAAGAGCCGTCCTATGGAGGATGTCATCGATGAGGTGACAGGGCTTGTTCGGGCGGGCGTGCGTGAGGTTACGCTGCTCGGGCAAAACGTCAACTCCTATGGCCGCGACAACTACGGCGCTCCTCGTTTTGCTGAGTTGCTGCGCCGTGTGGGTGATACGGGTATTGAGCGTATTCGCTTCACCTCTTCTCATCCTAAGGATCTTTTGCCTGAGACCATTGATGCGATGGCTGAGGTCCCCTCCGTCATGCCTCACCTCCATCTTGCTGTTCAGTCGGGTTCAACGCGCGTGCTCAAACAGATGAACCGTCGCTACACGCGCGAGGATTATCTGGCGCTTGTTGATCAGGTGCGTGAAAAGATCCCCGGTATTGCGCTTACAACCGATATCATCGTGGGCTTCCCCGGAGAGACTGAGGAAGATTTTCTTCAGACGCTTTCGCTTGCTGAGCACGTGGGGTATTCGCAAGCGTTTACGTTTATTTACTCCAAGCGTGCTGGAACACCTGCCGCTAAGATTGACGACCCCACGCCGCGCTCGGTTATCCAGGACCGTTTTGACCGCCTGGTGAAGGTGATTGAGCAAACCGCCTATGCTTTCAACCAGCACGAGCTTGATAGTGTTGTGCCGGTGCTTGTTGAGGGCATCTCTAAGAAGGACAGTCATGTGCTGCAGGGCAAGAGCCCTAAGAACCAAACGGTTCATGCTCCCATCCCTGCCCATTGGGATCTTGAGCGGTTGGTTGGCCGCATGGTAGACGTGCATATTGACCGTGCACGCACGTGGTATCTCTCGGGTACGGTTGCGGGCGAACCTCGATGATCCAAGCAGTCGCGATTGTTGGCCCTACAGCCGTTGGCAAAAGCGATGTTGCCGATGAACTTGCACGGCGTTTAGGATCTGAGGTCATCTCTGCTGACGCGATGCAAGTGTATCGAGGTATGGACATTGGCACCGGTAAAATGCCGCCTGAAGAGCGCCAGGCGCCTCTTGTGCTGATAGATGTGGTTGACGCGCAAGAATCGTATTCTGCGGCGCTGTTCCAACGCGACGCACGTCGTGAGATTGACCGGCTGCTTGGTAAGGGGACTCTTCCCATCCTGTGTGGAGGTACGGGCCTGTACCTCCGGGCGGCTCTTGACGAGATGTCGTTTCCAGCAGGAGATGTGGGGGCTCCTTCTCGCTCGCGTTATCAGGAGCTTGCTGAAGAACTGGGGGCTGAGGGAATCCACGCCTTGCTCGCTCAGGTAGATCCTGAAAGTGCTGCATGTATACACCCCCATAACGTACGACGTGTTGTACGTGCACTTGAAATGCATGACGAAGGCGTTTCATACGCACGCCAGAAAGAGCGTTTCAGTACGCCGACCGAGCATTATCACGCGCTCTACTTTGGTCTTACGCGAGAGCGTTCGCGGCTCTATGAGCGCATTGATGCTCGTGTTGACGGAATGCTCGCCCAGGGCCTCCTTCATGAGGTCGAACAGTTGGTAAGCGCTGGTTGTGCAGACGCCATTACTTCGCGGCAAGCAATAGGCTATAAGGAGCTCTACGACTATCTTGGGGGACTATGTTCCCTCGACGAGGCCATTCAACGCATCAAACAACGTTCGCGCAATTATGCGAAGCGCCAACTCTCGTGGTTTAAGCGCGATGCGCGCATTATATGGCTTGACATGGATGAGCTGAGCCGTGACGATGCGGTGGATGCCATTCAGGCGTATATAGAAAGGTCGTAGCTATGGCGCGTTTTCCTTTGGTGCCCACCGCGCCGGAGCCCGAGCGCGCTCTCTTGGTAGGTGTGGAATGGCGTGATGCTGAGTGGCCGGTGGACCGTTCGCTTGACGAGCTGGAGCGCCTGGTTGACACGGCGGGAGCTCACACGGTTGCTCGCTTGTCCCAGCGTTTGCAAACACCTAATCCGCGCACCTTCATTGGTTCCGGCAAGGTTGAAGAGCTTTGCTCTATGGCGCATCGGCTTTCCATTGATGTAATCGTGTTTGACGATGACCTTACGCCGTCCCAGCAAACTAATCTAGAGCGAGCGGTGGGGGAGCCTATCAAAATCATTGATCGCACCGCGCTGATCCTCGACATCTTTGGTCTTCATGCTCAGACCCGTGAGGGTCGCTTGCAAGTTCAACTGGCTCAGTTGCAGTATCTTTTGCCCCGGTTGCGCGGCATGTGGAGTCATCTTGCGAAGGAGCAAACGCGTGGCGGCATTGGTAGCCGATTTGGCCAAGGTGAAAGCCAGCTTGAAGTCGACCGTCGCCTTATTCGCAACAGAATATCAACGCTCAAACGTGAATTAAAGGATGTTGATCGTCGGCGAAAGGTTCAGTCCAAAGAGCGTGTCGCATCGCCTGCGTACCGTGTAGCTCTTGCAGGGTACACCAATGCCGGTAAATCTACGCTCCTCAACATGCTTACTGGGTCTGACGTGCTTGCAGAAGATAAGCTGTTCGCCACGCTCGATCCCACAACGCGCGCATATCGTTTGCCGGGAGGGCGCGAGGTCACGCTTACCGATACGGTTGGTTTTATTCAGAAGCTTCCCCATGGTTTAGTTGACGCCTTCCGTTCAACCTTGTCTGAGGTACGTGAGGCTGATCTTATCCTCAACGTGGTAGACGCTTCCGATGAAGATGCCATGCGCCATATCCGCGCGGTCAATCGCGTGCTTGACGAGATTGGTGCTGGGGAAGTGCCAACGTTGGTGGTCTTCAACAAGATTGATTGCGTCGACGAAGAAGGCCGTCGTGTGCTCTACCGTCATAATCCTGAGGCCATTATGTGCTCTGCGCGCACAGGTGAGGGCATCTCTCTGCTTGTTGAGCGAATCTCAGATGAGGCTTCAGCAAGCGATGTCTTACTTGATGTAACGATTCCCTTCTCGCAGGGTCGGCTGGTGAAGGTGCTGCATGGTCAAGGAACGCTCCTGAGCGAAGAGTACGTTTCTGAGGGGTATCACATTATTGCTAAGGTCTCGCGGCGTGTTGCAAGTCGCTTTGCGCCCTTTGTAATTGAAGAAGAATAACCTCCTACGCTCCAAATATGAGGGTCAAAATCACGAGCACTGCGGGCTGGTGTATGAGATAGATGGGCAGACTCATTTTGCCTATCGTGGCAAGGGGTGGACACCAATTGCGTTCCATCCATGATGGGTATCCATCGGGATGCGTTTTCGCAAAGAGACGTGCCAACGCAGCGCCTGCCTCATACATAAAGAAGTAGGGGATGATGGGGTAGTAGTCTCCCGAGGTGAAGCTGGCCGATGGAAAACCGAGCCATGCAAGCCCCTCGATGCTGTAGGTTGTACGGGGAAGCTGGTAGGTTACAGCAAAAAGCATGAGCGTAACCACAACGACTATGCTCGGATTGACGCGATCGAGAAGCGGCTGTAACAGTGCGTGCATCAGGGTGCATGCTGCCATGCAGAAGAGGATGCCAAAGGAAATGGGTGTATCCACAGCCGCAACAGTGGTAACGAGAAAGACCGTTAAGGCAGCCGCTCCGTAGGTCGCAGCCCGGCGCATGTTATTGCGTGAAAAGCTCGTCATCCATCCAGCGAGGAGCAAGAAGGTCCACGAAATTGAGCAGCGCCACACATCGGTAGCAAGCGTAAGCCCAAACCAGGGGATATCAACGTGGAAAATGTAGACCAGGTCATAGGTTGCATGAAAGGCAACCATAGAGACTATGGTAAATCCCCGCAGGATATCGAAGAGCGCTATGCGAGCATGGTTGCTCATGAGAAGCGTCTCATCAATGCAACGACCTTGCCCAAGATGATGGGATTCTCAGCGTATATGGGCTCCATAGTTTCGTTCTCGGGCTGGAGCCTCACACGGCCCCGCTCCTTGTAAAACGTCTTTACCGTTGCCTCGCCATCAATAAGGGCAACTACAATCTCGCCGTTCATGGCCGTCTTTTGCTCACGAACAATGATGTAGTCTCCATTAAAGATTCCTGCGTTGATCATCGACTCCCCATGCACTTCAAGCACAAAGGAAGACGAATCGGTTGCAATCTCGGTGGGAACGGTAAACGTGTCCTCGACGTTTTGCTCGGCCAAAATTGGCAAGCCGGCTGCAACACGACCGACAAGGGGCAGCGTGATAGATCCCCGGTCGGGAGATTCGTTAACCTCTGCCAGCTTGGCGGAGCTGCCATCCTCGTTAAAAACCTCAAGTGCACGCGGTTTCGTGGCATCACGCTTTATGAGGCCACGCTCCTCAAGGGCATTGAGATGCGCATGAACCGTGGAAGGGGAGGAAAGACCCACAGCAGCCGCCATTTCACGAACGCTTGGCGGATAGCCCTTCTCAAGTTGATACGACCGGATGAAGTCGTAGATCTGTTGCTGGCGCTTAGAAATGTTTCGTGCCATTCGGATCCCCTCTCAACCAAACAATTGTTCGATTTTTACTTGACAAGAACAACTGTTCGAACATAATAATAACCGAACATCCGTTCTCACGCTAGAACTATTTGTCCGGACGGGACGGTATAACAAGCGTGCAGATCGAGATAAGGAGTTCCTCATGATGACTACGTATCCTGTTAATGGCTCTCTGGCGCTGAAGCCTCGCGTATATGGTAATCAATCGTTCACCGTTATTGACGGCGGCTCTGCTCGTGTTGACGCTAAGGGGCCTTCTTTTATGGCCCAGCTGCACCAACGCTGCGCACTTATCATGGTGGGCCTCTTTGCTTTCGTTCTGCTCGCGGGTGCGTACATGGTGCTTGATGCACCTGCTCAGGCTTATCAGGCTGCTTACGAATCTACCGAGCTTCAGGCTGTTACTGTTTCTGCAGGCGATTCCCTGTGGTCTCTTGCTGAGTCGTATCCGGTGGCAGGTGTGTCCACAAAGGAAGTCACCCATCTTATTGAGGACTGGAACAATCTTTCTGGCGGGCTGATTCAACCGGGAGACACGCTCCTGGTTGCCGCGCATAGTTGATGCTGAGGTTATGCCGAAGAAACTGGCTTTATTGGTTTGATTGTTCTGGTTTTAGTGTCCACCTTTGTGGTTACGTTAGCAAGCAGCGCTAGATATTGTGTCTACAAACGTTGATATATCAATCTGTGGTATCCTAACGGAGTTAGTCCGTTGAGGAGGTTCCATGCGTTGCCCTAAATGCGGAAAGGACGATACACGAGTCGTCGATTCTCGCTTGCAGGAAGCATCTAACGCTATCAAGCGCCGGCGCGAGTGCCGCTCTTGCGGATATCGCTTCACAACCTTCGAACGATGCGAAGACCCCATTGAAGTTATTAAGAGCGATGGCTCTACGCAGCCGTTTGATCGCAATAAATTGCTGGTGGGTCTTATGCGTGCCACAGCAAAGCGCGATATTGACCTAATTCAGCTCAATACCCTTATTGACGATATTGAGCTTGAGCTGAGGGGTCGCACGCTCACTGCTGTTTCTTCGCACGATATTGGCGATATGGTACTTAAACGTTTGGAAAAGATCGATAAGGTTGCCTACATCAGGTTTGCTTCGGTGTATCGTGACTTTCAGGATATCGATGAGTTTCTTGATGAACTTGATAAGTTGAGGTGATGGTGTGCGCATAACGGTTCCTATTAAACGGTTGGATCCCACGGTCGAGCTTCCGCGGTATGCCTATCCAGGAGATGCGGGTCTCGACATTCGCGCGAACGAGACGGTCGATATTCCCCCATTAGCTCGTGTTCTAATTTCTACGGGCCTTGCTGTTGCCATTCCTGACGGTTTTGCCGGATTTATGCAGCCGCGGAGTGGTATGGCACTTAAGAAAGGCCTTTCTATAGCAAATACCCCTGGTCTTATTGATGCGCAGTACCGCGGTGAGCTTAAGGTTATCGCGGTCAATCTTGATACGCATGAGACCATTCATATTGAGAAGGGCGAACGAATCGCCCAGCTGGTGATCCAAGAGGTTCCCGTGGTTGAGCTCGTTGAAGTTGATGAGCTTGATGACACGGAGCGAGGATCCGGGGGATTTGGCTCAAGCGGTGTCCAATAGACATCCGAGCACATATGAAGAAGAGTAAACATCTGAAAAGAAAAGGGGAGTAGATGGATACGTTCTTCAAAATGTCCGAGCGCGGATCAAGTTCCGCGACGGAGCTACGCGCTGGCCTGACCACGTTTTTGGCTATGGCCTACATTATCGTGGTCAACCCGAGCATTTTGTCTGCAGGTGGCGTGCCTGCTGCAGCGGCGGTTACCGCTACGTGCTTGGGCGCTGGCATTATGACTATCGCTATGGGTCTTTTTGCTAATCGCCCCCTGGCTTGCGCATCGGGTATGGGCATCAACTCCATTGTTGCCTTCACCCTGTGCGGCGCTATGGGCTATGGCTGGCCTACGGCAATGGCGGTGGTGTTTGTTGAGGGCATTGCCATCCTTATTCTCGTGCTGTGCGGCCTGCGCGAGGCCATTATGGATGCTATTCCGGTCTCGCTTCGCCATGGCATCTCGATTGGTCTTGGTCTTTTCATTGCCATGATTGGTCTCAAGGACGGCGGCATCATCGTCGCTAATGCCGATACGATGGTTGCGCTTGGCGATGTCACCTCTATGACCTTCATCGTCGGTCTGATTTCCATTGTGCTTACCGTCATCTTGTACTCCATGCGCATCAAGGGCGCGCTGCTCTGGGGCATTCTCATCGCTGCCATTGTGGGCATTCCGCTGGGTGTGACTCCAATGCCTACGGGCGTTATCGCTCCGCTTGACTTCGCTACGATTGCAGCTCCTTTCCAGGAGAGCACGAACGGCGTTATGGGTATCATCGAGGTGGCGACCACACCGTCGCTTCTGCTCTTTGCGTTCTCGCTTATGATGAGCGACTTCTTTGACACCATGGGTACTGCTATGGCTGTTGCTAAGCAGGGAGAGTTCCTTACCGACGATGGTAAGGTTGAGGACATTCGTCCCATCCTTGTGGTCGACTCCATCGCAGCTGCGGTTGGTGGCTTCTTCGGTGCTTCCTCCATCACCACCTTTGTTGAGTCTGCTTCGGGCGCTGCTGATGGTGGCCGTACCGGTCTCACCTCCGTTGTTGCGGGCATCATCTTCATTCTCGCGGCGTTCCTCTCGCCGATCATCAGCTGCATTCCTTCGGCTGCTACCTGCGGCGCGCTCGTATTTGTGGGCTTCCTCATGATGAGTGATGTGGCTGACATCGATTGGTCGGACTGCCTTGAGGGCTTCCCTGCGTTCATGATCATCGCAGGCATTCCTATGACCTATTCCATCTCCAACGGCATTGGCCTTGGCTTCATCACCTATGTGATTGTCGCCATCGTCACGGGCAAGGTTAAGGCCATTCGTCCGCTCATGTGGGTCGCGGCAGCCGCATTCCTTGCATACTTCGTGCTGCTGTAATGCAGTGAGCTGAAAAGCTTGTATCGCGGGCGTAGTTCATGAGAGCTACGCCCGCATTTCATGTCTTAGCGGGTGTGAGCGGGCTTTCCGCCCCAGTAAAACTCAGCAAAGTGGCGCTCTCGCTCTTGAGGAACGCCCACAAGCTTCATCGTGCGTTCCACAATGTCTTGAGCTGCCCGAGGACGACGCAGGGCATTGCCGTTAATAATGAGTGCTTGAAGCGATGCCGGATTGTCGTGGAGATGGCGCAGCGTCATGATGAGCTCACGAGGAGTTGTAACGTGCATGCTTGCGCCCCAAGCAGTGAGCATCGTGGTGTTCGCCTTTTCCTGGCCATATGATTTGCCCAAGAGAATCATGGGCAACCGTGCACAGAGGCATTCCGTTACGGTAAGCCCGCCCGATTTAAGGATAGCAAGGTCGGCTGCATGCATAAGCGCCGGCATGTCATCTACGTAATTGAGAACAGAAACATTCTCGAGCTTCATGGCTGAGAAAATCCTCTGCAGATGATTGGCGTAATTTGCATCCTTACCCGGTAGGAAAACGAAGTGCATATCGTCAAAACCGCGCAAGTAGGGGATGGTCTGCTCAATAGCCGCACGAAAACGCACGTATGGCTGGGGGAGACTGGCTCCCGCCATAACAAGCACCATGGTTTTGTTGGTGGGAATTCCCAGTTTCTCTCGAAGGGCATGAGTGTCCTGCTCATGCGAGAATCCTTGCCGTATGGGGATTCCCGTGATGGCAATGCGAGATTCTTCAACTTTGCGCGGCCGCAAGGTTTCTGCCATAAATTCTGTTGCCACGCAGAAGAGGTCCGTTTCGAGGTGTGGCCACCAGCCTTCAATCTCGTAATCAGTGGGAACACACACAAGGGGATATTCAACGCCGGTAATCATGCGTGCACCCACAGCAACATTGGCGGCAGTGATGTGGGTTGCAATAATAGCGAGTGGTCGGTTCTTCTGCACATAGTCGTTGAAGCTCGGGAACATGATGCGCGACCAGCTGGAGCCGCCACCCCATAGAATTCGTCCGGTGAGCGTGTAGCGCCACGAGATGTCATAGATGGGTCGCGTGGCGCCCGTAAATGAAGCCGCTGTTTTATTGCCATCAAAATGCACGCGGCCAAAGTCGAGAATGTCGAGCACGTCAATGTGCACATTAGCGGGTACGCCATGCGTGCCACGTAGCGCTTCAACCGCCTGGGCAATAGCTTGAGCGGCAGCTTTGTGACCAGAGCCAACCGAGGCGTGCATAATGGTTATGACCGGTGGTTGTTTCGTCAAGCTCAAGCTTGTCTCATCGTTCGGCAGAGGGCCCTCGGGGGTGTGCTGGCTGGCAGCATATTCTTCGGCTTGCGTCTTCTGCGTTGCCATAGAAGCCCCCTTACTCACACGTGGCTGACACGCACGTTCGTTATTGTACGTCACTAGAGAAAACTGTGTCGCTATTTGGGGTATGAGCAAAGAGATCCCAAATTGCATATGTCGAGAAAGGGTAACAATGGAAGGCATAATGGAACATCCTGATGTGGTGATAATTGGTGGTGGACCTGCGGGGTATTCGGCGGCAATCTATGCTGCGCGCGCCAGCTTGAAGACACTCGTTATCGAGCAGGGCATGCCGGGCGGTCAGATTGCAACAACGGACGAGGTGGAGAACTATCCAGGCATTCCAACCATTTCTGGCTCCGAGCTGGGCTCTACCTTCCAAGAGCATGCTGAACGTCTTGGTTCGCAAACGGCGTACGCCATGGTGCTTTCGTTGAAGCATCGCGAAGACGGCATGTTTGATATTGAGACAGATTCCTTTACGGTATCGGCACCTTCTGTCATTGTTTGCACGGGTGCTCAGCCGCGTACGGTAGGCTTTGAGGGTGAAGACACGTTCCGTGGTCGCGGCGTTTCGTATTGCGCAACCTGTGATGGTATGTTCTATCGCGGCAAAACCGTGTTTGTGGTGGGTGGCGGAAATGCTGCCTGCGAAGAGGGCATGTTCCTCACGCGCTTCGCTGACCATGTTGAGATGGTCGTCCGGCGTGATGAGTTCCGTGCGCCTCGTGGCGTTGTAGATCGTATGCTTGCACTGCCCAAGATTTCTGTGCGCTACTCAACGTCGATCGTTAAGCTTGAGGGTGAAGGCATGCCAAGCCGCATTACCTTTAGGAACAACGTGACGGGTCAAGAGCACACTGAGGAGCTTGAGCCGGGTTCATTTGGCGTGTTTGTATTCGCCGGCACCAATCCCATGACGAGTTTAGTTGAAGGCTTAGTAGACCTAGGACCAGACGGCGGCGTCATTACGGATGACATGATGGCCACCAAGACACCAGGTTTGTTCTGCGCTGGTGACGTACGTTCAAAGTCGCTTCGTCAGGTGGTAACTGCTGCAGCCGACGGTGCAATAGCGGGAACAGCGGCGTATCAGTATGTCAGCGCGCTTTAGTAGCTGTTCTTCCTCATATGTACGATAATATATCTTATGTAAACTAAATACATTGAACTGAAAGGGGAAGCATGTAATGCGCTTCCCCTTCAGGTTTGACCGAACAATCCGTCAACGCTAGGACGAACTACTCTTCAATGGTGAAATAGCGATCCTCTTCAGTGGGCCAAGCAAAGCCTATGATAAGACCGTCACGCTCGGCGTAGTACGAGCACAGGCCGCCGCAAGGAATCACGCGCGGCTGTGCTGTGGGCCACTGCTCCTTAATACGCTGTGCAAGCTCCTCTGCGTCCTTTTCGTTGTCCACGTGGTCGATATAGACAATGCCGCCTGTGTAACCGTTTTCGCGCATCGACTGAATCACTTTTGTGAGCATCTTCTTCTGGCCACGTGTAGGCCCAAGGATTTTAATGGTGCCTTCATCCGATGCAATGCCAAGGATGCGAATATTGAGCTTGCTGGCAATCATGCCGGCCATCTTCGGCATGCGGCCCGACTTCGTGAGGTTTTCATAGCTGCTCAGCGAGAAGAGCACTGTTGAATTCTGTTCAATGGACTGTATGTACGCAACAGCCTCATCGAACGTTGGATTCTTAGTTAGGTACCTATCTAATAGTTCTACCAAGAGCTCCAGCTTGCCGCCAGCTGCACGCGAGTTGAGCACATAGATGCGATGGCCGCCTTCTTCCTCTACTAGTTGCTGCGCCATACAGGCAGCTTCGTAGCTGCCCGAGAGGTTCGCTGAGATGGTGATAGCGATCACGTTGTCGGCGGAACGGAAGAGGTCAGACCACTCCCCTACGCTGGGGCAGGCGCTCGATGAAGCGGAGGTTTCCTCAGCAACCTTGCGATTGAGCTCATCAACATCTAATTGAGCGTCATCCGCGTATTCCACGCCTGCAATATTAATCTTAAGCGGCGCAAAGCAGTAGGTGGTATCTGGTGCCTGCGGCTTGTAATCGCGCAGGTTACAGCTTGAGTCAGCAACGATTGCCCAGCTCATAGAGTTCCTCCTCAAATCGCTTGCCTTTATTATACGGGTTTGAAAGCTTCATGTACGTATCAGATGGTATTCAAAACCACTTCAGCTTGTCTTCATAACAAGTAGTGTACGATAGGGGTTACCAACTACCGAATCCAACCTGGTAGAGACGAATGCGATGATTTGAGGAGGGCTCCATGACGATGCACCCTACGGTCATTCCCATGGCTGATGACTCCAAGCGCATCTCACGTGAGGACATTACGCCCACCATCTTGCCGGATGACTACCTGAAGTCGGCTGTTGCCGACAGTTTCCGGGCCTTCCATATGCCACGTTATAATGAATTGCCTGCGGTTGATTTATACCGCGATCAGGTGATTGCCTTTGTAGAGCAGACGCTCGGCCCCATGAATATCGCTATTGACGGGGTATGGCTCTCCCCTTCCATGGTGAACAACTACGTAAAGATAGGGCTTGTGGCGCCGCCAAAGAAGAAGCTCTATGGTCGCGAACAAATCGCAAGGCTTCTCGTGGTCTGCGTGTTTAAACAGGTCCTTGATATCCCATCCATTCAAATGCTCTTTCGCATTCAAAAGATGACCTACATGACTGATATTGCTTACGATTATGTGGCGTGTGAGCTTGAGGGGACGCTCCATGCTGCCTTTGCGCCCAAACAGGAAGTCTTCCCCGATTCTGCTCGTCAAACCACACGCGAATCACTTTTGGTGCGTAGTGCCGTAACGGCCTTTGTGTCTAAGATTTACCTGGTGGGATACCTTCGCTATATTGGCTTTGATGAGAACAAGCGGGCCTAGTGTTTGATGGGGTACGCAAGTCCCGCTCCTCTTATGCCCTTACGCGCCATATAGCATCAACGAGAAAAGGCCCGGCAATGCCGGGCCTTAATTGTTACAAGCTGTCGAAGTGTGGTGTTTAGGGACGACCGGCTCCAAGCGGCGTGCCGTACCAGTACATGTTTCCGTAACCAGCCGGGGTTCCAAAGGTCTGAGCACCAAACACGGTGTTGTTACCTACGTAGAATGCAACATGGCCGTTGTAGAAAACGAGGTCACCATACTGGAACTCACTCGGGTTGGTGGTGTAGCGACCGTTGTTCATGCAATACGTACGCTGAGCACCGGCGGTACGAGGCAGCGTCAGGCCGACGCACTGGTAGGCGTAGTACACCAGACCAGAGCAGTCGAAGCCGCCCTCAGCCAAGCTCTCGCCACCCCACACATAGGGCTGACCCTCCATGGCAAGCGCATAGGAGATCGCAATAGGCCATTTAGCGGAACCAGAAGTCGAGGACGCCGGAGGATTTGGAGTCGGATCAGGCGTGGGCGTGGGATCAACAGAAGGCGTGTTGTTGTCAGTCGAGTTGTTATTCCCGTTGCCGCTGCTGTTGTTGTTATTAGAGCTATTAGAGTCGGAATTCGAATCCGAGTTGGAGTCAGAGCTTGGCGGCGTCTGGTTACCAGTTACGGGCAGCTCGCTCGCGCCGGTCTGAGCATCCTGGGCAGACTGAATACCCGAGGCCAAATCCTCGTTCGTCTGAGCGGCCTGCTCAACCTGTTCACGAACCTCAGCGGAGAGTGAATCCACCAGGGCCTGAGCCTCGCGCTGATTCTCAGCCTGCTCATCAACCTTCTTCTGGGCGTTTTCAAGGCGAGCCTCAGTCTCTTCCTGCTGCTCCTCCAGCTGCGCCTTGAGCGTGCGAACGGTCTCAATAGCATCGGACTGGGCCGAGGTAACCTTGTCGATATAGAACACGCGAGAAATGAAGTCATTAAAATCGCTGGCTCCAAAAATCACCTGGAGCAGCTTACCGCCGCCGGCCTTGTAATCGGAAGAGATATTGCTGGCGAGAAGGTCTTGAGCTTCACCAAGCTGCTGCTCAGTCTCGCTGAGCTGCTCTTTGGTGGTTTCAAGCTCCATCGTGATGTCACGAAGCTCTTCACGGAGCGTTTGGTATTCTGCGCCAATCTGCGAAAGCTGCGCAGTAGCCTGATCAAGCTCCGACTGGGGATCCGCAAAGGCAACGGTGGGAACACCGGCAAAAGCAAGCGCGCCCGAAAGGGCAATCGTCACAGAAAGACGTGCGGCTGACCCGCAAAAACGTCTGTGTTGCATATAAACACTTCCTCCATAGTCTGACTCAGCTACGTTGGAGACGAGTCAGATTATATACGGGCATGCGCATGAGCACCAGCCAAGATGCTGCTTTACGGAGAACCTTCAGATTGTAAAGATGCAAAACGGCATTGTGTAAAGATGCAAAACGGCATTGCGATACTCGGACAAAGAGGTGTTAATCCACCTTGATAAGCGTCCAAACCTCATGCTCAGGGGTCTCAAGAACGGCACGGGGGTTAAGGAAGGCGAGCTCAAGAATCGATCCAAAGCCGACGAGCGTAGCACCTGTAGACTCAACCAGTTTGCCCACGGCAGCAAGGGTTCCGCCGGTTGCCATAAGGTCGTCGATAACAAGAACCTTGTCATGGGCATCAAGAGCATCCGCATGGATCTCAAGCGTGTCGGTGCCGTATTCAAGCTCGTAGCTCTGCGAGATGGTCGCACGCGGCAACTTGCCCGGCTTGCGTGCCGGAACAAAACCAGCTCCCAGCTCAAGCGCCACAGGAACACCAACCATAAAGCCACGGGCCTCGGGGCCAACAACCTTCGTCACACCGCAGTCTTTGAAGTGCCCAGCAAGCTCATTGACGGCAGCTGCAAGCGCGTCGGGATTAGCAAAGAGCGGCGTGATATCTTTAAACACCACCCCAGGCTCCGGGTAATCCGGAATATCGGTGATGTAGGTCGCAAGCTCGTGCATATCCATGGAAATCCCTCACTAAATCAACGTGGATTGGTTGGGCAGCGTTGTTTGCGTACGAGGACGCGAGCGTTGGCGCTCTACATGGAGTGGCTCTATGTCATTTGTAGTGGCCGGAGCGGCTTCGCGAGCGGCATTGCGCGCGGCTTCGCTGCGCGTGATCTCGTCATCGATCTGGTCCACATCCGCATCTTCAACCACAGCATGGAGCGATTCAAAAACGCGATTCTTCAGGAGCGCCGTGTGAACACCGTCGGTAAGGTCATGGAGCTTCTTAAACGCGCGCTCAAGCTTGGCGTCGCGGTTTTCGTCGCTTGTGTCCATACCGAGCATGCCAATGAGCACCTGCTCGAACATGGTTGACTCGCGGTTGGCCGAAAGCACGTATTGACGAAGGTTTCGCGGCTCGATGTGAAAGCGCGAAAGCTCCGAGCAATACCGGATGATCTCAAAGTCGCGTCCATCGATGAGCTCACGATTCTTGGGGCTCTTGATGATGCGGACGAGGTCATTCTCCGCAAGCGAGCGCACAAATGAAATCGTCACACCTAAAAGATCCGGGATGTCCTCGATGGGATGCAAGCGCTGCTTGGTCTCCTTGGGCTGCTCCTTCATGGGAACATCGGACAGAAGGCCAACTTCATATGCAAGCGTTGAGAGGTCAGTCGCGCTATCAAGTCGCTGTTTGATTACGTTGAGCGGCATGTAACGTGTCTTCTGCAGATGCAGAATGACTTCAAGCCGGTCGATATCTTCCTTGGAATACTGGCGGTATCCCTTGGGAGTGCGATGCGGCGTGATAAGCCCCTCGTCTTCCAAGAAGCGAATCTTGGAGTTGGAGAGATCGGGATATTGATTACGAAGCAGGTTAACAACCTGGCCGATGCTGAAGTAATTTCGTTCGGCCAAGCCTATTCACCCGTTTCGATGCGCTCCGGCTTGCTCTCGTGATAGATGAGCGTGAATGTGCCGATTTGTACCGACGATCCGTCGTGCAAGGGCGCGGAGTTCACGATGGCGCCATCGACCCAGGTGCCATTGAGTGAACCCAAATCTTCGATGATAGAACCCGTGGGCTTAAGCAAAATCTTGGCATGAGAGCGCGATACCGTCATGTCGTTAAGGAAGATGCTGTTCTTAGGATCGCGACCAATGGTGGTCTCGTAGTCGGTAAGCTCAAAGGTGTTGCCCGTTTGCGGCCCCTTGATGATTGAGAGCACGGGACGAACAATTTGGGCGCTCTTCATCAGGTCAGGAGCGGTGGCATCGTCAAGCGGAATGCGAAATACACGCGTGGAATCAGTCTGTTCAGTCATGACAACCCCTATCAAAAACACCGGGGGCGATCCTCGGCAGTAAGCATACTTGGAATCATTCTACCGCATAAGCAAAGCGGGGTGCCGAAAGCTCACGAGGTCTCGTCGGACTCCATGATTTCGGGGTTGAGGAAGTCGTACTCCTCGTCCTCGGGATGCTCGCGTGCGTGTTGGATGGCAATGCCACCCTTGATGGTGTAAATAACAGCCGTGAGCACGGAGAAGATCACACCGAGGTACACAAAGAAGATGCCAAGCGGGGCCGGCGTTCCGTTAAGCCCGGGGAAGTTGGCAGCAGCGGGAAGGATTGAGAATCCATCAACCACCGGCATACCCAGCAACATGAACGAGAAGCCAATCATAAGCAGCGCCGTAGCAGCTTTGCCGGTATAGACCACGTCGAGCGGACGACGATGATAGCGGCGCACCACGAGGTTGCCACAGAAGAGGTAGATGTCGCGGCCGATGACCAGCAGGCACACCCATACCGGAAGCTCTCCGCGTGCAACAAGGCCAAGCACGCCGGTGAAAAGCAGCGCTCGGTCAACAACGGGATCCATGAGCTTGCCCAGCCAGCTTACCGTTTTGGTCATGCGGGCAATTTGGCCGTCAAGCCAATCGGTGGAGGCGGCAATGGCATAGATGACGAGCGCAACGTAGCGGTTGAAATCCGTTACGAAGAGATAGAGGAAAACAAAGGTAAGGATGAGGCGCGTGATGGTAATGAAGTTTGAGATGGTGAAGATCTTGTTAGAGGGATAGTCAGACGTGCCGATGAGCTCCTTTTTAATCTTTTTTCTCAGGCTCACGTGCACTCCCCTTTCGCCTCTATTGGCCAGCACCCTAAAAATTACACTGTTCAGCATGATACCCGACAATTTGGGCCTTATCCACCAACGCTCTAAAAAGCCTTACAGACTGACAACAATACGACCGGGCGTGGATATCGAAGAGTAGTAGAACGAGAAAAAAGAAAAAGGTCAGCTCGCCATCAGCTTGCTGAGTGACCAAAGTGCAGCAATCCAAACCCTGTCTACACCGACGAGCGGTGGAACAAGCTGGTAGAGTCCATCAAGGTCTGCAGGGGCGGCCACCTGATCTTCACCTTAACTGATGGCAGGATTGTGAAGGTTGCGCTCTAAAGCCACTAACACTCTACAAGCAGCAATGCCGCAGGGACAACCCACGGCACGATTCTTACCTGAATATTAAGTTGACAAACATATATCGCACTGCTATATAAAAAGTGATACGTAGCAGTGCGATATAGTGCAGTGCAAGGTATGCATAGAAAGGGTCTTGAACGAAGTGAACGCACATATTCGTAAAGTGTACATACCGATGACAGAAACGAGTTTTTATATCCTGCTTTGCCTCCGGGAAGAATCCCATGGCTATAACATCATCCAAAAAGTAGAGAAACTGACAGATGGCGATATTCGAATCAGTCCCGGAACGATGTACGGCAGCCTATCCAAGATGGAGAAGGATGGCCTGATCCACTTTGTCCGGGAAGAAGAAAAACGAAAGATATATTGCATCACAGAATTAGGTAAAAAGGTGCTGGCATTAGAAATGAAGCGAATCGAAAGATTGTATCGAAACATGATGGAGGTGCGCTGACATGAAAGAGAAAAGAACCGAGCTGCGTATTTTCACGATAGCGGAATGGGAAAAAGAAGAACAGTATCTTCGGAAGCGGCATCAGGAAGGATGGAAATTTACGAAAGTAAGCCTGCCGGGACTTTACCGCTTTGAAAAATGTCCCCCTGAGGATGTGATTTACCAGCTCGATTATAACGAAGAAGGGCTTAAACATAGGGACGAGTATGTGCAGATGTTTAAGGATTGCGGCTGGGAGTACCTTCAGGAGTTTGCCGGATACACCTATTTCCGTAAACCAGTTGCCGAAATGCAGGGAGAAGAGGAGATTTTCTGTGACGATGAGTCCAGGCTCGACATGATGCGGCGGGTATTTGCAGGCCGATATGTGCCAATCCTTATTATTTTGATGTTGTTGATTTTGCCAAACATCTTTGATCAATTCCATAGCTCAGATGCAGATGCTCCTATACTACTGGTGCTGTTTTTGATCCTGCTCTCAGTTTACGTATGGGCAGTTGCGTCTTTTGCCTATCGTTATCGGAAGTTAAAAAGACGGCTGAAAAAGTGATACCGCGTGTCTTGGCGAAAGGCCCTTTTTGGCTGGCACCATACCTTCAGCAATCCAAAACAACCACAAAAAATAGGACACCCCCCGTTATTTACAGAGGTGTCCTATAATTCCTCGCCGCTATGCGATATCCATAAACGACGTCATAATCTGGTCGGGACGACTGGATTCGAACCAGCGACCCCTTGACCCCCAGTCAAGTGCGCTACCAAGCTGCGCCACGTCCCGATGTGCTGACCAACAGCAAAAGATACTTTACTCAACATGCCCAAGCAATGCAAGTAAGAATTTGAGATATCTTGCAAATAAGCCGTTACCAATGGCTTTTGATACGGTGCGACCTCTTACAACGCTGGCGTCGTTTATAGCGCCACCTACTCGTGCAGGCGGGCTGCACGCGACAGGATGGCGCGGGCAACGTCGGGCTTCGTCATGAGCGGCAGCTCCTCAACACCATCTTGGGTGATCCAAAACACATGATCGGTGTCGCTTCCAAACGTAGAATCAGCGCAGGAGACGTCGTTGGCAACGATGGCATCACAACCCTTGCGCTCCCGCTTGGCGGCGGCATGCGCTATGAGGTCATCCGTTTCGGCCGCAAAGCCCACCACGACGCGATCACCCTTCGTGGCCGAAAGCTCCGCGAGGATGTCTTTTGTCTCAACAAGCTCAATACGCTCGAGATGCTCATGGTCCTTCTTGAGCTTATGATCAGCTGGGTGTAGCGGCGTGTAGTCGGCGACGGCTGCAGCACAAATCGCCATGGTCGCCTCATCAAAAGCGGCAAGGGCGGCATCATGCATCTCAGCTGCCGTCTCTACAGGAATGCAGGACACACCCTCAGGTGCTGAGAGCTCTGTAGGGCCCAACACGAGCGTTACCTCAGCGCCCATGCCCTTCGCTGCTTGGGCAAGAGCAATCCCCATCTTTCCCGAAGAGCGGTTAGAGATGTAACGCACAGGGTCGATGGGCTCATGTGTAGGGCCAGCCGTGATGAGCACGTGCTCCCCCGCCAGAAGCGTCTGGTCTTCAGAGGTATCTATCGCAGCACTATGACGAGCGGTATTCTGGCTGTTCAGTACCTGAAGTGTGTATGCAGCGATATCGCTCGGATCAGCCAGGCGGCCCTTGGCCACGTCGCCGCAAGCAAGGTAGCCTTCACCTGGCTCAACAAAGGCAACACCGCGCCGCTTGAGGGTGGCAATGTTTTCTTGCGTAGCCGCAGCGTCCCACATGCCAACGTTCATGGCAGGAGCCACTACGATGGGAGCAGGGGTGGCAAGCAAGGTGGTCGAAAGCAGGTCATCGGCAATGCCACACGCCATCTTGGCCATGACGTTGGCGGTAGCGGGCGCTACAAGCACCACATCCGCTTCTTGAGCAAGCGAGATGTGATGAATGGGGTCCTCAGGGTCGTCAAAGAGCCCAACCGCTACCTTTTCGTGCGTGAGCGCTCGGAACGTTGTGGGTCCTACAAAGTGCGTGGCGTGCTCGCTCATGAGCACCTTAACGCGGCAGCCGGCCCGTTGAAGGTCGCGCAGCACCTCGCAGGCCTTATAGGCCGCGATGCAGCCCGTAACGCAGAGCAACACACACGGTTGAGCGACATCAGTTGAGGGCATACGTTACTCCCCCTCGGTGAGCACAAGCATGCGGTGGCAGTAGGGGCAGCGGGTAATCCCTTCCTCGCGGGAAAGATCAGAAAGCGAAGATTCGGTAAGCGCCATGCGGCAGATGGAGGGAACAGACCCCACCAGCTGCTCAACAGCCAGGCCCCCAAAACGCTTCAAGTCGGCCTCGTATTGTGCAAGGGTGTCGGCAGGAATCCGCGCGCTCACTGCTGCACGCTTCTTTTCACCCTCGGAAATGCGCGCTTTGATGTCTTCGGCCTTTTTGCGGGCATCAAGCGCCTCATCACGCACGGCGTTCTCAAATTTAGCGATGTACTCCTGCGCATACGCCTCACGGTCACGCGCGTCGGCAAGTGCTTTCAAGCGCTCGGTGCGGATGTGGTCGATACGATCGAGCTGCTTGGCGAGGTCGGTAAGCTCAAGCTCAAGCTCCTGCACCAAGCGATAGTCGGAAGGATCGACGCCTCCGGTTTGTGCATCAGTCACCGCTTGCTGGCAAGCCTGCTCCTCTTCATTGAGCTCGTTAACTTCTGTTTCGAGGTCCTTGCGGCGACCCACCAGTTTCAGAAGCTCGTCTTTAAGCTTGGCATAGGTCTTCCGTTTTTGAGCGAGCGTTTTGAGCTCCGGCATCTGCGAGAGCTCTGTGCGCTCACGCACGAGGTCAAGATCAATCGCTTGCAGCTCCAGCAGGTTTGTACCGACACTCATCCCCTAATCCCTTCTCGAGCGGTCCACCATTGGCGCGAATGATTCATTGTAACGATATCTTGCGCAGCAACACCGGCATCTTGAGCGACCTTCACCAAGATATCCACGAACGGATATTCAGAAGCATCATGACCCAGCAGTACAACGGAGCAGCCGCGCGCCGTAAGATCCTGACAGACGTGATAGCCTGCTTCTCCACAAACGATCACATCGGCCCCTTGCTGAAACGCAAGCTCTCCTAAGTCACTGAGCGATCCACCCAGAAGCGCCACGCGCGAAACCATATGGGCGGGGTGGCCCCACACGCGCGGCTCGGTTGCGAAGGCTTTGGCTGCGCGTTCTGCCCAGATGGAAAGCGGCTCTGGGGTAGTGGTATTGGCAATGCCGCCAAGCCCCGGTGCCGTGTTGTCACAAGGCGCTTCAAGCGAACCAGTGCAGGTGAGGCCCAATGCCTCAGCCATGCGCTCTCGCGCAGCAGGTGCGCGATCGAGGTTGGTGTGCATGGAAATGATGGAAACGCCTGCCTGCGCCGCACGATAGATGGTTGCGGAAGCCTGTGGATAGGTACCCGGCTCAGGAACAAAAGCATCCGGCGCTTTGATATAGACCGGATGATGCGTGAGAAGCACGTTGGCACCCTGCGATGCGGCTTCATTAACGGTAGCGGGTGTTGCGTCAAGGGCCACCGCAACGCGTGAAATCTCAGAGGCTGGATCACCCACGGAAAGGCCTACGTGGTCCCATGGTTCTGCGGTGCTGCGCGGAAACAGCCCAAAGAGATACTCTTCTAAGCTCGCAACATTCATGGCTTACCTTTCCACGCACGCGATAAGGGCTTCGGCAAAGGCGTCAAGGTCACGTGGGTCCACCCGATCATCAAAGGAGATGCGCAAGGCACCAAAGGCCTGATTTGAGGGAATGCCCATAGCAGTGAGCACATGGCTTGCGGAAAGCGAACCCGAGGAGCACGCCGATCCGGCCGACACAGCAAAGCCCGCTTGGTCGAGCTGCAAGATAAGTTCTTCGGAGTCATGGTCATCCACCATGATAGAAACAATGCCCGGAAGACGCTTCACCGATTCTGGATCCTCAACGCTCGCATGGATTTTCGGATGCACAAGAAGTGTGCGATAAAGCTTGGATGAAAGTTCCATCACGCGCGCGTAGTCAGCATCAAGATGCTCATGCACAGCGGCGGCAGCGGCGGCAAACGCTACGGCCGCACGCACATCTTGCGTGCCGGCGCGGCGCCCGGCTTCCTGCCCCCCGCCAAAGATGCGTGGACGGAGCGGCGTGCGCGACTTGAGATATAAGAAGCCCGACGCAACAGGTCCGCCGATTTTGTGGCCAGCAGCAGAAAGTGCGTCGACGCCAAGTCCCTCCACCGTAAAGGGTGCATGAAGGTAGCCTTGGATGGCATCGGTATGGAAGTACGCTCCCACGTGATGGGTAGCTTGTGCAAGCTCGGCAAGTGGCTGCACCACGCCGGTCTCGTTGTTGGCATACATGATAGAGACCAGTGCGACGTCGCGTTCGAGCATCGCTTCTAGCGAAGCGGGCTCCACATAGCCGTTGCGACAGGGTTGAACAATGTCCACCGTAAACCCAGCAGCCCTCAGAAGTGGAAGATTGTCGAGGATGGCGTCATGCTCGAGCGCAGAAACTATGACGCGGGTACGCGTCCGGTCATGTTCGCGCGCACCTTCAGCAATCCCCAGCAAAGCAAGCTGATCAGATTCCGTTCCGCCTCCGGTGAGAATAATTTCACTTGTGCGCACACGAGGGCCGAGCGTCCGCGCTAAGGTACGCCGTGCGTCTTCGAGGGCAGCAGCTGCCTGTCGGCCCAGGCTGTGCAGCGAGTTGGGGTTTGCGCCCGCGATGGCAGAGTCGTCATAGCGGGCCTGAGCAGCAAGAGCCTCCGCGCGCATTGGCGTGGAGGCAGCATAATCAAGATTCACCATATGGGAAGGGGCGGGTGCCATGCCCTTATGCCTCCCGAATATGAAGTGTAGCGTTGCCCAGGTTGCGCAGCTCTTCCACCGCGTGCGCAGGGTCGTCAGCGCCAAAGACAGCAGAGCCGGCCACAATCACGTTGGCACCAGCTGCGACTACCTCGGCCACATTGGCAGCAGAGACGCCTCCATCAATCTCAACCAAAGGCGCTACGTTGTACTTGCGCATGAGCGCACGTAGGTCGCGCAGCTTCTGGAGGGTGGAGGGAATGAACGATTGACCACCAAAGCCAGGGTCAACACTCATCAAAAGCACCATATCAACGTCTTCGATGATGCTTTCAAGCACACAGACCGGAGTCGCAGGATTAAGCACAACGCCCGCCTGGCAGCCACGGTCCTTGATGTGAGCAATAACGCGATGCAGGTGGCGAGCCGCCTCGTAATGAACGGTGATCATGTCGGCGCCGGCTTCGATGTACCAATCAACCGTTGCGTCGGGGTTGGTCACCATCATGTGCACATCAACGGGGACAGCGCTGCCGCGCTTGCAGGCACGCACCACGTCCACGCCGTAGGTGAGGTTGCTGGTGAAGTGACCGTCCATCACGTCCACATGGATAAAGTCAGCACCCGCAATGGCATCAAGGCTACGACCGAGATGAAGCAGGTCGGCCGAAAGGATGGAGGGCGAAATCTTAACGGTGGCTTCCATGGGTCTCCTATCGATTCAGTCCGTAAAACTCTTCCGTAGGGATGCGCTCAATGAGAACATTCAGTGCCTCATTGAGGTTCATGCCGTTGTAGAGCGTGGCTTCAAGGGCAAAGGTGATGGGCGCATCAACACCAAGGGTGCGTGCAAGCTGGGCGGTGCTGCGAGCAGCGGCAGCACCCTCCACTACCATGTGCGTGCGTGCCTGGTACGCCTCAAGGCTCTCACCATGGGCAAACGCAACGCCAAAGGAGCGGTTGCGGGAATGGGGCGAGGTGCAGGTAGCCACCAGATCGCCCATGCCTGCAAGGCCCATGCAGGTGAGCGGGTCTCCCCCACGGGCGGAGACGAGACGGCTGATCTCGGCCAGGCCACGCGTCATGATAAGGGCGAGCGTGTTGTCGCCGTATCCAGCGCCGGCAGCAATGCCACATACGATGGCTATAACGTTTTTGACGGCTGCGCAGGTCTCGATACCCACCAAATCAACGGTGGTGTAGATACGGAACTCCGGTGAGATGAGGAGATTGCGGAAAAACTCGGCAACCGAGGGTTCAGGGGAGGCGATGACCGCAGCGGAGAGCGAGCCTTTGCAGATCTCCTCAGCATGATTAGGGCCCGAGAGCGCCGCCACGCGAGAGGGGTTACCCACCTCTTCGGCCACCACATCGCTCATGAGCTTGCCGGTGTGCTCCTCAATGCCCTTGGTAAGGCAGAGGATGGGCAGGTCAGGAGCAATAAAAGGTGCGGCAGCATGGATGGTCGAACGAATGAAGGGCGAGGGTACCACCACAATGGCACCGTCAACGCCACTCAACGCCTCTTGGTAATCACAGGTGGCCTCAACATTGTGCGGCAGCTCGTAATCACTCAGATACAAAGGGTTGATGTGGCGCTCATTGATGCCTTCGGTGGACTCAACATCGTGCGACCATACAATGACGGAGTCGGCCTTTGCAGCAGCAACGCCCGAGATGGCGGTTCCCCACGAACCGGCGCCGATAACAGCAATACGCATGCGACTTACTCCTTCTTTTTGCCGAGCGAGAGCTTGGATTCGGTGCCCTGCATGAGCTTCTTAATATTAGAACGATGTGCCCACACCACCAGCAGTGCCATGATGGCAAAGATGACCTTCATGGCAAGTGTGCTCTGGGGGTAATAGATCAAGAGCCATACGGGCAGTGAAATGGCAGCTGCAATGGAACCCACGGAAACGTAGCGGGTAAGCACAACACCCACGAGGAACGGAATCCAGAGGGAGAGGCCAACAGGCCAGATCCACCCCATGCATACGCCGAAGCCCACGGCAATACCCTTGCCGCCCTTAAAGTGCAGGTAGGGCGAGAACATATGGCCAGCAAGCCCCGCAAACGAGACGAGGGAAAGCACCCAGTCGAGATTATTGCCCGGAAGAAGCAATGTGGGCGAAGGGTCGCAGAACTGCGCAAGGATGGCGTGAGACGCCATCACGCAGACGAAACCCTTGAGAACGTCGCACAGGAGTGTGAGCGCGCCTACCTTAGCGCCGCCAACACGCAGGGCGTTCGTGGTGCCAATGTTGCCAGAACCCGATTTGCGAATGTCGCCTTTGCCAAAGAGCTCCCCGATGATCACACCAAAGGGAATGCCGCAGATGAGAAAGGTGACAACGATGCAGAGGACTACCGGTACCGGGGAGATGAGCTTAAACGCTTCCATACCCGTTACTCCTTAGGCTCTTTGTTCGACTTATTGCGGAAGCGCAGACGAATCGGCGTGCCCGTAAAGTCAAACGCCGAACGCAGGCGATTCTCAAGGTAGCGGCGGTACGTCTCGTTCACCATGTCTGCATGGTTCACAAAGAAGGTGAACGAGGGAGGCTTGGTGCCCGTTTGCGTGACATAATGCATGCGCAGGCGGCGCTTGCCGTCCACGACGGTATGGCCGAACTCGCGGATGTCAGTCAGGAACTGATTGAGTCGCGAGGTCGAGACTTTCTGTTCACGCTTAGCTGCAGCGTCATCAATGAGCTTCCAAATCTTTTCGATCGAGCGACCGGTAAGCGCAGAGATGCGAAGCGTTGGCGCCCAGGTGGCAAAGGTGAGGCGACGCTCAACCGACTCAAGCACGCGCTGGCGGTCGCGCTCCTCTTTAAGAAGGTCCCACTTGTTGAGAAGCACCACAAGGGCGCAGCCGCGCTCAATGGCGAGACCGGCAACCTTTTGATCCTGCTCGGTAACGCCCACGCTTGCATCTACCACGAGCAGCGCCACATCGGCGCGATCGATGGCGCGCAGACCACGGACCATGGAGTAGTACTCGATGTTCTCGTAGACCGTGCTCTTCTTGCGGATGCCCGCGGTATCAACCATACGGTACGCACGCCCATCGTGCTCAACGATGGTATCAATGGCGTCGCGCGTGGTGCCCGCCACGTCGGAGACGATGGAGCGATCGCTGCCGATAATGCGGTTGAAGAGCGAGGACTTGCCGGCGTTGGGGCGGCCGATGATGGCCACGCCAAGCGCCTCGGGATAAGGATCCTCGTCGGGCGTTTTCTCAGGAAGGAGTTCGACCACACGATCGAGCAGGTCGCCGGTGCCGTGTCCATGATGCGCAGAGAGCGGAAGCGGCTCACCAATACCCAGCGAATAGAACTCCCAGAGGCGTTCGTCTTCGCGGTCGGGATTGTCGAGCTTGTTCACCAAGAGGAAGACAGGCTTATCCACACGCTTGAGCAGGCGGGCGACCGTTTCGTCTTCCTCGGTTACACCCACCGAGCCATCCACAACAAACAGGATGACATCGGCCTCTTCGGCTGCGGCAAGTGCCTGGTCACGGATGGAGGCAGAGAACACATCCTCGCTCTTGAAGGGCTCGATGCCGCCTGTATCAACAAGGATGAAATCGCAGCCATTCCAGTCCGCATCATGGTATGACCGGTCGCGCGTGACGCCACGGCTTTCGTGCACAATGGCATCGGATGTTTGGGCGAGTCGATTGACGAGGGTCGATTTTCCCACGTTGGGCCGACCGACGACGGCGACAATAGGTTTCATGCAGGCTCCTAGTCGGTGTGAGCTTCATTTGGTTCGATATCAAGCGCGCGCTCCCACGCAAGCAGGAGATCGCGCGGCATTGTTGACGTGATGTATACTTCTGCACCCCGCTGGGTGAGGTCGTCAACAAGGCGCTTTTGATGATAACCGTCCAAGGTCAGCCCGTCAGAGTTGAACATCACGTCTGGCACAAAGAGCATAACCTGTGCGAGGTTCTCCGGCAGCTGGTCCAGAAGGTCCACACCACAGATAAGGCCCGTCACATCAACGTTGCCGCCGAAGTAGTTGTTTTGGATGGCAACCACGTCACCACCTATAAGAGGATCCTCAACTAGAGTGGCAACTGTCTCACGAGCTGCGGCACCCGAGACTACAAGCATGCGTTGCTTTCGCGCACGGAGCTCCTTCGCCACCTGTGCCACACGGGCGTGCTCGTGGTCAAGCACCTCTGTCGCTTCATCAAGGTATGAGCGGATCATGCCAATGCCGTCATAGTACTGCGGGTAGCCGTCATAGTGCTCTGCATCGGGCACGGGGACGTCGGCATCGAGGAAGAACTCATCGGCAAGCTGGAAGGTTGTTCTTCCCCACGTGGCACGTGCGCGCTCTTGAAATGGCCGTACGGCCTCAATGACCGCGCGAGCACGGGCCGGGTCATCAGAATACGAGCCAGTAAACCGTTTTTGGAACCGCGTGTAGCCGAGGGGTACGATACCCAGGCTCGTGATTGCCGGATGCGCCTCGCAATACGTAAGCGTGCGCATGAGCTCCTCGCCGTCGTTGAGGTTGGGGCAAAGCACAATCTGCGCGTGGATTTCAATACCCGCGTCCATCAACGCCTCAAGCACCTCAATGCCCCGAGCGGCATTGCGTCCCATAAGAGTGCGACGTACGTCGGACGAGATTGCGTGAAGCGAGACATTCATGGGGCTTAGCCGGTGCTCAATCACATCGGCAACATCGGCATCACTCATGTTGGTGAGGGTGACGAAATTGCCCTGAAGAAAGCTCAAGCGATAGTCGTCGTCGCGGATGTAGAGCGTATCGCGCATGTGCTTGGGCAGCATGGTCATAAAGCAAAAGACGCAGGCGTTTACACAGGTGCGCATGCCATCAAACACGTCGCCATCAAAGGTAAGGCCCCAGTCTTCTCCGGGGAAGCGCTCCAGGGTGCACGGGGTGACACTGTCGTCGGTGGGGTCATACACCTCAAGCTCCACCTCATCACCGTCTGCCTCCCAAAACCAGACGGTCATATCGGTGAGGGCGCGGCCGCCCACACGCAACACTTGCATGCCTGGTTCAATGCCTACGTCAAAGGCAGGAGAATCCTCGCGCACAGCCGTCACCGTGGCAGCGGCACGGGGCGTATCGTGGGTACGCGCATAATCGCTGCGGGATAGGGCGTAAGCGGGAACAGCAGGCTTGGTCATAGTGCTGCAAGCATCCTTTCAAGATGGTCGCGCGTGGCGGTGATGTGGGAGGCGGGTGTTGAGGCTCCGGCGGTGACACCTATCAC
>DHKFC23501__coassemble_1085_pt1 | contig 43258 bp, 37 predicted proteins | sample DHKFC23501__metabat2_high_PE_052 | metagenome-assembled genome bin DHKFC23501 | reverse complement strand
GGCATCCTGGTGATTCCGCTGGCTGGGGGATATCTGCAGGCGGTTTCGGCCTCAACGCTCGAGACGCTTTGGGTGGTTGACGGCACCGAGGGCGCTCAGTCCATCTCGTCGCTCACGGTGTCCGATGGGTACGTGTACATCGCCACGGCCGACGCTTTGGGCGAAAACTACCTGGCAACGGCGGGCACCATTCGTCGTGTGAACCTGTACACCGGTGCACTCGCGGGTACCACCGTCAACGAGACCGCTGGATATTACTGGGCCGGCGGCATTATGTACAACGGGTTCTACCTGGTGGGCGATGACGCGGGCATGGTGCACGTGTTTGCTGGCGACCTGTCGAACGAGGCGGCGAGCGTTGCACTGGGAGCTTCGGTGCGCTCCACCTTGGTGGCGCACGAGGGCTTTGTGTACGCCGTCACCACCGATGGCGTGCTGCACAAGCTTTCCGTTTCCACCGGTGGCGCCGCCTCCGAGGTGGCACGTGTGAACTTCGCCGCATCGAGCACCTCAACGCCTACCATGGCGGGCGGCAAGGCATTTGTGGGCGGCTCCACCACCTCCTACACGGGCGTGCTTGCCGTGGTCGACCTCGCCTCCATGTCGCTTGAGACCGCGGTCGGCGCCTACACCGATGCGACGGGTGCTGAGGTGGCGCTTCCGGGCGATGTGAAGAGCGTGCCGCTTGTATCGGTGCAGGAGTCGGGTACGTATGCCTACTTTACCTGCAACAATCTGCCTGGTGGCCTCTATTGCTACAAGTTGGGCGCTGAGGGCGCATCCATGCTCTACACGCCGGATGCGGCAGATCAAAACTACTCCATGACCTCGGCCTTTGCTGGACCGGATGGCACGCTGTACTACATCAACGACTCGGGCAATCTCTTCGCGCTCACTGCTCACGCGGGTGAGAATACGCCTGATACACCGGGAAGCGGGACTGAGCCGGGCGGCGCGGAGGATACGCCCGGGAAGCCTGGCGCGGGCTCATCGGGAGGCTCGCTTAACAACCACGCGGGCGGCACTGGTTCGCGCGTGCCGGCTGCGCATGCGCCCCTTCAGACGGTGCTTTCAGCTACGAACGCGCCCGCTTCGGATGCGAAGAACAACGGCGCTGCGGATGACGAGGACGCGGCGGACACGCATGAGTCCGAAAAAGCCGCCGATAGCGAGGCTTCTGCCGCGGCTGAGGATAACGAGGCCGCTGAGACCGAGAACGAGCAGGCTGCCAATCCTGCGGCGCTTGCCGGTGTGGCTGCAGGCGTGGTGGGCCTTGCTGCCGTTGTTGCCTGCGCCCTGTGGCTGAGCCGCCGGGGAGGTGCCGCGCGATGAGCGAGCAGGATAAACGCGAACGCGCAGGTGAGTGGGCCAAGGGCGACGCCGAAGCGACGCGCTTCATTTCGCTCGACGATGCCGCGAAGCCTTCGGGCGACACGCCTGCCCCTACGGCTACTGCTCCCAAGCGGCGGCTTGCTGCGCTCGCGGCCGTAGCTGCTTGCTGCGCAGTTGTTCTTGTGGCCTCGCTTGGCTTTGTGTATCCGGCGGAGGACGGCTCGTGGTCGCTTTCCTGGCTGTTTGCCACTACGCAAGAGGTGCAGGACAGCGACAGCACGGCTGCATCTGACGGCTCCCATGCCAGCGATGAAGGCGCAGAGGGTGCCTCCTCTGCACCAGATGCCAACGCAGATGGCGATACCGCCGACCCCTCAGCCGATGCGGAGGGCACTGATAATAATGGTCAAGCGCAGTCCGGCACGGCAGCCGACGGTTCAGCCGGGGCAGGTTCGGGCGCATCGTCACCAAGCGGTGCGGACAGCGCGGGCTCTTCTGCTACGACAGGTGGTCAAAACCCTGGCGCGTCTTCTGGCAATACCTCCAACTCCGGCACGTCGAGCGCGCCGGCAGATCCGCGTACCATCACCATTTCGGTGTCGGTGAGCTCAAGCGCGGTGGGTGGATCGGTAGCATCGAGCGGTACCTTCACCTTTGCGGAGGGGGCAACGGCCTATGACGCGCTTTGCGCCCTGGGCCTTTCGGTGAATGCGCAGAACTCCGCATACGGTGTGTACGTATCCGCTATTGGCGGCCTTGCCCAGTTTGACCATGGCTCCAATAGTGGCTGGGTGTTCTCTGTGAACGGTGTCTCGCCTAATAAGAGCGCGAGCGCCTATGTGCTTTCCGATGGCGACGTCGTATCGTGGTACTACGTGGTGTAGCGCCTGCGGAAGCATTCGCGCGGCAGCTCGCTGCTGAACGTCGCCGCGCTGATAACCGGCGTTGATGGTCATCGTCAAGCCCGCCCGTGTTGCCCGAGAGGCGATGCGGGCGGGCTTGTTGCTATCCGCCGCAATGCGAATGCTCTCCTTGGGCACGTGGCGCAAGGGGAGCATGGTATGCGTAGTCTCTTGTGGTGAGGAGGTGGGGTAGAGCGTGCGCCCCTGCCCAAGCTACTCGCTGCTGGCGAGGAACTTCCGGCGGGAGAAGAAGTTGAACCACGTTACGCAAAACGTGGCGATGATCTTCATGGCCTGATAGCCAATGTTAAGCAGGCTAACGCCCACAAACATGTAGAGGTCGTTCAGCCCCAGACCAATGCAGGAGAGAATGGCGAAGATGGTGAACTCGCGCTTGCGGCTCATGTCGTTGCGGTGGTCAAACACATAGCGCATGGAAAGCGCATAGTTTACGGCAACGGACGTGAGGAACGAGACCGTGGTGCCCACAAGGAAGTCCATGTGGGCAAATTCAACGAGCACTACCAGCAGTGCCCAGTCAACCGCGAAGGACAGAATGCCCACCGCGGCGAACTTGATAAACTGTTGCGTTGTCGGACGGCTGAGAGCAGCGCGCACAAAATCACGATCCTCAGTGCTGATGTAGTAACGGTTGCTCGACGCGCGAGCGCATAAGCAACTATTCGTTGATAGCGCCCTGCGTTTCGAGCACATGAACTATACGGTAATTGTCAACGAGATGTAAGGTCTGCGCTGCGTTTTATACTAAGAATGCAAAGTGGCGACACAAAAAAGAGCAGAGCGCGCTCGCCCCGTTGAGGGTGACCGAAGTGGTACCGCGTGCACGCTCGAAGGCGGGGAGGACCCACATGGATGATGCAACCATAGCACGTGAAGCTCCCGTGCTCGCCATTGTGGTGTCGTGCTTTAACGAGGCCGAGGCGCTGCCCCTTACCCTGCCGCTTCTTATGGCAGAGCTGGACGAACTAGTGGCGAGTGCACAAATTGCCCCAGCGAGCAAGCTGGTGCTGGTGGATGATGGCAGCACCGATGCCACCTGGCGCGTGATCACAGAGGCGGCTGCGAACGATGCGCACATTGTCGGCGTGCAACTGGCGCGCAACAGCGGCTTTCAGGCGGCGCTTATGGCAGGCCTTATGGAGGCGCGACGGTTCTGCGATGCGTGCGTGAGCATCGACGCCGACGGTCAGGATGACGAGCGCGCCATGGGCGCAATGGTGGACGCCTATCGCTCGGGTGTTGACGTGGTCTACGGGGTGCGTTCCAACCGCGATGCGGATAGCGTGCTCAAGCGGCTGACGGCCCAGGGATTCTATCGGTTTATGGCGGCAATGGGCGCGAAAACGGTGTACAACCATGCCGATTACCGTCTGCTTTCCCGTCGTGTCCTCGATGAGCTGGCGCACTTTCCCGAGGCCAATCTCTATCTGCGCGGTTTGATTCCCTTGGTGGGCTTCACTTCTGCCGAGGTGTACTATGCGCGTCGTCCTCGTGTGGCGGGGGAGAGCCATTACAGCTGGTCGTCTATGGCGGCGCTTGCGCTCGACGGCATCACGAGCCTCACGGCAAAGCCCATCCACCTCATCGCGATAGCGGGCGCGGTGATCTCTCTTGCCAGTGTGGCGGTGATCATTTGGGCCCTCGTGAGTTTGCTCGTGGGTAGCACCGTTCCCGGCTGGACAAGCCTCATATGCGCCATCTGCTTCATCGGTGGGCTGCAGCTCTTTGCGCTCGGCCTTATAGGGGAGTACGTGGCACGTATCTATATGGAGACAAAGGGCCGCCCCCGCTACATCGTGGCACGCCGGGTGGGCTCCATTCCCTCCCAGCGGGAGAGACATGAGGAGCAAGAAGGGCGGGAGGGGAGCGCGCCCGACACCCTCTCCTCATAAGAAAAACCGTGCCGCGGTGCTTGCGAACATGAGATAATGCATATGACTATGCGAAGTGTGTTCTGCGCTACGCTGCGCGTGCGGCGCAGAGGGAGAATCGAGGATACATGAGCTCCTACCAGCTGTGTTGTGAGTCCACGGCAGATATGCCGCGTTCCTTTTTTGACGAGCGCGATGTGGCCTACGTGTGCTTCCACTACGAGATCAACGGTCAGACCTACACGGATGACCTCTACGAATCCACGAGCCCCGAGGCGTTTTTTGGTCGTCTGAAAGGGGGCGACCAGGCCAAGACTTCCCAGGTGGGAACCGGCGAGTACGCCGATTTTTGGGAGCCGTTTTTGAAGGAGGGCAAGGATATCCTCCACGTGACCCTCTCAAGCGGCATTTCGGGCACCTACAACTCGGCGTGCTTGGCTGCCGAGTCGCTGGCGGAGCGCTATCCCGAGCGCACCATCAAGGTCGTCGACTCGCTGGCGGCCTCGGCGGGCTACGGCCTGCTCATGGAGTACCTGGCCGATCAGCGTGACGCCGGTATGACCTTTGATGAGCTGGTGCAGTGGACCGAGGATCACAAGCTCGATGTCAATCACTGGTTCTTTGTGTCCGACCTTGACTGCCTGAAGCGCGGCGGCCGCGTTTCGGCCACGAGCGCCCTCATCGCTACGGCGCTCAAGATCTGCCCCGTGATGAACGTTGACTACCAGGGCAAACTCATTCCGCGCGAGAAGATTCGCACCAAGAAAAAGGCCATCGATCACCTGGTGAAGAAGTGCCTGGAGCATATTCAGGACGGTACGGCTTATACGGGGAAGTGCTGCATCTCGCAGTCGGATTGTCGCGAGGATGCTGAGGAGGTCGCCCGCCTCATCGGCGAGCAGGTGCCTGCACTCAAGGGCAAGATCGGCATCTACAACATCGGCACCGTTATTGGTGCCCATACCGGCCCGGGCACGGTTGCCCTCTTCTTTATGGGCGACAAGCGCGTAGACTAGCATGTCGCTGCATGGGGTGGCGCGTTCCACAAGAACCCTGCCGCCGGTGTAGCGAGGTGCTGCGTGAAAAAAACGTGGGGGGCAGAAAAGTCTGCCCCCTATTCTTTTTGCCAATTTCCGGCATCATGGTGGGAATCTGCTAAGCTTGGAGTCAGTCCCGGCAGTCGATGTGAGATAGGTGGTGTGCCATGGACGTGATGGATGTTGTAGGGCCCATCGCCCTCTTCATCGGTGTTATCGTTGCCGCAGCGGCGATATATGCTTTGGGCGCCGCTATCAAGGCACGCTTTGGCCGCTCGGACGACGAGCGTCGTGGTTCGCATATGCGCTAAAGCCGTTAGCGCTCCTTCTTAATCTTTGCCATAAAGAATCCCTCAAAGAGGCGCGTGGGACAGACGGTCACCACACCGGTGAGCGATGAGTGAAGCGTGGGGATATCGCCAGCTTCCACTGCCTCAAGCACGCGTTGCATGCTTGCGGGCATCGCGGGCACCTCCGCCTCATCAAGATCTTCCCCGGCAGAGGTGAGCGTAAGCGGCACCAGCGTGCAATCACGGTGCTTTTTCAGGGCGGTGGCGATCTGCTCCTCATTTTCCTGCGGAAGCACCGAGCAGGTGGAATACACAAGCTCGCCGCCCGGTTTGAGCACGGTGAGCGCACGGTCGAGGAGCGCGCGCTGCGAGCGCATTACCTTTTCCAAGAGCTTCTCAGTCATCCGTTCGGCGCTTTTTCCCAGAGGCGGCTGGAGTGTTCCCGTGCCTGTGCAGGGGGCGTCGAGCAGAATCTGATCGAATGAGAAGAACGTATCGAGCCGGCGCGCGTCGCAGACCATGAGGTTCAAGCCGCGCACGCCAAGCTTCTCCATGTTGTAGCGGAGTTTTTCGGCACGTGGCGCCTTCATCTCGCAGGCGGTGATGTGGGCGGCACCCTCGGCCAGCGCTGCAAGCTCAGACGTCTTGCCGCCGGGGGCGGCGCACATATCGAGTATGTCGGCACCGGGGCGCGGGGCAAGCACGAGCGGAGGCAGCAGGGAAGAAAGGCTTTGCAGGTAGATCTTGCCCTCCTGGTAGAGGGACAGGTCCCACACGGCACGCTCGCGAACCTCATCGAGCACGAACGCGTCGGTATACCAAGGAACGCGGGTGGCGCGTATGCCCGCATCGGCAAGCGCGGCCTCAACCTCATCTGCCGAGGTGAGGAGGGTGTTGGCGCGCAGCGTCACGGGGCGCTCCTCGGCGTCAGCTATGCCTGCCCGCACACGCTTCGCATCTTCTGGGCACAAGGTTTGCGCGAGAGCAGCTTCGAGAATAGCGGGAAGCGTGATCGTGTCGTCCATGGGCGTACCTTCCAGGCGTGCGGTCTAGTCCGCCCACCATTGTAGCGGGACGGACCGGTGGCAGGTTGCAGACGTTCGAGGCACGTGCTGCGCAGAGGGGGGCTGAACGCCATAGCCCGGTCACGGTCGGGCCATCGGCCCTGAGCGTTCCAGGCGCCCTGTTAGAGCGCCACACCCGCAGCGATAATCGCCACACACAACACAAATGCTGCGATATCGATGCCGCGCATGGGGTAGCGCTTGAACGAGCTCTCGCGCGTGCGCAGGTAGAATCCCCGCTGCTCGGCGGCGAGCGCCGTAGCGTCGGTTTTGCTCACGGAAGAAACCAAAAGCGGAATGCAGAGCGGTAGCATGAGCTGAATCTTCTTGAGCGGGTTTTTGGTGTCGTAGGCAACGCCGCGTGCTGTCTGCGCCTCGATGATGGCATTCATCTCTTGATTAAATACCGGTACAAAACGCAGGGCCGTAGTGAAGGCGAACGCGTACTTATAGGGCAGATGCAGCTTTTCCACGCAGGCGTTGGCAAGGTCGGTGAGTTTGGTCACCATGAGCACGAGCACGAGCGGCAACGCTACGCCCAAGAGGCGCAGACACGCCTTTCCGCCGGTGATGAGGCCCTCGTCGGTCACAAACCCTACGAGCACCGTTCCCGAGCGCACAAAAATCACTTGCAGCACGAGCATGATGCAGGCGATGGGCACGAGCAGCTTAAGCAAGCGTGCGAGCCGGCCAAAAACGCCGGCGTAGGCAGCGAGCAGGAGTGTGAACGTAAGCAGCCCCACAAGCCCCAGGTAGGAGTTTGCCAAGAAGGTCGCGATGATGATGGCCGCGGCAAGCGCCAGCTTGGTGACCGGGTTCAGCCGATGCAGCAGCGTGTTGCCGGGGATGTAGTCAATAACGTTAAGCACGGCCCATCAGCTCCTTTACCGTTGCAACAACGTCGCTTACCTCGGTGATGTGTGCAAACGCGGGCGAAACGGTACGCGCCAAGCGCTCCGCCAGGTCAATCACCTGGGGCGGCGTTACGCTGGCCTCACGCATGAGCTGCGCATCGGCAAAGATCTGACCGGTGGGGCCTTGGCCAACAATGCGCCCCTGTGTCATAACCACCACGCGCTCAGCGAAGTCACTCACCACCTCCATGTCGTGGCACACCATCACGACGGCGCAGCCTTGCCGCGCCATCTCGCTCACGGTTTCCATCACGGTCATGCATTCGCGATAATCAAGGCCGCTCGTAGGTTCGTCAAGAATCACCACCTCGGGCTCCATCACCACAACGCCGGCGAGTGCCACCATCTGCCGCTGCCCGCGCGAAAGCGAGAACGGCGCCTCATGAGCGGGCAAGCCAAAGCGATCGATCACCGCTTGCGCGCGCGCACGCGCCTCGGCGGCAGGGACACCCTGCAAATCCAGGCCAAAGGCCACCTCGTCAAGCACGGTGGTTTTGCAAATCTGTCGGTCGGGGTTTTGGAACAGTGTCGCCACGTGGCGCGCGATGGACGAAACGGGGGCAGTGCGCGTGCTGAGCCCCGCCACCTCAACCTCTCCCACCGATGGGGTGAGAAGACCGTTGAGGAGTTTTGTAAGGGTGGTTTTACCTGCGCCGTTTTGACCCACAATGCCCACAAGCTCGCCGGGATAAACGGTGAGGTCAAGGTCGGACACGCTGGCGGTGCCGCCGGGATAGGTGAACCCCACGCCGCGGAAGCTCACAACAGGCTTGGCATCAGCGGCCTTCGGGTGCGCGGGAGCGTGAGGAGAGGGACGTTCTGCGCGCTGAACGGACGCGTTGGTTGTTCCTGTGCTGCCTTCGGCGGGTGCTCCCAGCGTGCGTGCGATGAGGTTGTACGCCTCATCTACCGTGAGGCATGGCTCCACCGCCTCGCCAAGCCCTGCCGCGGCGATGCTGTTTGAGATGCGCACCGTGCGCGGGCTGTCTACGCCAATGGTGCGTAGGGTATGGCTGTGGCAAAAAACCTCATGCGGCGTGCCTTCGAGGGCGATGCGGCCATGGTCCATCACAATCACGCGGTTGCAATGGCTTGAGAGCAAGGCCACCTTCTGCTCAATGACAATAACCGTGATGCCGAGGCGTTGGTTGATGTCGCTCAGCGTCTCAAACACCATGGAGGAGCTTACGGGATCAAGCGCCGCGGTGGGTTCGTCAAGCACGAGCACGCGTGGTTCCAGGGCAAGGATGGCTGCGATGGCAACCTTCTGCTTTTGACCGCCGGAGAGCGTGGCAATCTCGCGGTCACGCAGGTCGGCTATGCCTACACAGGTGAGCGCGCGTTCCAGGCGCTCCTCAATTTCATCGTGCGGCACCCCAAAGTTCTCAAGGCCAAAGAGCACCTCGTCCTCAACCACCGAAGCAACCATCTGCGCGTCGATATCCTGGGCTACCGAGCCCACCGTATGAGAGATATCGGTGAGCGTGACCGTGCAGGTGTCGTTGCCTGCCACCACGGTGCTGCCGTAGAGCGCACCGGTGAAGTGGTGGGGGATAGCGCCCGAAAGGCAGGCAGCCAGGGTGGACTTGCCGGCGCCTGAGGGGCCGATAACGCCGAGGAAATCTCCCGCTTCAACGGAGAGCGAGATATGGTCGAGCGCCGCCTGGGCGTCTGAGCCATAGGAAAACGAGACGTCCTCCATCTCGATAATTGCTGCCATGGTGGCCTTTCTTACGTGGGTGTGCCAATACGCAAAAAAGCGGGCGGCCACGCGATGGGCCGCCCGGTCACAGAATAGGTTAGTCGCCAAGCTTGAGGGCCTTCTTCACGGGCACGTAGAGCGCGCCCACGAGGATGGCGTTAAAGACTGCGGTGAGGGCAACAACGGGGAGCATGGCGGCGGCGATGGCCATATCAAACTGCATAAGGGCCATACGGATGAGCATGAAGATGAAGCCCGAGATAAAGGTGCATACAAACGTGCCCACGATGGGGATGATGCCCTTGGCCGGGGTCTTCATGCCGGCGTTGACGATGAGGGCCATGAGTACGGCTGCTACGCCTTCGGCCACAAAGTCAGCGCCCGGAAGGGTGGTGGTGAGCTGGATGACGGCAGCGGAGATGAGGCCGATGATGAGCGCCTGGAGGGCGTTGGGGCGCACCACGAGGATGGTGAGGCAGAACGCGGAGATGATGAACTCCGGCGAGATCATGCCGCCCGACATGGCGCCGATGGCCTTGCCTACAAACATGTTGAGGATGAATCCGGCCGCGAGGAGCACGGCGAGGAGTACGAGGGCCTTGATGTCGAGCTTGCCGCGGTCAACGGTGGTGACGGTACGGGCCTGAGTGCTGGTAGTGGTGGTGTTCTGTGCCATGGTGATCAACCTTTCATGCAGGAGAGATTATTCGATCGTTAGAAGATATGCGCTGATGCTGGGTGTTGGTGGTTCAAAGCGGAGGCGCGTGATGCGAATGGTCGGTGCGCCGAGGCGGGATGCGGGAAACAAAATAGGCCCCCGGTCTCCCGGGGGCCCTCGATACGCTTGTTATAAGGATGCGCGTGAGGCACTCACCGTCGACCGACCGTATTCACATCACGCCACCACCAGTTGTTGAGAGAGATGGAAATCATGCTCGACATGTGATGGCTCCTTTCTGGTCGTAAGCGCGAGGCTCGTGAATGCTTGAGGGCACTATAGCATAGCGAAGTGCGTGCAGGCCTTCACATGCTCAAGATTGCCGTTTTGTTACGCGAGGTTCGAAAATTCGTCGATGATGATATCGAGGCAGCTTGGCAGCACACGGGCGCCAAACACGCCGGAGTTGTTTGAGATAAGCTCGCCGTCAAACTGCATGCCAAGCGACGGCGTGCAGGTGATTTTGGCCTCACGGGCCTGGAACATCTTGAACTGCGGGCGGCCGAGCCCCTTTCCTGCCGGGTCAAACACGCCGGCGATGGCTGTGGGCAGCAGCTGCACGAGCGTCGAGGCCTCAATAACCACGATGTCGAGCATGCCGTCGTCCATGCGGCAGCCGGGGAAGAGGTTGATGTCATTTTGAATGACGGCGGTGTTGCCCAGCATGCACGAGATGCCGTCAAGCTCGTCCACCACGCCGTCGTGCTCAATGGTGAAGTGCGCAACCTGCGGCGCGAGTGTGGAAAGTCCCGCCAGTGCGTAGGCCACCTCGCCAATCTCGTTTTTGGTGGTGCCGGCCTTCTCCATGATGGTGGCGTCAAAGCCCGAGCCAGCAATGATGAGAAAGCCATGGCGTTGGATGTTGCCCGCCTCGTCTTTCCAGTAGAGCTCGCCCATGTCCACCTTGGCGGTGCGGCCCGCGCGGCATGCCTTGGCAAGCGCGGCCGCTTCGGGGGCGTTACCAATATTGTTGAAGAAGAGGTTCGCCGTGCCCGAGGGGAAGATGAGCGCAGGCACGCCCGTGCCGCGAAGTTTGTCCAGCACGCTCGACACTGTGCCGTCGCCTCCCGACACCACTACGCGGTCAAAGGTACGGACGTCGGCCGTGGCTTCTTCGGGTTCCATGCCGTCGCCAATGAAGCGCATCACAATCTCGTCGCCCGCGGCGGAGAGCATGTGGGCAAACGTGAAGATTTCGTCTGAGTGGGGGCCAGAAGCGAGGTTGTGAATGATGAGGCAGCGCATATGCCTGTATTTCCGTTCTAGGTGTGGTCTACTATAGGTATGTAAGCGCTATCCTACCCGCATGTTGGCGGTGAAACAAAGGCTTTAGATCGAGCATGTATATCTCCACAGTTGAAGAGCTGCAATCGTTTTGTGCGCGCGCCCGGGCGTTTGATGCCGTGGCCGTTGATACCGAGTTTTTGCGCGAGCGCACCTACCACCCACGGCTGTGCTTGGTGCAGGTTGCCACGCCAGAGGAATCGGTGGCCATCGATCCTTTGGTGATCGAGGACCTTGCGCCCCTGACCGAGCTTTTGTGCGACCCCAAGGTGATGAAGGTTTTTCATGCCTGCTCGCAGGACATGGAGGTGTTGCTGTTTACCTTGGGCGCACTGCCTACACCGGTGTTTGACACCCAGGTGGCGGCGGCGTTCATAGGCGAGCGGCTTCAGACCTCGTACAACGGGCTCGTGCACGCGTTTTGCGGGGTCAACCTGCCCAAGTCTGAGAGCCTCACCGATTGGTCGCGCCGCCCGCTCACGCCCAAGCAGATTGAGTATGCCCTGGACGACGTGCGCTACCTTATCCAGGCCTATCATGCAATGGTTGAGGAGCTTAATCGCCAGGGCAGGATGGCATGGGTGCTCGATGAGCTGCGGCCGCTCACGGTGCGCGCCCACTATGAGGTTGACGTGCGCGACGCGTATCGCCGGGTGAAGCGCGTAACCTCGTGCACGCGCCGCCAGCTCGCGATTGCCCGTGAGCTTGCGGCCTGGCGCGAGACCAGGGCGCAGGAGAGCAATCTCCCACGCAAATGGATCATGTCTGATGAGGTGCTGTTGGCACTCGTGAAGCGTGCGCCCCATGAGGCGGCTGACGTGCGGAGTATTCGCGGTACGGAGCAGCTGTCTGAGGGCGATGTAGCCGCGGTGCTGCGGGCGGTTACCCGTGGCCAGAGCTGCCCACCGGCGCACCTGCCGCAGCCCAACCACGCCCGCAAGGCGCCGTCGAGCGATCTGGAGAGCGTGGCCGACCTCATGTATGCCCTCATCCGCCTGGTGTCCGAGCGCTCGGGTGTTGCCGCCCAGCTCATTGCCTCGCGCGATGACCTTGTAGATTACGTGGACCATCCTGAGCGGAGTCCTCTGCGCGAGGGTTGGCGCTTTGAGCTTGTGGGGTCGCAGCTTGATGACCTCTTGGCGGGCAACATGGGCCTTACGGTAAAAGACGGGCACATCGAGCTGCTGTAAGTGCTTGGGCCAAAGCACGGCTTGACCTGCATGTCTGCTGTGGACCTGTTCGCAGGCGCTTCAGGGCGCTTCTTTGGGGTATAAGCCAGAGCATCTGTGGAGATGCAAACACGTTTGCATGCGGCATAAAGGAGCTCAGAATGCCCTTCTATTACGGTTATGGCATGGGGTACGGGTATGGAATCGACCCGTTGTACCTCGTGGTGGTTGTGATTTCGCTGGTGCTGGGCCTGGCTACGCAGGCGTATATCAACAGCACCTATAAAACGTGGTCGCGGGTGCCTTCGGGTGGCGAGAGCGCAGCACGGGTGGCGCGGCGCATGCTCGACGCTAATGGCTGCGAGCAGGTGGGCATCAAAATGGTGGCCGGGCATCTCACCGACCATTACGACCCGCGGGATAACAACCTCTATCTCTCGCACGAAAACCTCTCGGGCGGTTCGGTGGCAAGCGTCGCTGTCGCCTGCCATGAGGCGGGTCACGCGGCCCAGCGCGCACAAGGCTATGGGTTCATGAAGCTGCGTCAGACGCTTGTGCCGGTGGTCAATTTCACCCAGAGCATCTGGATGCTGGTGTTTTTGGCAGGCGTGATGATGAACCTTGCCAACCTCACGACGCTCGCCATCGCACTCTTTGCGTTCTCGGTGGTCTTTCAGCTGGTGACGCTGCCCGTTGAGCTTGATGCAAGCCTTCGTGCCGTGGTGTATATCGAGGAGTCGGGCATGGGGGAGACCAACGTGCTCGGTGCCCGCAAGGTGCTCACGGCGGCAGCCCTCACCTATGTTGCCGCGGCGCTTACCTCGATTGTCCAGCTGCTCTATCTCATGAGCCGCACGCGTCAGTCTGACGAATAAGGAGCGAGCGGACGCTTTTGGGGCCTGGGTAGTGGGTGCTCGCAAGCAGCGCAGCCAATGGGGGCGCCCCGATTGCGTGTCCGCATGACGCGCTAGACTTTGCTGTGTTCGGATACTTCAAGGAGGGATGCCATGGGTGCATGGGAGCTTACGGGCGCGTCGCGCACGCTGCCCTGGGAAAACGCCCCAAAGGAGCGAGGCGGCCGTTCACAAACGGCGGATGACGCCCTCAGTGTTTCCCAGGCGGTTGAGCTTGCTGCGTCGGCGCTTGACGCCCTGCCGCTCCTCACCGTGATCGGCGAGGTTACCGGGTTTCGTGGTCCCAACGCGCGCAGCGGTCACTGCTACTTTCAAATCAAAGACGACGCGGCGGCGGTGGACTGCATCATCTGGCGCGGTGTATACGGCAAGCGCTCGTTTGATTTGCGCGATGGCATGCAGGTGCAGTTCACGGGCAACTTCAACCTCTATAAGCCCACGGGGCGCATGAGCTTTGTGGCGAAGTCGTTCTCGCTTGCGGGCGAGGGTTTGCTGCGCCAACGGGTGGCGGCGCTTGCCGAGAAGCTCCGTCGCGAAGGGCTGATGGACGAGGGGCGAAAGCGTCCCATACCTGCGTTTTGCACGCGCGTGGCAGTAGTCACCTCGCTTTCGGGTGCGGTGATCGACGACGTGAAGCGCACGCTGCGCCGCCGCAATCCGCTCGTGGAGCTTATCTGCGTGGGCGCCAAGGTGCAGGGCGAGGGCGCCCCTGCCGAGCTCATCGAGGCTCTTGGGCGGGCGGCCGCCATCACGCCGGCACCCGATTGCATCCTCCTCGTTCGTGGCGGCGGCTCGTTTGAGGACCTGATGACCTTCAACGACGAATCGCTTGCCCGGACGGTGGCTGCTTGTCCCGTGCCGGTGATTACCGGCATTGGGCATGAGCCCGACACCTCTATCTGCGACATGGTGAGCGACCGCAGATGTTCTACGCCTACGGCGGCGGCAGAATCGGTGGCGCCAGCGCTCACAGACCTTGTGGAGCTGCTGCGTGCACGCGAGCGTCGCTTGGGCGCCGCAACCCTCTCCTATGTGCGTACGGCCGAGGAGCGGCTGGATACTGCACGCGAGCGTATGGGGCGGTCGGTTGAACATCAGCTGGCCACGTACCGTCTCACGCTCGACGCCTGGGCGCGTCGCCCGTGTCTTACGAGCCCGGCGAACATCGTAGACCGGCGGGCGGCCGAGCTGGAGCAAACCGCGGATCGCTTGGGCGCCGCCTTGGTGCACAACCAGGAGCGTTTCTCGCAAGCCTTTGCACTTGTGGCACCGCGCTTGGCAGCAGCTACGTCTTCGTTTGCCCAGCATGGGCATGCCCTCGCCCTTGCGGGCGCGCGGCTGGGGAATGTGGGGCGTTCGATACTGGCCGGTCCTCAGGCGGCGCTCGCCCAGGCAGCGGCCGAGCTCGATGCGCTCTCGCCGCTCAAGGTGCTGGCGCGTGGATACGCCATAGCCTATGAAGATGGGCATGTGGTGGCCCGTGCCGAGCACGTGCATGAGGGTAGCGAGCTTGCGGTGCGCTTTGCCGACGGCGAGGTGCTGACGCAGGTGCACACGGTGCACCGCGCATAGGAATAAACCTGCGAGGCTACAGGCGTCTACCTTATGCGTGCAGCCAGCGGGACAGACATGCAACATAGAGATCACATCAAGAAAGGTGAGCCATGGCAGAACAGAAAACGGTAGACGAGCTGAGCTACAAAGAAGCCTCGCAGGAACTCGAGCGCATTATCCGCGCGCTCGAGTCGGGCGATATGGAGCTTGAGGAATCGCTTGAGAGCTACACGCGCGGTGTGGAGCTCTTGAAGAGCTTGAGGAGTCGCCTGGCCGACGCCGAGCAGAAGGTGTCGGTGCTCTTGGCCGATGTTGACGGCACCGACAAGCTGGTGCCCGCCGAGGCGGCCGACACGAGCGACACGCTCTCGTTCTAGGAAAGCTTTTCCCATCGCGTTCGTGTTTGCGGGCACGAAGGGGCGGGCATCGCACGGAAGGCGGGCACGGTGATTGCGGTCTGGATTGTTGCCACAGCGTTCACGCTGGTGGGACTCGTGTATTCGCTTCCTAAGTGGGTGCGCCTTGCCACGTGCCGCGGCAAGGCGTGTGGCACATTCGTGTCGGCGCGCTCGGCCTTTGGCGTGGATGTCCAGCCGGGTCGCGCCGCGTACGAGTACGAGGTGGACGGCGTGCGCTACATGGGTACGACCGGTTGGACCAATTTCCTCGTGGTGCGCGTCGGCGCTCCGTGCCGCGTGCGCTATTGCATCAAGAAGCCCACCCGCTCCTATCTGGTTCAAGCGGGAACCTACATCAACGCCGTTCTGGGCTCGGTGTTCTTCATCGCAGGTCTCGGCATCTATGCGATTGGCGCCTTGCTCATGGCGTGCGGCATCGCGTAGCGGCTGCCGCGCTTCGCGCTCCTGTTTGACCATGTTCTCTGCAACAAGGAGCGCGTTCCGTTGTAGGATGAGTCTCGATGTTATACGAAGCGAGTACGGGCTGACGCTCAGGCCGGTTCCGCCTCCCCCTCAGGTGTTCCGCGAAGCGCACGCCAGCGGGGAGAGATAGAACCGGCCTCGGGAGCGCGCGACCGAAAGGAGCCCCCATGGATTGCATCTTCTGCAAAATTGCCCAGCACGAGATTCCCTCGACGATTGTGTACGAGGACGACATGGTGATTGCGTTTGACGACCTTAACCCGCAGGCGCCCGTGCACACGCTCGTGGTGCCTAAGGCGCATTACGACAACATTGTGGACGATGTCCCGGGTGAGGTTCTGGCCGCGATGACCCATGCCGTGTCCGAGGTGGCAAAGGCCAAGGGCCTCACGGAGGGCTTCCGCGTGATTGCCAATACGGGTGCTGCCGCCGGCCAGACGGTCATGCATCTGCATATGCACGTGCTGGGCGGCAAGGACATGAGCGAGACGCTCGTCTAGGTTCCGCGCAAGAACAGAAGAGATTGCGCGCGCAGGCGCAAGACACCGGGCCGGGCAGAGATGGAGGAAGTGAAAGCACTTCTGAGATTCCCGCGTAGGGTTCTTACGTGCGTGTGGCCCGCGCGCGTGTATCATTAAAGCAGTATGGCCGTCGCCCATGGACGGCGCCGGCAGACCGTTTTCCTATGAGGGGAGTTCCATGAACGTTCTGGTCATCAACGCCGGCAGCTCGAGCCTTAAGTTCCAGCTGCTCGACACCGCTACGCGCGAGGTGTTCGCCAAGGGCAATTGCGAGCGTATCGGCATTGACGGTTCTTTCATTGGCTACACCGTCCATGGCGAGAAGCAGCAGCTCGACGTCGAGCTTCCCGATCACAAGACCGCGGTGCAGCATGTCTTTGACATCCTGAAGGCCGTTGATAGGCCCATCGAGGGCATCGGTCACCGCGTGGTGCAGGGTGGCTGGTACTTCCCCGAGTCTGCCGTGGTTACCGATGAGACCCTCGGCTGGGTGCGCGAGGTGGCTCCGCTTGCCCCGCTCCACAACTATGCTGAGGCCGATGTTATCGAGATCTGCCGCAACCTCTTCCCCGAGATCGGCAATGTCATCGTGCCGGACACCGCGTTCCACTACAACATGCCCGAGCACGCATGGCGCTACGCCCTGCCGCGTGACGTGGTGGAGAAGTACCACGTGCGCAAGTACGGCGCTCATGGCACGAGCCATCGCTACATCTGGCGCACCGTCAACGAGTTCACCGAGGGTGCTACGCACAAGCTCGTGAGCTGCCACCTGGGTTCTGGCGCATCGCTTTGCGCCATTGAGGATGGTAAGTGCATGGATACGACCATGGGCCTCACCCCGCTTGATGGTCTCGTCATGGGCACCCGTTGCGGCACGCTCGACCCGGCAACCGTGTTCTACCTCAACCGCGTGGGCGGCTACTCCATCGACGAGATCGACACCATGATGAACAAGAAGTCCGGCCTGCTTGCCGTCTCTGGCGTGTCCTCCGACTCCCGCGACGTTATCGCCGCCATGGAGGAGGGCAACGAGGACTGCAAGGTGGCTATCGACCTCTTCACGTACCGCGTGGCGCAGCTCTTTGCCGAGATGGCTGCCTCTATGGAGGGCGTGGACACCATGGCCTTCACGGCTGGCATCGGCGAGAACTCCGATTACCTGCGTCTTGCCGTCGGCGAGCGTCTGGGCTGGATGGGTGTCAAGATTGATCCCGAGCTCAACAAGGTACGCTCCGACGACCCGCGTGTTATCTCCACGCCGGATTCGGCCATCAAGGTGCTCGTGGTTCCCACCAACGAGGAGCTTATGATTGCTCTCGACGTTGAGGCGCTCTTGGGTTAAGCCCGTGTTTTAGGGTTTTGAGCGGCCGCGGGGATGCCTGCGGCCGCTTTTGTTTTGCAGCGGGTGCACGTGCGCACGGCTGCATGCGAAGCCGTACAATGTTATAGGCATCGTGGCATTTTGCAGGCGCGCATAGTGCGCCGTAGAGGTGGGTTGCCCAGGGGGCATACCTGCCGGGGCGCGTGCACGGTGCCGACGCGTGAGGGGAGGGTGCTGTGGACGCAACAGACTTGGAAGCGCTGGCACGTGCGGTAGCAGCGGGTACCATGACGCCCGAGGAACTGGTACAGCGCGTGCATACCGATGCCGTGCTCGACGTGGGCTACGCGCAGGTGGATACCGCTCGCGGGGCACGTACGGGCATCTCGGAAGTTGTCTATGGTGCTGGCAAAACGCATCAACAGATTGCGGGTATCTGCGCGGCTATGTGCTCGGCAGGGCAGGAGCGTATCCTCATCACCCGGCTTGATGCAACCAAGGCGCAACAGCTGGTAGAAGATTCTGCCTTTGAGTCTGTGCGCGATCGCTTTACGTACTACGCCGATGCGCGTGCGGGAGTGGTGGGGGAGCTCCCTCAGCCTTCGGGCAACGGCGTGATCCTCATCATCAGCGCTGGCACCAGCGATGCCACGGTGGCCGCCGAAGCTGAGCTTACGGCGCGGTTTTTGGGCAACGAGGTGCATGTGGTGCAAGATGCAGGCGTGGCGGGTATTCACCGGCTGCTGCGTCATGCCGAAGATATTGCCCATGCCCAGGTGATTGTTGCCATTGCGGGTATGGAAGGCGCTCTGCCCAGTGTGGTGGGCGGTCTTGCGGCGTGTCCAGTGATCGCTGTTCCCACCAGCGTGGGCTACGGTGCCAATCTGGGCGGCTTGACCGCGCTTCTGGCCATGGTGAACAGCTGCGCAAGCGGTGTCTCGGTGGTGAATATCGACAACGGCTTTGGCGCCGCCTATCAGGCCTCGCTCATCAATCATCTGTGAGCCGTCAGGCGCGTGCCTGCTGCGCTCCAAGAAGGAGAACAACGATGGGAAAAACGCTCTACTTGGACTGCTCGTGCGGCATCAGCGGCGACATGTTTGTAGCCGCCCTGCTCGACGCGGGCGCCAACGAGGCGCGGCTGCGCGACACGCTCGCCACCCTGCCCGTATCGGGCTTTGATGTGCGGGTGGGGCGCGTGACGAAGGCGGGGCTCGATTGCTGCGACTTCGACGTTATGCTGGACGCCGCGCACGAAAACCACGATCACGATATGGCCTATCTCCACGGGCATGCGCACGATGCAGCGCCTGGGCACAGCCACACCCTTGGGTGCGCGCATGGGGACGAGCATACCCACGACCATGTACACGAGCATGACCACGTTCTTCATCACCATCATCACGCCCATGTTCATGCCCACGGCCACGATCACGTTCACACCCACGACCACAGCCATGAGCATCGCGGGCCCCAGGACCTTGTTGCCGTCATCGAGGCAGCCCAGCTCGCGCCGCGTGCCCGTACGCTCGCGCTCAGCATGGTGGATATTCTCGCGCACGCCGAGGCCAAAGCGCACGGCGTGCCGCTCGATCAGGTTCACTTCCACGAGGTGGGCGCGGTGGATTCCATCGTCGATATCATTGCTGCCGCCGTGGTGGTGGACGACCTTGATATCGACCGCGTGATAGTGCCGCGCCTGGTAGATGGACGAGGCACTATCCGCTGCCAGCATGGGGTGATTCCCGTGCCGGTACCCGCCACCTTAAACATTGTTACCCAGCACAACCTGCCGCTTTCCATCTGCGAGGTGGAAGGTGAGCTTGTAACACCCACCGGTGCGGCCATCGTGGCCGCCCTACATGCGGAAGAGGCCCTTCCGCAGCGCTTCCGGGTAAAGCGCGTGGGCCTGGGTGCCGGCAAGCGCACCTATGAGCGCCCGAGCATCCTGCGTGCCCTCATCATCGAGGAGTCCCCGGCAGACGAAGCGCCGAGCCATCCGGTTATCTCGGGCGACCCGCAGGCGGAGCCTACCTGTGGTGCCGATGCGCCTGATCGTGTGGTGCGCCTTGAGTGCGACATCGATGACGCCACAGGCGAGGAGCTCGCCTATGCGGCAGAGCGTATCCGCGCTGCCGGTGCACGTGAGGTGCACTGGGCGCCCATTTTCACCAAAAAGGAGCGGCCTGCTTGGCAGCTGCAGGTGGTCGCGGCGCCTGCTGATGTGGAGGCCGTGGAGCGCACTATCTTTGCAGAAACAACCACTATTGGCGTGCGGCGTTGGACGTGTGAGCGTACGGTACTTGCGCGCAACGAGGATATCGTTGCTACAGCTTGGGGGCCGGTTCGCGTGAAGCGCGTGGCGCTTCCCACGGGCGAGGTGCGTACCAAGCCTGAATATCACGATCTTGCTGCTATCGCGCGCGAGCATGGTATTTCGCTCCGCACGGTGGCGCGCAGCGTGTTGAACGCAGACGATGCAGAATAATCCCACCGCGCCATGAGGTGCAGCGGGCATGTGAGAGGGGAGACATATGGCAGCGTTTGATGAGGTGCAGGGAAAGTTGGGGTTTGGCCTGATGCGTCTGCCCAAGGTGGAGGATGCGTCCGGCGAGCGTATAGACTTAGGACAGGTTGAGCGCATGGTGGATGCGTTCCTCGATGCGGGGCTTACCTATTTTGACACGGCGTACGTGTATCACGATGGGCAGTCCGAGTGTGTGGCGCGCAAGGCGTTGGTGGAGCGGCACCCGCGCGAGGCATTTACCCTGGCCACGAAGCTCCCTGCTTGGAAGCTTGAGAAGCCCGAGGACATGCAGCGTATCTTTGATGAGCAGCTTGAGCGCACGGGCGCCGGCTTCTTTGACTACTACCTGCTGCACAATGTGGCCGACGAGCATATTGGCGTCTACGAGCGTATGGGTGCCTGGGAGTGGGCCCAGCGTTTGCGCGATAAGGGCCTCATCCGTCACCTGGGCTTCTCGTTCCACGATACGGCTGATGTGCTTGATCGTTTGCTCACCGAGCATCCCGAGGTGGAGTTTGTTCAGCTTCAAATCAACTACCTCGACTGGGGTCACGACGTGGTGCAGTCGGGTGCATGCTACGAGGTGGCTGAGCGCCATGGCGTGCCCGTGGTGGTGATGGAGCCGGTGAAGGGCGGTACGCTCGCCAAGCTACCCGAGGATGTTGCCGCTCCGCTCACTGCGCTCGATGCATCCGCCTCACAGGCTTCATGGGCGCTTCGCTTTGCTGCCTCGCTTTCGCAGGTCAAGATGGTTCTCTCGGGCATGTCGACCGAGGCTCAGATGGCCGACAACCTGGCAACGCTTGCGCCGTCGGCCTTCAAGCCGCTCACGCAAGAGGAGCGCGACGCCTTGCATGAGGTGGTCAGCCGCTATACCTCCGTGGAGACGGTGGGGTGCACGGCATGTCGCTATTGCACGCCGGGTTGCCCACAGGGTATCGACATCCCCGCGATTATCTCCTGCGTGAACAACCGCCGGCGTTACCGTGATGGCCGCTCTGAGATGGCCTATCAACGTGCGCTCACCGCAGGATCGGCCCGGGCATCCGCTTGCGTAGCGTGTGGGCAGTGCGAATCCGCGTGCCCCCAGCACCTGCCGATCATCGAGGTGCTCAAGGAAGCGGCCGAGGCGTTCGACACCAAAGAGGAGTAACCAGGCGTAACGCAAAACGGGGACGGCGGCACCGTCCCCGTTTCCATCTTGTAGATGTGCGCTGAGTGCCTGAGCGCTCAGCACGTGTGCGTTGTGCGCAGCGTTTGCTACTCGGCCATCTGAGCCTGAACAGCGGTGATGGCGACAACACCCACGATGTCGTCGGCAGAGCAGCCGCGCGAAAGGTCGTTCACCGGCTTGGCGATGCCCTGCAGGATGGGGCCGTACGCCTCGGCGCGGCCAAAGCGCTGCACGAGCTTATAGCCAATGTTGCCCGTTTCGAGGTTGGGGAACACGAGCACGTTGGCGTGGCCGGCAACGGTGCTCTCGGGGGCCTTGAGCTGGGCCACCTCGGGCACGATGGCGGCGTCAAGCTGCAGGTCGCCATCGATGGCAAGCTCGGGTGCCTTCTCCTTGGCAAACGCGGTGGCCTCCTGAACCTTCTTGGCGGTGTCGCCACCGGCGGAGCCCATGGTGGAATAGGAGAGCATGGCAACCTTCGGCTCCACGTCGCCCATGAAGGTCTTGAAGGAGTTCGCGGACGCGATAGCGATCTCGGAGAGCTCGTCAGAGGTGGGGGCGATGTTCAGGCCGCAGTCGGCAAACACGAGGGTGCCCTCAGCGCCAAACTCGGGCGTCTGGGTGCACATGACCATAAAGGCCGAGACGAGCTTGGTGCCCGGGGCGGTCTTCAAAATCTGAAGCGCCGGACGCAGGGTGTTGGCGGTGGAGTGGCACGCGCCCGAGACCAGGCCGTCGGCGTCGCCCATCTTCACCATCATGGTGCCGTAGTAGGTGGCGTCCATCATCTGGGCGCGCGCCTGCTCGATGGTCACGCCCTTCTTGGCGCGCAGCTCAGCGAACTTCTGAGCATAGGCCTCATGCTTAGGAGCGGTGGGGCTCGTGGGGTCGATCACCTGAACGCCGGGCACGTCAATTTTTGCCGGGTCGCCCAGGATGACAAGGTTGGCGAGGTCCTCCTCCACAATCTTCTTTGCTGCCTCAATGGTGCGCGGATCTTCGCCCTCGGGCAGGACGATGGTCTTCTTGTCGGCCTTGGCTGCGGCCTTCATACGGTTGAGAAAATCGCTCATGACTCTCCTCGAGATCCGGCTCAAACCTCACATGTCAGATGCCGTTTGCCGTACAAAACACAAGGTAAATGGCATGAAAGACAGGAGGATTGAGCTTTCCTTGTGTGGCACCACATATTATAGGACCGCAAGCGCTATAATCGCTTGGATAATTGGCATGGATTGTCAACGAAGGTCTACCCGGCATGCAAGGAGCATCGATGCAGATCCATTCTGGTCTTCCCGAGACGTTCAACCCCGGTCTGTACGACATGATCGTGGTGGGCGCGGGATACGCCGGTTCCGTATGCGCGCGTCGCCTGGCGGAGAGCGCTGGCTTCCGCGTCGCGGTGCTGGAGCGTCGCGACCATATCGCCGGCAACGCGTACGACTATGAGAACGAGGACGGCATCCTCGTGCACAAGTATGGTCCGCACATCTACCACACCTTCAACGAGCGCGTGCACCATTTCTTGTCCCGCTTCACCAAGTGGACGGACTACCAGCACAAGGTGCTTGCCAATATTCACGGTACGCTCATGCCGGTTCCCTTCAACCATGCTTCGCTCAAGCTCGCCTTTGGCGATGAGCGCGGCGAGGAGCTCTACCAAAAGCTTGTGGCCACCTTCGGCGAGAACAAGAAGGTGCCCATCATGGAGCTGCGCGCCAAGAACGACCCCGACCTCCAGGAGGTTGCGGATTACGTATACGAGAACGTGTTCTTGCACTACACCATGAAGCAGTGGGGCCAAACGCCCGACGAGATTGACCCCTCGGTCACCGGGCGTGTGCCCGTGTTCATCGGTGACGACGACCGTTACTTCCCGCAGGCGCCTTATCAGGGCATGCCCGCCTGGGGCTACACCAAGCTCTTTGAGCACATGCTCGACCACGACCTGATCGATGTGTTTGTGAACGTGGATGCGCGCGACATCTTCGAGATCGGCGAGACCAACGTTAACGTCTGCGGCTCGTGCTACGGCGGCGAGATTATCTACACCGGCCCCCTCGACGAGCTTTTCAACCTCGATTTGGGTGCGCTGCCCTATCGCACGCTCGATATGGTGTTCGAGACCCTCGATGAGGATCAGTTCCAGCCGGTGGGCACCGTGAACTACACCACGAGTGAAGATTTCACCCGCATCACTGAGTTCAAGAACATGACGGGCCAGGATGTGCCGGGCAAGACCACCATCATGAAGGAATACAGCCACGCGTACGAGCCGGGAAGCGGCCAGACTCCGTACTATGCGATCATTGATCCTAAGAACCAGGAGCTGTATGAGCGCTATCTCGACCGCGTGCAAAACCTTACGAATTTCCACCCGGTGGGCCGTTTGGCCGAGTACCGCTACTACGACATGGATGCGGTGACGGCTTCTGCCCTCGATCTTTCGGATGAGATTATCGCCTGCCATGCATAAAGTACTCTCCTTTGGGATTCCCTGCTACAACTCTGCAGCGGATATGGACCGCTGCATCACCTCGATTCTCGAGGGCTCCAACTACGCCTCCGATATCGAGATCATCATCGTTGACGACGGCAGCACGCGCGACGACACGGCTGAAAAGGCCGACGCGTGGGAGGCCCGCCACCCGGGCATCATCCGCGCCGTGCATCAGGAGAACGGAGGCCACGGCATTGCGGTTCTCTCGGGCCTGCGTGAGGCACAGGGCACCTATTACAAGGTGGTCGACTCCGACGACTGGCTGGATGCTTCGGCGCTCTCTACGATGCTTTCCATCCTGCGCGGCTTTGAGGCGCGTGGAACACGGGTAGACCTTTTCATCTCCAACTACGTGTACGAGAAGGTGTATGAGAACAAGCGCACCGCGATCAGTTATCGCTCGGCGCTGCCCCGCAAACGCGTGTTTACCTGGGATGAGATTGGCCACTTCAGGCCCGATCAGAACCTGCTCATGCACAGCCTCTGCTATCGCACCGACGTGCTGCGCGAGGCTAACCTGCCGCTGCCGGCCCACACCTTCTACGTAGATAACATCTACGCTTACGTGCCGCTGCCGCTTTGCCACACCATGTACTACGCCGATATCGATCTCTATCGCTACTTCATCGGTCGTGAGGGGCAGAGCGTGAACGAGGCCACGATGGTGCGTCGCCTCGATCAGCAGTTCCGCATCACGCGTATCATGATGGAGGCTTACCACCTCTATAGCGATGTGGAATCGGTGCGGCTTCGCTCGTACATGATGCATTACTTCACCATGATGATGACCATTTGCTCGGTGTTCTCCAAGCTCTCGGACGACGAGTCCATGCCCGAGAAGCTGAAGCAGCTTTGGGCGGATCTGAAGGCATACGACGAGCACATGTACCGCCACGCGCGCATGGGCGCCCTGGGGATCCTTACCAATCTCCCCACCAAAGTGGGTGACACCGTCACTATCGCCGGCTACCGCCTCGCGAGTAAGATCTTCAAATTCAACTAGCTGGGCATCAACCAAAAGGGGCCCTCCCTCGAACCTTTTCGCTGGTCCTCAGCGCTAACGCGCCTGCGGAATCGCTCAAAGGTTCGAAGGAGGGCTTCTCCTCATTTTTTTCGATTTGTTGCAGTTTGAGGCCGGCTCGCGAAATACACGGCTGAAGCCCGACGCTGTGACCTGCGCTTTTGGTCCACATGAAGGCCGGTCTATTCGGAGGGTGCAGTCCAAACTGCAACAAATCGAAAAGTTTTGTCCTGGGCTGTCGGGCGCGACGGGCGCTTTCCGTCGATGCCCCAGAAATGTTGTCCTTTAACCCTTGTTGTACGACCAAGTGGCTTGTCCAGAGAGTCCCTCAATATGTCCCCGAGCGATTTCGCAGGCGCGTTAGCGCCGAGGACCAGCGAGGGGGCATTGAGGGACTCTCATGGGGGATGGACTAGATAATTATCGCTCCCGTAACGACCATGGCGATGGCGGCGATGGCGATGACGATGAGTGCGGCGGCGAGGGCGAGTTCCCAGCGCTTCATCACGGGAGAGGCGCCGTGCTCCTTGCGGGCCATCACGAAAAATACGATGCCAGGCACATAGGCAATGCAGCACAGCATGAGCAAATCGATGCCGGCAAGCAGGATGGCAACGGTGAGGAATACGGTGGCAAAGAGCGAGAGCGCAAAGGCGCCACCTTTGCCCTCATGCCGCTGGCTCCAGGAGAGCTTCACCATGTAGGCGGATGCGAGCCCCCACGAGATCACGATCGAGGCGGTGCAGAGTGAATAGGCAAACTGGTATGCCGCCTCGGAGAAGAGCATAACGATCGAAAGAATTTGAATCATGATGCCCGTGGTGACGAGGCATGCCGTGGGGGCGTTATGCGCATTCAGGCGTACAAAGAAGCGCGGTAGCAACTCCATTTTGGCCATGCGATTCATGGCTTCGGAGGCAAGGATGGTGTAGGAGAGCCAGGCGCCAAAGATGGAGATGATGAGGCCGCCCGAGATAAAGGCGCCGCCCCAGGGTCCTACCACCTCTTGGAAGATATAGGGCATAGAGGGGGAGCCGAGCGCCATAAGCTCTTCGCGCGGAAGGTAGCCGTAGGGGAGCACCGATGCGGCGATATAGATCACCACAAGCGCCGTGACGCCCAGGATGGTGGCGCGTGATACGTCGGACTTGTTGCGCGCACGGTGGCCGAGGACACTTGCGCCCTCCATGCCCACAAACACCCACATCATGACCATAAAGCAGTTGATAATCTGTGTGGGAACGTCACCTGGAGCGTCTGTTCCGCCAAGGTTGTTGGCAAGGTTGCCCCAGAAGTCAGCCGTGAAGACATCGAAGCTGAAGACGAGGATCATCGCGGCGATAAACACAAAGATGGGGACAAGCTTGCAAACCATCACGATGACGTTGACTACCGAGGCTTCTTCAACCCCGCGGTTTACCAGCAAGACGATGAGCCAGTTGACCACCGAGATAAAGATAACGGCGCCCACGGTGAGCCCTTCGGAAAACGGTGGGAAGAAATATCCGATGGCCGTGGCAAGCATGACGCCAAAGGCAACGTTGCCAATCCAGATGGAGAGCCAGTAACCCCAGCCCGAGACAAAGCCCACGAAGGAGCCGAAGCCTTCTTTAGCGTAGGCAACGATGCCATCGAGGTCGGGCCGTTCCAACGAGAGGCTGCCAAAGGTGTTGGCAAGTGCGATGAACCCGACGCCTGTGATAGCCCAAGCTATGATGGCAGCTCCTGGCGCTGCTGCTGCCGAGATATCGGTGGAGAGCGCGAATACGCCTGACCCGATGGATGAGGAGATGACGAGGGCGATGAGGCCCATGAGACCGATACCACGCTTTTGGGGCTGGGTGGTGGTGCGTGCTTCGCGTGGGGATGCCATGGGCCGCCTCGCATGAATCATGCAGTTTTATGGGTTAAGAGCACAAAAAAACTGCGCAAATGGATGCTTGTCATGCACTAGCTTAGCGAATCTATGCGATTTTGGTAGGTAGGCAAGTCAAAAATCTTGTCTGCGGTACGAACGCCGGCGCAGATGGCGGCTTCGAGCGCACGTGTGGCCAAAAGGCCCATGAGGTCGAGGGGTGGAGCAGCAACAAGTGCGTCACCTTCGCCGGCGGGAGTTTTTCTGGCGCCAGAGGCCATGACGTAAATCGTATCGCCGTCATTGGTGGTGTGGGTGGGACGGATGGTGTGCGCGTATGCGTCGGCGGCCATCTGCGCCACCTTGGTTGCCTGGGCCTTGGTGAGATGCGCGTTGGTGACGATGCATGCAATGGTGGTGTTGGTGCGGTCGAGCGGCATAACCATGTTCGCACCGGCAGACAGCATGGCTTCCTCCATATTGGCAAGCTCAAGGCTATCTGCGGCGGCGCGCATACCGGCAAGCGTTTCGTGCGTCTCGGGGTCCACGATGTCGCCGCAAGCATTCACCGCAACAATGGCGCCCACCTTGAGGGGGCCGAGCGCAAAGGCGCGTGCTCCCAGTCCGCCTTTCATGGCGCACTTGGGCCCGTTGAGCTTGCCTACCGTGGCGCCGGTGCCCGCACCTACGGTTCCTTCGGCAAGCGGTTTGTCTGCCGGGCCGTCAAGCGCCTCGCGCACGGCCTTTTCGCCATCAGACACACCGGGGCGCACATGGGCATCGCCAAATGCAAGGTCAAAGATGCAGCTTGAGCATACGATGGGCACACGGGTGGGGCCCACATCAAGGCCAATGCCACGTGCCTCAAGCTCGCGTGCTACGCCCGAGGCGGCTTCAAGTCCAAAGGCCGAACCGCCGGAGAGGCATACCGCATGGATGGCATCTACTGTGTTCTCGGGGCGTAGGAGGTCGGTCTCGCGCGAGGCAGGGGCGCCGCCGCGCACGTCTACGCCCGCGCATGCTCCCTCAGGGGCCACAATGACGGTACACCCGGTGCCCGCCTCGCGGTTGGTGCTATGGCCAAAACGGAATCCCTCAATACGCGTGATAGGGATAGGGGAGAGCGCGGTGCCGTAGGTCATGCTGATCCTTTCTGGAATGCATCAAATTGAGAGCCTGGGATGGGTTAGGGTTGTAACGGCGCAGCCGCAGCTTCTTCGTTGTCCTGCTTAAACGCGTCAATCGCGCGCTTTACGAGAGCAATGGGAAGGCCCATAACGGTGTAGAAGTCGCCGTTGATGCCGCGCACGAGCATGCGTCCGCCTATGCCCTGGATACCGTAGGCTCCTGCTTTGTCCATAGGCTCGCCGCTCGCAACATACTGGTCGATCTCGGCTTCAGTGAGCGGGAAGAACGTGACGTCTGTTACATCAACAAACGAGGTTGGCGGCTCGCTGTCGCCGGCGCGCACAATGCACACGCCGGTAGCCACCTGGTGTGTGCGGCCTGAGAGGAGCTGCAACATGCGGCGTGCGTCAGCTGCATCGACCGGCTTGCCCAGCACCTTGCCATCAAGGGTGACGATGGTGTCTGCTGCCACCACGAGCTCATCCGGCGCGGCGTGTGCCTGGGCTACAGCTTGAGCCTTGCTTGTGGCAAGACGTCCCACCAGCGCGATGGGGTCTTCACCGGGTTGGGGTGTCTCGTCAATGTCTGCTGGAATGATCGTTGGGTCAAATCCCGCCTCGCGCATAAGCTCGATACGACGGGGCGATTGTGAGGCCAGAATCATAGCTGAATGCCCTCGCGCACCTTCTCAACGGCGCGCTCACCGGCGATGTCGCCCAGCACGGTGAGGGCGAAGGGCAGTGCTTGCCCCATGGCGGAGGCGGTGATGATATTGCCGTCCACGATAACGGTCTTGCCACCGGCATAGGTGCCCGCCGGGAAGGACGACTCAAAGCCGGGGAAGCACGTTGCTTTGCGGCCAATAAGCAGGCCCAAATCACCCAGAATGGAGGGGGCGGCGCAGATGGCAGCTACGTGCTTGTTGGCGGCAAACTCGCGTACGAGCTCGCAAACACGCTGGTCACGCCCCAGATTGGTGGTGCCCGGCATACCGCCCGGCAGCACGATGTAGTCAAACTCGTTCATATCCACTTCGTCGAGGGTGGCGTCGCACACAATGTTCACCTGTTGCGAGCTTACGGCTTCACGTGTGGCCATGATGGATACCAGCATGGCGCGTACGCCACCGCGGCGCAGCACGTCAATCATCGTCAGGCACTCGATGGTTTCAAAACCGTCAGCAACGAGTACGGCTACAGCAGACATAGACATTCCTTTCCTGGGGGTCCCTGTGAGCGTTTATACCCAGAATGCCCGTGCGTACAGGAGCAATCTCGCCGTAGGCCCGGAAATATTGGGAAGTACGTTGTATTGGCGCGCGAGTTGGCTTATGCCTGCCGGGTGAGGTGCGCCACCGTTTCTGCGTGGAAGGTCTGCGGGAAAAGATCAACCGGCGTTGCCGAGACCACGCGGAAGGTGCCCTCAGCGCGGAAGCGGGCGAGGTCGCGGGCGAGCGTTGCCGGGTCGCACGACACATAGGCCACATCACGGGCAGACGTGGAGGCAATGAGTTCGACAGCCTCAGAATCCAGACCAGCGCGCGGCGGATCCACCACCAGAACGTCGGCATCTTGGTCGGGGAATTCATGCACCGCATCTCCGCCGATGACATCGACGTTGTCGATTTTTAGGCGCTCAAGATTGTGACGCAGGTCGCGCACGGCAGGGCCATAGGCTTCAACGGCGGCTACGAATTCGGTGTGGCGCGCCAGAGGCACGGTGAAGGTTCCGGCGCCGCAATAGAGGTCGATGGCAAGCTCGTCGGGCTGAGGGTTGAGCGCTTCCAGCACAAGGTCGATAAGAATCTCTGCGGCAGCGGTGTTGACTTGGAAGAACGAGGGTGCCGAGATGCGCATCTCAGAGCCTGCGATCTGCTCGCTCCAGGTGCTCACGCCTTCGAGCAGCTCGACCTTGCTCACGCGACGGGCGCGCTTCTCGCCCTTGCTCATAACGCGCACAATGCCGGTGGGCTTGAGGGCATCGGTGAGCACGCGTGCTACCTGCGCCCGTGGGAAGCCGCCGGTGGGGGTCCAGAGCGCCACTTCAAGTGCGCCGGTGCGCCGGCTGGCTCGCAGGCCTACGCGTTCCAAGCCCAGATCGCGCGAATTGCCCAGGTAAGAGAGGGCGCCCGACACCGATTTCACGGCGCGAGGGAACTTCTTCTCAAAGAGGGGGCAGCGGTCGACGCTTACGATATCGTTGCCCATGCGGGCGTGCATGCCCAGCTTAAAACGACCGTTCACGTGGTGCGGTGCCAGCTCTACCTTGTTGCGATAGCCCCACGCGTCTTTGCCTGCACGGATGGGCTGCACCAAGGCATCGGTTTCCTCGGCGCTGAACGAGCCGATGCGTATGAGCGCGTTGCGCAGGTTCTCTTCCTTGGCCGCCAGCTGTGCCGGGCGCGCCATGGCACCCCAGGGGCAGCCACCGCATACCCCCACGAAGGGGCAGGGAGGCTCAACACGGTCGGGTGAGGGCTCCAAGATGGCGGTGGCGTGGGCGCGTATCAGGGACGCTTCCTCGCGATCAGCCTCCGCCTCAACGACATCTCCCGCGATACCGCCGGCAACAAAAACCGCCTTGCCTTCGGGGGTGTGCGCAAGCCCGTCGGGGCCATACGCCATGCGTTCGATGGTGAGTTTCATGAGGCTCCTCCTACCCTGGATGCTGCGCAATCAGTGTAGCGTGTTCCGCTCAACGGTGCCACAAAGGGCTCGGAGCCACGCGCGTTTGAACGCATGGCCCCGAGCCTTCATGTGGCGTATCCCGCCGATGTTGTGCGACTCCCGGTTTCCTGCGGGTGCCTATCGCGCTAGCGTTTGTCAGGTGCGCCCGCAATGAGGGTCTTGATGCCGAGACCAATGAGCGCAAGGCCTTGGCGGAGCCGGCCAGGCTGACGTTTGGCAAGGGTGGTCTTGCGGGCAGCGGCCTTTGTCGCAGCCGGCTCGGCAGGCTCCTGGACATCCTCGCCCTCCGCGGGAGGCTCAATGAGTGTGGCCTGCACGGAGATCTCCTCCTTAGGTGCGGGCTGGGTGGTTGCCTCGGCAATCGGCGCGGCAGCATCCTCGCGCGCAGGTGCCCCGGTCACCTCGGCCGCCTCCTCCTGCACACGCGTTTCCTCCTCGGCGGTGCGCAGCATCTCCACGGCCGCCTCGTTTTCGCGCGCGCCCAGAGCAACCTTGGCGCGCTTGGGGGCGCCGTCTCCTGTGCGCGCCTCCTGCGCCCTGCGATAGGCCTGCTCAAGCAAAAACTCCTGTGAGTTAAACGGCTGCTCGTCCTCCGTGCGCTGCACCGGCTCCCAGGCACCCAAGTTGGAGAGCGTCCGCGCTTTGACGTTGTCGTTGAGCTGCGCCTGCATATACCCCTGCACAAGCTCGCGGCAGGCGGGGTCGAGCACGGGGTAGGCAATCTCCACACGGTGCTCGGTGTTGCGGGTCATCATGTCGGCCGACGAAAGGTAGATGATGTCGCTATCCACGCCAAACGAGTACACGCGTGCATGCTCCAGGAACCGGCCCACGATGGAGCGGATGTGCACATTCTCGGTTTTGCCGGGAATGCCGGGCAGCAAGCACGAGATGCCGCGGATGATCATCTGCACCTCTACGCCCGCCTGCGAGGCCTCGGCAATCTTATCGATAATCTCGCGGTCGGTGAGCGAGTTCATCTTGAAAAACACGCGCGCGGGCTCGCCGGCAAGGGCGCGTTCTATCTCGCGATTGAGGCCGTTCATGACCATGGGCTTGAGCCCCGCAGGCGCTACCGCCAGATACCGGTAGTGACCGCGCAGGTTGCCGAGCGAAAGGTTGCGGAAGAACGAGTTGGCGTCCTCGCCGATGCCCGGATGCGCCGTCATGAGCATGAAGTCCGAGTACAGGCGCGCGGTCTTCTCGTTGAAGTTGCCCGTGCCCAGCAAGGTGATGCGCGTGAGCGCCATGCCATGGCGGTACGTGATCTGGCAGATCTTCGAGTGGCACTTGAAGCCCTCGGAGCCGTAGATCACGGTGCAGCCGGCCTCTTCCAGGCGTTCGGCCCACTCGATGTTGTTCTGCTCGTCAAAGCGCGCGCGGAGCTCCATGAGGACGGTGACCTCTTTGCCGTTCTCGGCGGCATCGATGAGCGCTTCGCAGAGGCGCGATTGCTTGGCCACGCGGTAGAGCGTGATGCGCATCGATATGCAGGCATCATCAAACGCCGCCTCGTGCATGAGGTCGAGCAGCGTGTTCATAGACTCGTAGGGGTAGAACAGGAGCTTGTCGCCCTCAATCACCTGCTCGGCTATTGCACGGCCCGGCTCAAACATGGGGCTTGGCTGCGGACGGAACGGCGTGAACAAAAGCTCCTTGCGCCATGCTTCGGGAATATGATTCTCCAAGCCGTATACAAATCCCAGGTCAAGCGGGATATCGCGCGTAAGAACAGCACGGTTGGAGAGGCCAAGCGACTTGCGGATGGTCTTTAAGGTGTCGGGCTCGAGCGTGCCGCTCACATTGAGGCACACCGGCTGCAGGCGCAAGCGCTTCTTGAGGATGCGCTTCATGTGCTGGCGATAGTCCTCGTCCTCCTCAACACCTTCGCCATCGGGGTCGATATCGGCATTGCGGATAACGCGGATCACAGCGCGGTCAAGTGGCACATACGAACCAAAGCAGCTCGAAAGGCACGTGAGGATGATGTCTTCAAGCAAGATGTAGCGATACGCCCCGGTGTGGCTGGGAATCTCGACCACGCGGGTCATTGACGGCGGAATCTCGATAAGGCCCAGGAGCCGCCCCTCTTCGGCGCTGTCGAGGGCGCATACCAAATAAAGCGCGCCGTTGCGCAGGTTGGGGAAGGGATGGCGCGGGTCGATGACGAGCGGCGAGATAACAGGGGAGACGTAGGCCTGGAAGTAGCGCTCCACAAAGGTGCGGTCGTCGCCCGAGAGGGTGTCCGGCGTCATGCGCTCAAGGCCGCGTTCAGCCAGCGCCGCCTCAATGCGCATGAACACGTCTGCCGCCTTGTTCCAAAGAGGCGGCAGCGCTTCAAACACGCGGTCGATCTGCTCGGAGGGGGTCATATTGCTCTTGTTGTCCACCGGCTGGTGCTTTAGGGTGGCCAAGTCGGAGAGGCCTCCGATGCGGATCATAAAGAACTCGTCGAGGTTCGATTCAAAGATGGCTGCAAACTTGATGCGCTCAAACAGCGGTACCGTTTCATCAAAGGCCTCGTCAAGCACGCGGTTATCAAACCGCAGCCAGCTGAGCTCGCGGTTTTGCGTGTACGAGTAATCGTGACGATCCGCCGGGGCGATCTCGGTTACTCCAGCCTTAGCTTTCTTTTTGTCCTTCGCTTTTTTGTCAGCGTTCTTAGCCATGATGCTCCTGCTTTCACGCCTTGGTGGCGCACGCTCGCGTGTTTTAACTACAACTACTCGAAGTATAGTTCACACCAGTTATAGGGGTTGTATCGCGCCGAAATACCCGCGGCAGAAAAGCTTGATGAAGCCTTTACGTTTGCGAAAAAGTTGTTCCAGCGCTGCCTCTGGTACGCGCATGGCGGGTAGACGGTTGAGATAGGCCCGTGAACGGTTGGTACGCGGCGAAGTTGCAGACAGTTTTGAATAATCTGTCAAATAATCTGAATGCTTATCGAAGAGAATAGCCGCCGCCATAACTCACGCAAAGTTTCATATCGTCCGTAAAAATATTCAAATTAATAGCTACTTTATTCGCAAATATCATGCCATCATTTATGTCAATTCGTATGTTTCCGCACGTAAAAATGCTTTATCAAATAGGAGTACACCATGGCAATTGTTTCGAGATATACCGTTCCCCCGCGCTTTTATACCGTTGGCGGATGACGGTGACGCAAGGGGCAAAAATGGATATATCTATGGATGTCGGTACACAACGTCCACACGGAGGACGTGAAACCATGGGCCGCTTGCGGCCCCGTAAGAAAGGTAGGAGGACGATGACCAAGGGCTTGCATGTAACAAGCGAGATCGGAACCCTCAAAAAGGTGTGCTTGCACAGGCCGGGCGATGAGTTGCTCAACCTTCCGCCCGATGAGCTCGAGCGCCTCTTGTTTGATGACGTTCCGTTCCTCGAGGTTGCTCAGCAGGAGCATGACACCTTTGCGCAGATCCTGCGTGACCAGGGTGTCGAGGTGCTTTACCTTGAGCAGCTTGTGGCCGAGGCGTTCGACGCCGTGCCCGAGGCGCGCGCCGAGTTCCTCGACCAGTGGCTCGCTGAGGCTGGCATGAAGGGCCGCATCGCCCCTGCCGCCGTCCGTGAGCTTCTTGAGGCCATTCCGGACAACCTTGAGTTTGTGAAGAAGACCATGGCCGGCATCACCAAGGCCGAGGTTGAGCTTCCGCTCACCAGCTCGGTGACGCTCGACTCCCTCGTGAACACCGAGAGCGAGTCCGACCTGCTCGTTGACCCCATGCCCAACCTGTACTTCACGCGCGACCCGTTCGCCGTGGTTGGCAATGGCGTCAACCTCAACCGTATGTACTCGGTCACCCGTAACCGCGAGACCATCTACGGCAAGTACATCTTTAAGTATCATCCTGATTACAAGGACACCTCGCTGTACTTCCGCCGCGATTCCTCCTTCCACACCGAGGGCGGCGACGTGCTCAACATCAACGAGCACACTATCGCTGTGGGCATCTCTCAGCGTACCCAGGCTGCCGCTATCGACGTCATGGCCCAGAACATGTTCTGGAACTCCGACTCGAAGATCGACACCATCCTGGCGTTCGACATCCCGGTCTCCCGTGCCTTCATGCACCTGGATACGGTCTTCACCCAGATCGACCGTGACAAGTTCACCATTCATCCCGCCATCATGGGCACGCTGCACGTGTACAAGCTCACTCCGGGCACCAACCCCGGCGAGGTGGACATTGTCGAGATCAGCGACACCCTCGAGCACATCCTTGCGAAGGCGCTGGGCATCGATGCGGTGAAGCTCATCCCCTGCGGTGGTGGCGATCCTATCGCGGCTGCGCGTGAGCAGTGGAACGACGGCTCCAACACCCTCGCCGTCGCCCCGGGCAAGATCTGCGTCTATCAGCGCAACACGGTCACCAACGACGTGCTCTACAAGGAGGGCATGGAGTTGCTCGTGGTGCCTTCGGCAGAGCTGTCCCGTGGTCGTGGCGGCCCGCGCTGCATGAGCATGCCGTTCTGGCGCGAGGATGTTGTCTGGTAACATCACATTTTTTGAGACGGCGCCTCCGGGGCGGGGCGCCGGTCTCGTTCGTATCGGGATGCACGTGCATCCACAACGCCCCGATAGCACGGATGTATTTATATAGAAAGGAACCACGATGGGTGTTAACCTCTCCGGCCGTAGCTTCCTGAGGCTCCTCGACTTCACCACGGAAGAGATCGAGTACATGCTCAAGCTCTCCAAGAACTTCAAGGACCTCAAGCGCACGGGCACCCCGCATCGTTACCTTGAGGGCAAGAACATCGTTCTGCTCTTCCAGAAGACCTCCACGCGCACCCGCTGCGCTTTTGAGGTGGGCGCAATGGATCTGGGCATGGGTGTAACCTACCTCGATCCGGGCAGCTCGCAGATGGGCAAGAAGGAGTCCATCGAGGACACCGCCCGCGTGCTTGGCCGCATGTATGACGGCATCGAGTTCCGTGGTTTTGCCCAGGAGGACGTTGAGGAGCTGGCCGCTAAGTCTGGCGTGCCGGTGTGGAACGGCCTTACCGACCTCTGGCATCCCACCCAGATGCTCGCCGACATCCTGACCGTCCAGGAGAACTTCAACTACGACATCAAGGGCAAGACCCTGGTGTTCATGGGCGACGCTAAGAACAACGTCGCGCGCTCCCTCATGGTTGTGTGCGCCAAGCTCGGTATGAACTTTGTTGCCTGCGGCCCCGAGGAGTGCATGCCCGCCTCCGACGTCATCGAGGCCTGCACCCCCATCGCCGAGGCTAACGGCTGCACCATCACCCTCACCACCGATCCCAAGGCTGCCTGCACCGGCGCCCACGTGATCTACACCGACGTGTGGGTGTCCATGGGCGAGCCCGACGAGGTCTGGACCGAGCGCATCAACCAGCTCGAGCCCTATCGCGTTACCCAGGAGCTCATGAACCTCGCCGATCCTTCGGCTATCTTCCTGCACTGCCTGCCCAGCTTCCACGACACCAACACCACCATTGGCGCCGACATCGCCAAGAAGTTTGGTGTCACCGAGATGGAGGTCACCGACGAGGTCTTCGAGGGCCCGCAGTCCAAGGTCTTTGATGAGGCTGAGAACCGCATGCACACCATCAAGGCCGTCATGTACGCAACGCTCAAGTAACCCATTGGTTGTCACGGGCCGTCGGCGCAACCGACGGCCCGCTTAATGCACCCCCTGTCTTGAGAGCACGGCACGGCGGGGCAGGGAAGTGCAGAGCTCTCCAACAAGAAAGGAGGATGAGAACATGGCTGCTGCTGAGAAGAAAAAGCGCGGGATGCTATCTTCTTTCACCATTCTTCTTATCCTGCTTGGCATCGTTGCCATCATCACCGCAATCGTCGCCGGGTTTGCGCCTGACGTCACGGCCGCAACGTTCAGCGACTTCTTTACCGCTCCGGTGAAGGGCTTCGCCGACGCCTTGCCTGTTTGTCTCTTCGTTATGATCCTCGGTGGTTTCCTGGGGATGATGACCGAGACGGGCGCCCTCGACAACGGCATTGCCGTGCTTGTTCAGAAACTCAAGGGCAAAGAGATCTGGATCATTCCGGTTCTCATGCTCATCTTCTCGCTGGGTGGCACCACCTATGGCATGTGCGAGGAGACCGTACCGTTTTACGCGCTGCTTACCGCGACCATGATGGCTGCGGGCTTTGACCCCCTCGTGGGTGCCGCCACCGTCCTTTTGGGCGCTGGCTGCGGCTGCCTGGGCTCCACGGTCAACCCGTTTGCCGTTGGCGCTGCAGTTGATGCGCTGCGCGGTGTGGGCATCGAGGCTGACCAGACCATCATCATCGGCCTGGGTGCGGTGCTCTGGCTCGCGACCACGGTCATCTCCATCATCTTCGTGATGAACTATGCCAAGAAGGTCAAGGCCGACAAGGGTTCGACGTTCCTTTCCCAGCAGGAGCTCAAGAACGCCGAGGAGGCTCACGGCGCAGCTGCTGCCGAGGCCGCCAAGGAAGTCAAGCTCACCGGTCGCCAGAAGGGCTGCCTCATTGTCTTCGCCTTCACCTTTGTTGTCATGATTCTGGGCTTCATCCCCATTGCCGACCTCAATGCCGATGTTGCCAACTTCTTCGACGCGGGTGCTTCCTACGAAACGGTTGAGACCCCCGTCACCACCGACGACCTTGTAGCCGCCTATGACGATGCCAACGGCTCGACCACCGTGGTCGAGGGCTCCGTTGAGGGTGTCGCAACCTCCGAGGTTCAGACCTCGCAGGGCTGGTCTGCCTTCGTAACGGGTCTCCCCATTGGTCAGTGGTACTTCGATGAGGCTTCCACGTGGTTCTTCGTCATGGCCATTGTCATCGGTATCGTGGGTGGCCTCTCTGAGAAGCAGATTGTGAACACCTTCATCACCGGTGCTGCCGACATGATGAGCGTCGTTCTCATCATCGCCCTCTCGCGTGGCATCTCGGTGCTCATGGCGTCCACGGGCCTCGACGTATTCGTGCTCAATGCCGCCGCCGACGCGCTTGCTGGTGTCTCGGGCATCCTCTTTGCGCCGCTTGCTTGGCTCATCTACTTCGGCCTCTCCTTCCTCATCCCCTCGACCTCCGGCATGGCTACGGTTTCCATTCCCATCATGGGTCCGCTCGCCTCTGCCCTCGGCTTCTCGCCCGAGGTCATGGTCATGATCTTCTCGAGCGCCATTGGCGTGGTGAACCTCTTCACGCCCACCTCGGGAGCCATCATGGGTGGCCTTGCGCTGGCGCGTATTGAGTGGACCACCTGGCTCAAGTTCGCCTTGAAGCTCGTGGTGGTGCTCTCGGTGGTGTCTATCATCATCTGCACCGCGGCGCTCATGCTGATCTAGCCGCACGCGGGGTCTGTCCCCACACCCGTTATCGTCTAGCCGGGTGCGCACTAAACGTTCGTACCTGGTGAGACCCTACCTTTCGCCCCCTCCCGTTCCGTGCGCGGGAGGGGGTCGTGATGTTTTGAGGCCTTGCACAAACGTGCGGCGGCATGCTCGGCTATACTTGACGGGTTATTGAGGACGCGCGACCGAGTGCTACCTGAGAGGAGCTTTACCCCATGCGTAAGGGATTCGACAACGATACGTACATCGAGCTGCAAGCTGAGCGCATCAAGGAACGTATTGCGCAGTTTGGTGGCAAGTTGTACCTGGAGTTTGGCGGAAAGCTCTTTGACGACTACCATGCGAGCCGCGTGCTCCCCGGCTTTGCTCCCGATAGCAAGTTCCGCATGCTCAAGAGCCTCGCGGCGGACGTCGAGGTGATCATCGCCATCAACGCCAACGACATCGAGAAGAACAAGGCCCGCGGCGATTTGGGCATCACCTACGACGAGGACGTGCTCCGCCTTGCGGATATCTACCGCACAAACGGCATTGCCGTGGCGGCTGTGGTGATCACCCAGTATGCGGGCCAGCCTGCGGCCGATGTGTTCCGCCGCCGTCTGGCAGATTTGGGCATTGTGTGCAAGCTGCACTATCCCATCGAGGGCTATCCGCACGATATCGACCTCATCGTCTCGGAGGACGGCTACGGCAAGAACGAGTATGTGGAGACCTCGCGCCCGCTTGTGGTGGTGACGGCACCCGGCCCTGGTTCGGGCAAGCTCGCTACCTGCCTCTCGCAGCTCTACCACGAGCATCGCCGCGGCGTGGCCGCCGGCTACGCCAAGTTCGAGACCTTCCCGGTGTGGAACCTGCCGCTCAAGCACCCGGTGAACATCGCCTACGAGGCGGCGACGGTCGACCTGGACGATTCCAATATCATTGACCCCTTCCACTTGGAGGCCTACGACAAGACCACGGTGAACTACAACCGCGACGTTGAGGCGTTCCCCGTGGTGCGCGCACTCATGGAGAAGATCTCTGGCGAGAGCCCCTACCAAAGCCCTACGGATATGGGCGTGAACATGGTGGGCTTTGCCATCACCGATGACGAGGCGTGCCGTGAGGCCGCCCTCATGGAGATTGTGCGCCGCTATTTCACGGCGGCCGTGAACGTGAAGCGCACCGGCATGGGGCAGGATCACGTAGACAAGCTCAAGATGATCATGAAGAAGGCCGGCGTCACCAAGGACTTCTCACCGGCGCGTTCGGCGGCGCTCCTCAAGGAGGAGACCACAGGGGCGCCCGTGGGTGCCATGGTGCTGCCCGACGGCACGGTGGTCACCGGTAAGACCTCGACGCGCCTGGGTGCTGCGAGCTCGCTCATCATGAACGCGCTCAAGACGGTCACCGGGGTGGACCTGGAGCTTGAGGTTATCAGCAACGAGGCCATCGAGCCCATCAGCCGCCTTAAGACCTCGCAGCTGGGAAGCCGCAACCCGCGCCTGCATCCGGACGAGACGCTCATTGCGCTCTCCATCACCTCGGCTACAAGCGAGGTGGCGGCGCGCGTGCTCGCGGGCCTGCCCAAGCTGCGCGGCTGCGACGCGTTCTTCTCGGTGATCATCTCGGCCACGGACGAGGCGCTCCTGAAGAAACTCGGCATCAACGTGTGCTGCGAGCCCAAGTTTGAGCGCAGCAGCTACTACCACAAGTAGCGCGGCGACAGGCTGGCAGGGAAGCGCCGGGGCAGACGGACGCCTCGGCACGCGAGAGCCAACGACAACGTGACGGGTAGGGGAGCGTCCGGTCTTCGGGGCGTGCCCCTACCCGTTTTGCTGCGGGGTGGGCGATCGCTGCGGGCGCCTGCCCCGCAGCGAGCCCTATGCCGTAAGCGCTGCCAGAGGCACTACGTAGATGTCGTCCTCCACGCGCCGTGCGTAGTGGGACACCCCTGTGACGACTGCCATGAACTCGGGCGGACGGATTCGGGCGGAGGGGTTGGAGCAGACGCGCTCCCGCAGGCGCCGGAGGCTCGCCACGCCCTGCTCCGTGCGCGCCTCGCTAACCTTGAACTCGAAGGCGGCCCACCGTCCGTCGGATAGCTCGACCACAGCGTCGGCCTCAAGGCCTGAGTCGTCGCGATAGTAACGCACCGGCACGTCTGCTGCGCTGTCGAGTGCGTCGGCATAGACCATCAGGTCACGCATACACATGGCCTCGAACACCATCCCAAACGTCTGCCAGTCGTCGAGCAGGGCCGAAGGCGACATTCCCAGCGCGGCCACGGCAAGGGATGGATCGGCCAGGTAGCGCTTAGGTTTGGTGCGCACGCGACCGGCCGCTCGCGCCGGAGGCTGCCAGCCGGGCACCTCCTCGAGCAGGTACATGCTCTTGAGTAGCGCAAGGTAGGATACGAGCGTGTTCTCAGAGACCATGCCCGCTGCCGAGGCGTCGCTCATGTCCGCAATGAGGGTCTTGTAGGTGGCAGACTGACCGAGGTTGCGAGCAAGCGAAAAGAGCAGGCGTTCCGCTACGTCTCCGCGCTTGCCCTGCTTGGGGATGCTCTCACGGCGCAGCAGCCGCAGGTATTCTCGAGCGATGAGTTGGGCGTCCTCGGCGGAAAGGTCGACGGCTTCCGGCCAGCCCCCTCGACAGGCGAGGTCAACGAGTTTCGTCGCGCTTGTCTCAACTTGGGAAGGTGCGAACTCGCCGCGGAAGAGCCCAGAGAGGGATACGGCACGCGTGGAATCTCTCGATTCAGAGAGGGTCATCGGACGCATCCTCACCTGGCCGATCCTGCCCGCGCCGCTGTGGCTGGGCTGCTCGTCCGGACTTTTCGCATCCCTTGGGAGAGGGGTCGAAGAGCCCGTGAGTATCCATGCGCCTCTGAGGCCACGCACGCGATCGGCCTCGTGCCGTACAACATCCCATATTGCCGGCACGCGTTGCCACTCGTCGATGACGTGTGGTCGCTCGCCAATAAGCATCGCCGAGGGGTCATCCCGTGCAAGGGCAAGCGAGGTATCCACGTAGCTTACGCTTTGGGCGTGCTCAAGCGCAGTCCATGTTTTGCCGCACCACTTGGTCCCTGCGATTTCGACGGCGCCGAACACGCGAAGGAACCGCTCGACTTTTGCGTCCACTATGCGAGGGATGTAGCCCTCGGGCCTGATGTCCTTCGTTGACGTCATGATACCCCTCTATCACTGGTCTTCCTGTGGCAAGGGTTCTGTCCCTCTGGGGATTTCCCCAAATACTTATTGATGATTTTACGACAAAAGCATTGAGGATTTTCCGCCACTTTCATTGTGGATTTCTCAATCGGAGGCTTGACGCCATGATAATTGGTCTACACCCCTCGAAGCCTGCTGCCACAGGTGAGTTGCGGCTCCTATATGTCATCCAAACGCCGATTTTCGGCTGTGATTGACATATAGGAGCCGCAACTATGCAAAGGGGGCCGCAATTCCAGGAAGAGGGCGGCTTCAAGGCAGACGAGAAGTCGGCGGCGAGCCTGGCCATCAGGCCGTCGCCGCCTCTATCAGGTCGTGACCGTTCGCAAATCGTCCGCTCTGGCCGGACGCAAGAAAGGCGTCCCCCTCAGCGATTGCGGCGAGGCTCTCCTCGTTGGGCTCCTCCGGGGCGAACGTGAGCGGGATGCGCCGAGTGTTGACCATCTGCTTGTAGAACGCGCGGGTCACGGACGAGAGGTCGAGCCCGTAGTAATCTGCGACCTCCGCGCCGCCTGCCGCCGTCCAGCGCAAAAAACTTCCCAAAATCCCTGTCCAAGTCTTCGCACGAGCGAAGGAATGCCCCGGTGCGGCTCTGGTAAGCTATCGATGTATGTGAATGGGGGTGCCACATGGAGTTCATCTCTGCCGCGGAGGCGGCGCGCCGCTGGCACGTGACGCCGCGCGCCGTGCAGCTCATGTGCGCTCATGGTCGCGTCCCGGGAGCCGAGCGCGTGGGCCGCGTCTGGCGCGTGCCGGAGGGCGCCGTCAAGCCCGCCGACCTGCGGCGCTCCCGCAACGAGGCGGCCCCCGGGGACGAGAGGCCCCCGGTCCCCCGGCGCCGGCAGGGGTCGTGCGACACCCTCATGCCCCTCATGAACGCGCCCTTTGCCCCCGGCCATGCCCGCGAGTACGCGGAGTCGCTCCCCGAGGGCCCGCGCCGCGACGTGGCGCTGGCCGAGCTCGCCTACTTCACCGGCGACGCCGCGCGGGCGGCCGCCCTCGCGCGTCCGCTCCTTGCGAGCGAGGACGCAGGAGCGCGCCTCTCGGCCTGCCTCATCTGCGCGTACGCGAGCCTCGCCCTCGACCGCATCAACGACGCCCGCTCCGCCCTCGCGCGCGCCCGCGCCGGCATCGAGAAGCCCATCGGGGGGGGTCCTCCCCTGAGGCGGCCGCCGCGGCGTCGTTCGTGGCGCGCACGGCGAGCGTGCTTCTGCACATCCCCGAGCCCGAGGGCCTGCCGCCCGCGGGCGAGGCGCTGCCCCTCCTGCCGCCGGGCCTGAGGCTCTTCGCCTGCTACGTGCAGGCGCACCGCCTCTATCTGGAGGGCGAGCACCAGACGAGCCTGGGCCTGGTGCTGGGCGCCTTCGCCATGCAGGAGGACTCCTATCCCATCCCCGCCATCTACCTGCACCTCGTCGCCGTCATGGACCTCATGGCGCGGCGCCGCGCGGACGAGGCGCGCGAGCACCTGCTGGCGGCCTGGGACCTCGCCCGCCCCGACGGCCTGATCGAGCCGCTGGCCGAGCACCACGGCCTCCTCGGCGGCATGCTCGAGGCGGCGATCAAGCCCGCCTGGCCCGACGACTTCCGCCGCATCATCGACATCACCTACCGCTTCTCCGCCGGATGGCGCCGCGTTCACAACCCCGCCACCGGCGACGACGTGGCCGACAACCTCACCACCACCGAGTTCGCGACCTGCATGCTCGCGGCGCGCGGGTGGAGCAACGCCGAGATCGCGGCGCACATGGGCATCTCGGTCAACCGCGTGAAGGAGTGCATCTCCAAGTCCCTGAAGAAGCTCGGCGTGAGCAGCCGCAAGGAGCTCGGCCGCTTTCTGCTCTCGTAGGGCGCGACCCTCCCCAAACCCACCGTCTCGCCGGGTAGAGGCCCTCCTCAGCTCCTAAACAACAATGGGGAGGTCAAGCTGCGTTTCGCGCCCGCATTGCGGCGCAGGCGGAAGGGACGGTGTCGTATGGCGAGAAGAACGTGGTGGAAGGTCGGCGCGCTTCTGGCGACGATGATGATGTTCCTGACGATGCTCCCCGCCACGGCGCTGGCGGCTGCGCCGGATTACCAGGTGATTTATGTCGGCGGTGTAAAAATCTCTTCTACCGGCTACTGGACAACGGACAGTGATGGAAATGTCACCGCATACACAAGCGGAGACACACCGACGGACAACTATATCCATTATGACGTAGCGAATAATACCCTGACCTTGCACAACGCCACGATTAAAGAGGAAGTACCCTTAAATACCAGCACTTATGTCGCTGGCGCTGCCATTGGCGTGCACAATCAGAACGGCGCTG